>ENA-OFCD01001754-OFCD01001754.1-metagenomes-genome-assembly--contig:-NODE-1754-length-10222-cov-3.794138_pt1 | contig 10222 bp, 7 predicted proteins | sample MGYA00153392_OFCD01 | MGnify analysis MGYA00153392 | reverse complement strand
GGCGGCGGGCGGCGGCTCCGTCCTGCATTTCGACGGCGCGCGCATCCGGGTGGGGCCTGACAGCGCCGGGGCCAATCCTGGGCCTGCGTGCTACCGGCGCGGCGGCCCGCTGACAGTGACCGATTGCAATGTGATGCTGGGCAAAATTCAGCCTGCGCATTTTCCAAGCTTGTTTGGTACGAGTGGTGATCAGCCGCTTGATAGCGTAGTGGTGCGCGAAAAATTTTCAATGCTGGCCGAAGAAATCAGGCAGGCCACGGGCATCCAGAAAACGCCGCAACAAGTTGCCGAAGGTTTTTTGCAAATCGCAGTGGCCAATATGGCCAACGCGATTAAATTTATTTCGGTGCAGCGTGGACATGATGTGACCGAATACACGCTCGCCTGCTTCGGCGGTGCTGGCGGTCAGCATGCCTGTCTGGTCGCCGATGAGCTGGGCATGACGACGGTGCATATTCACCCCTTGGCGGGGGTGCTGTCAGCTTACGGTATGGGGCTGGCTGATATGGCGGTAATGCGTGAACACGCGCTAGAGTTGCCGTTGGTGCCGGTCAACATGGCCCATCTTGAGGCGGCGTTGGTGGCTCTCGTGACGAGTGCCACTGCCGAGGTCGTCGCACAAGGTGTTGCAGCGACGTGTATCGAAGTCAGGCGGCGCGTACATTTGCGCTACGCAGGAACCGATTCGGCATTGATCGTCGACTACGCCGCATGGCCCGAAATGCAGAGTGCGTTTGAAGCGATCTATAGGCAACGCTACAGTTTTCTTATGCATGGGCGCGGCCTCATGGTGGAAGCGGTATCCGTTGAGGTGATTGGACGTAGCGATGCACCGCCCGAAGTGGCGGTATCAGGCCCTGCTCAGGCAGGCACGCCCATCGGGCACGCCAACATCATGTCGGGTAATCTATCTTTCAGCGCACCTATTTACCGCCGCGAGGCGCTCGTCATCGGTCAAAAAATCAACGGCCCCGCCATCATTGCCGAGCAACATTCCACCATCATTATCGAGCCCGAATGGATGGGCGAAGTCAGTGCGCAAAATCATCTCGTATTAAAACGCAGCGTAGCCCGGAAGGCGTGCCACTTGAGCAGCGCAGCGGTTGATCCTGTGATGCTGGAGGTGTTCAACAATCTTTTTATGTCGATTGCCGAGCAAATGGGGTTGCGATTGCAGCAGACTGCTTACTCGGTGAATATCAAGGAGCGGCTGGATTTTTCCTGTGCGCTGTTCGATGCGGAGGGCAATCTCATCGCCAATGCGCCGCACATGCCGGTGCATTTAGGCTCAATGGGCGAATCGATCAAAACTGTGGTGCGCAAAAATGCTGGCCGCATGCAGCCGGGTGATGTGTATGTGCTGAATGATCCCTACAACGGCGGCACGCATTTGCCTGATGTCACGGTGGTCACGCCGGTTTTTCATGAAGGCGATCATCACACGCATGGAAATATTTTGTTCTATGTGGGCTCGCGCGGACACCATGCCGATATCGGCGGCATTACCCCGGGTTCGATGCCGCCGTTTTCGCGCACGGTTGAAGATGAAGGCGTGTTGCTCGATAACATCAAGCTGGTTGAACGCGGTGAAATGCATGAAGCCGAGATGCGTGCGCGCCTGGCAAATGCCAAATATCCCGCCCGCAATATTGATCAAAATATCGCTGATCTGCGGGCCCAGATCGCCGCTAATGAAAAAGGCGTGCAGGAGTTGCGCCGGATGGTCGAGCATTTTGGGCTAACCACGGTGAATGCCTATATGCAGCATGTGCAGGACCATGCCGAAGAATGCGTGCGGCGCGTGATTGGCAGGCTGCGAGATGGCGCGTATGCCTATGAAATGGATAATGGCGCAGTAATTAAAGTCAGCATTACGATAGGTGTCGATAAACGCAGCGCCACGATTGATTTCACCGGTACTTCAGCACAGCTCGAATCTAATTTTAATGCGCCGTCAGCGGTGGTCTATGCGGCGGTGCTGTATGTGTTTCGCATGTTGGTCGATAGCGATATTCCGCTGAACGCTGGCTGCCTGAAGCCGCTCACTATTATTATTCCGGCGGGCTCCATGCTCAATCCGCATCCGCCCGCCGCCACCGTCGCCGGTAATGTCGAGACCTCGCAATATATTACCGACGCCATCATCGGCGCGCTGGGTGTGATGGCCGCGAGCTACGGCACGATGAATAATTTCACCTTCGGTAACGACACTTATCAATACTACGAAACCGTTGCCGGCGGTACTGGTGCCGGGCCCGGGTTTAATGGCTGCGATGCGGTGCAGGCGCATATGACCAATTCACGATTAACCGACCCTGAAATACTGGAATGGCGTTTCCCGGTGCGGGTCGAAGAGCATTCAATTACGCCTGGAACTGGCGGCGCAGGCCAATGGCATGGCGGCAACGGCGCGTTGCGTAAAATTCGTTTTCTGCAACCGATGACAGCCGCCATTTTGGCGGGACATCGTCGCGTGCCGCCGTTTGGGTTGGCCGGTGGTGGTGAAGGTGCATTGGGCGCAAATTGGGTTGAGCGCTTTGACGGCACGATTACTCCGCTAGGCTTTTCGGACCAGACTGAAATGAATGTCGGCGATGTGTTTGTCCTCCAAACCCCGGGCGGTGGTGGCTACGGTTACGGCAAGCCATGATATTTTTTGCGAGCATAAACTACGCCATGGTCAGCCGTCCTTCATGTTATGAATGCAGCCTGCGCAAAAGCGTTTCTTACAACATCAAATAATCAGTAGCTTGCGTTGCTTTCCTCGAAACATAAAAAAACATTTTGCAGCGTGAGCGATTGCCTATAAAATGAGCAGCTCGATTTTACCAACGTTTTTTTTGTTTTTTTACGCCCCCAAGCGACGCCCTCTTCCTCGTGCAAATCGGCAACATTCATCTCAAAAATAATCTGATTGCCGCGCCGATGGCCGGGGTGACAGATCGTCCGTTCCGGCAGCTTTGCAAAAAGTTGGGCGCAGGCATGGCGGTGTCCGAGATGGTAGCGTCAAACGCCAAATTGTGGGAGAGTGAAAAATCCATTCGTCGTGGCGATCACACCGCTGAAGTCGATCCGATCGTGGTGCAGATTGCTGGTGCCGCGCCTGAGATGATGGCCGAAGCTGCGCGTTACAACGTCGAGCGTGGCGCACAGATTATTGATATCAACATGGGTTGCCCCGCTAAAAAATTATGTAACGTGCAAGCGGGCTCCGCCTTGCTGCAGGATGAATCGCTGGTGGCGCGAATTGTCAGTGCTGTCGTTAATTCGATACAAGTCCCGGTCACGTTGAAAATTCGCACTGGTTGGGATCGTGATCATCGTAACGCTTTAAATATTGCGAGAATTGCGGAAGAAAACGGCATACAATCGTTGGCCGTGCATGGACGCACTCGCGCTGATTTATATAATGGAGTGGCGGAGTACGACACCATCAAGGCGGTAAAAGAATCGGTCAAGATTCCGGTAGTGGCCAATGGCGATATTGATTCGCCGGAAAAAGCCCTGCAGGTTTTGCGTTATACAAAAGCCGATGCGCTCATGATTGGCCGTGCGGCACAGGGTCGGCCATGGATTTTTCGGGAGATAGATTTTTATTTAAAGACCGGCACGCATCTTGCGCCGCCTACGGTAGCCGAAGTTAGTGAGATCGCGGCTGAGCATTTGCAGAACCTGTATACGTTTTACGGCGAAGAAAAGGGATACCGGATTGCTCGCAAGCATATTGGGTGGTACATCCGTGGTGGACCGGGGGCAGATCAATTTCGTGACCGTATGAATCAAATCATCGGTACGCGCGATCAATTTGCAGCCGTGATGTTGTATCTGGATACATTAAAACAGCAGGGGCATCTGTTTTTTGATTTCAAAAACGGGTTTGAGGAGCAGGCCGTCGCACGCCAACTGCAGCGCGCGGCGTAGTAAATATAACAAGGCAGTCGAGAGAAAAAATGGTTAATACCCCCCGTAAGGATGAGCGGGATAGTGAGCTATCCGCTTGCGTTCGCAAAATGTTGAAGCAATATTTCAAAGATATGGACGGCGAAAACGCGACCGATGTTTACGATATGGTTGTTGCCAATGTCGAGCGGCCGCTGCTGGAAGTGGTGATGCAGCACGCTGAAGGCAACCAGACCCGCGCATCGGAATTGCTGGGCCTGAATCGTAACACCTTGCGTAAAAAATTGACGCAACACGGGATTGGGTAAATGGCGAATCACACGACCCATTCTTCGACGGGTTCTGCGCCGATTGCCGCGCCAGCCGCACAGCCGATTCCAGTAAAACGCGTGCTCATCAGCGTTTCGGATAAAACCGGCATCGTTGATTTCGCAAAATTTCTGGTCAAGCATAAGGTCGAAATTCTGTCGACCGGCGGCACCGCAAAATTGCTCACCGAGAATGGCCTCAAAGTGATTGAGGTCGGCACTTACACCGGCTTCCCGGAAATGATGGATGGCCGCGTCAAGACCTTGCATCCCAAAGTGCATGGCGGCATTTTGGCGCGACGTGATGTGGCTTCACATACCGAGGCTATGCGTCAGCACGATATCCCGCCTATCGATATGGTGATCGTCAATTTGTATCCGTTTGCGGCGACGATTGCGAAACCGGATGTGGCGCTGGATGATGCGATTGAAAATATCGACATCGGCGGTCCGGCGATGGTGCGTTCAGCGGCTAAAAATTATGCCTTCGTATCGATTGTGACTGACGCAGCAGACTATGCTCGCCTGATGGGTGAAATGTCAGCAAACCATGGCAATGTTTCAGCCGCAACGAGATTTGCGCTGGCGAAAAAAGCCTTTAGCCACACTGCAGAATACGACGGCATGATTGCGAATTTTCTGACCTCCCTGGATGCCAACAACAAACCACAAACTTTTCCGGATCGTTTGAATTTAAGCTTTACAAAAGCGCAGGCGATGCGCTACGGGGAGAACCCACATCAACAGGCCGCGTTCTATACAGAAGCCAATCCTGCCCGAGGCACGCTGGCTCATTATCAGCAGTTGCAAGGCAAGCCACTGTCTTACAACAACGTCGCCGACGCCGACGCCGCGTGGGAATGCGCGCGGTCATTCGAGGTGCCCGTCTGCGTCATCGTCAAACATGCTAATCCGTGCGGAGTTGCGATTGCGGCTGATACTTTGACCGCGTACCAACGCGCGCTAGAGACAGACCCCACATCAGCATTCGGTGGGATCATCGCGTTTAATCGCGAGGTTGATGGCGCCACGGCAGAGATGGTGTCAAAACAGTTTGTGGAAGTGATATTGGCGCCATCATTTAGTGCTGCCGCGCGGCAGGTTTTTAAAGCCAAACAAAATGTCCGCGTGCTGCAAATCCCGCTGGCGCGCGAGCTGAATAAATTTGATATGAAGCGCGTGGGCGGTGGCCTGCTGGTACAGACCGCTGATGATTTTGATTTGTCAGAATTGCGCGTTGTTACTAAACGCAAACCCACTGATGATGAAATGAACGACCTCATTTTTGCTTTCCGCGTGGCCAAATACGTGAAGTCCAACGCGATTGTATTTTGCCGATACGGCATGACGCTGGGCGTGGGCGCAGGGCAAATGAGCCGCATCGATTCCACCAAAATTGCCGCTATCAAAGCCCAACACGCCGGGCTGTCGCTAACCGGCTCAGTTGCCGCCAGTGATGCATTTTTCCCGTTCCGTGACGGTCTCGATGTGATCGCCGATGCCGGTGCCACGGCGGTCATTCAGCCCGGCGGCTCGATGCGCGATGATGAAGTGATCGCCGCCGCGAATGAAAAAAATATGGCGATGGTGGTGACAGGGATGCGTCATTTCAAGCATTGATGCGATCAGGCGCACATCCGGTCATTAAATAAGTGAACTATGCTGCATGCTCTGATCAAAGCCGTGAATAAAATCGAAGCCACTCTATCCAACAACTGCTTTCGCGGTTTACGCATAGCGTTCAGCGGATTTTTGTTGATGTTGTCAGGATGGGTGATCGCATCATTTATCAATCACAACGCAGGCTATGCAACGATCGCTTTCGGCATTTTGTGTGGCGCCATTGGCATCTCTGTTTATGCGTATGGTTTGATTTCCAAAACATAACCCAATGAAATTTTACTTACGATGAAACTTCTCGTTATCGGTTCCGGTGGCCGCGAGCACGCATTGGCATGGCGGCTCTCACAAAACCCCCGAGTGCAGCGCGTCTATGTTGCGCCCGGCAATGCGGGCACGGCGCACGAAGACGGGCTGATGAATGTCAGCCTTGGCGACATATCCAATCTTGTCAAATTTGCGCAGCACGAGAAAATTCATCTTACCGTGGTGGGCCCCGAGGCGCCGCTAGCCGCCGGTGTGGTTGATGCCTTTCAGTCAGCGGGCCTAAAGATTTTTGGCCCCACCCAACGCGCCGCACGGCTCGAATCTTCCAAAGATTTTGCCAAGCAATTTATGGCGCGACACAATATTCCAACTTCCAAATACGCAACCTTTACCAACGCCACCGCGGCACGCGCTTATGTGCAAGAGCAAGGCGCGCCGATTGTGATCAAAGCGGATGGCTTGGCAGCCGGCAAGGGCGTGGTGGTTGCGATGACGCTGGCTGAGGCGATGGCTACCATTGACATGATGTTTCGGGACGCTAAGTCAGACGCAACTACGTCCACAGATACCACCCGCGTCGTGATCGAAGAATTCATGGAAGGCGAAGAAGCCAGCTTCATTTGCATGTGCGACGGCGTGCATGCGCTGCCGTTTGCATCCACGCAAGATCACAAACGTATTTTTGACGGCGATGAAGGCCCCAACACCGGTGGCATGGGCGCGTATTCGCCCGCGCCGGTGGTGACGCCCGAGGTGCATGCCCGTGCGATGCGGGAAGTGATCATGCCCACGCTGCGCGGCATGGCCGCTGAGGGCGCGCCCTTTATCGGCTTCCTGTATGCAGGCTTGATGATTGATGCGCAGGGCAAACCGCGTGTGGTGGAATTCAACGCGCGCTTGGGTGACCCGGAAACGCAGCCGATCATGATGCGCTTGAAGTCCGATTTTTTATCGCTGGTTGAACGCGCTATTGACGGCACACTGGATCAGGCCGAGCCGGAATGGGATCGCCGCGCCGCACTAGGCGTGGTGATGGCCGCCGGTGGCTACCCCGCAGCACCCATCCAAGGCGATGAAATAACCGGGCTGCCAGCGAACGGTGCGGACTATCATGTGTTCCATGCCGGCACCATTGAGCGAGACGGTAAAGTGGTGACCCAGGGTGGCCGCGTGTTGTGTGTCACGGCGCTCGGCGATACCGTCAAACAGGCGCAGCAACGCGCCTATCAGGTACTCGAGCCCATCCAGTTTTCAGGTATGCAGTACCGACGCGATATTGGCTGGCGGGCGATCAATCGTCGCGGATAAAAGGCGAAATTCAGCTCCAGGAGCGGAGTTTGGCGGCAAAATGCTTCAAGAAGCCCGTCCAGCAATGAGTTTGAAATTTTTTCAGCGATAGCAATTTGCTTATGCGCGTGGGCATCGTGCAGTCAGGTGATTTGCCAGAGCGGCGGCGCATTCGAGCTTGGCCCATTTAACTAGGCCCATTTCATTTAGTTTTTCACCAAGGCGAAACGCACTTCACGCCCAGCAGCTTTGGTGCCGACGGCGCATCCTCTGTGTAAAGCTGTTTCACACCATGCTCGGCGCAAATGGCAATAATCAGTGCGTCCCAATATTGCACCTGCTTGTCCGCCGCAAGGTTGAGCGCGGCATGATGCGCGGTGACCGATGACGGCATCGGCGGCATCAAGGCGGCCCATGCCTCAATGATTTTCCGGGCGGATGTTCTTGACGCCAGACGTTTGCGTGTGACGACCGAAAAATATTCGCCATACACTTGCGCTGCAATTGGCCAACCGGCTTTAAGCGCACGTTCGAGCAAGCGGCGCGCCGACGCGTGCTTGACTGCAACTGTTTCATCGGTCGCGTAGACGAGTATGTTGGTGTCGATTGAATTCATCACTCGTAAGCGTCCGCGCGCTTGAATTTGCCGGGGTAAGGCTTGCTCAAGCGAAACGACAGCGCCAACTTCAACAATTCATCGCGATCCGCCCTCTGGCTTGACGCATCAACCCGCACTAATTTTAACGACGCCCGCCCGCGCCGTGTGATGACAACCTCGGCCCCCGCCTCGACCAGTGCCGCGTAATGCGTAAAGTTGTGTACGGCATCGCGCGCCGTAGTGGATAACGTCCGATTGCTCATGTTTTTCCCATGGAAAAGCCGAAACAATAAATGTATCACATCATGTGATACATAAGTGTGCCCCGTGTGAAATGAAGCAAAGGGACCAGCGAGAGGTTGGAGAGAGGGTGTTCGCCCAATATTCACCCTATTTAATTGCCTAATCTATATCAGCCGCTTGCTAATCGGCATCCACTTAATCACGCTGCATGTGGCAATACTTCGCGTTCAATCTTCTGCCAGGAAGCGAGTTGTGCAGTCTTCAGGTCATAGCTGGTTTGCAGGTTCAGCCAGAATTGCGGCGTGGAATTAAAATACCGCGCCAATCGCAATGCGGTGTCCGGCGTGATGCCGCGCTTTTCGCGAACAATATCGTTGATGCGCGGTGCGGCAACGCGCAACGCAACCGCCAGCGCATGTGCAGACAAACCCAGCGGTATCAGGAATTCCTCGCGGAGAATTTCGCCCGGGTGGATGGCTCTCATCTTGTTCATCTTTCTTGCCTCAATGGTAGTCAACGATTTCAACATCTTCAGGGCCGTTTTTACCCCAGCAAAAACAAATTCGCCACTGGTCGTTAATGCGAATGCTGTGTTGGCCTTTCCGATTACCTTTCAGCGCTTCTAGCCGGTTCGCTGGCGGTGCCAACAAGTCTCGCAGCGCCGCTGCATCATCCAGCATTTGCAATTTGCGTGTCGCGAACGATATCGATATTGGCGAATCGCCGGACGCGTTTGCCGTCGTATAGCGCCTGCGTGTCACTGCATTTAAATTAAGGAATCACAGGGAAAACATATAACGTGTGGCGTTAAATGGCACGCGTGGATTACTGATGGAAGCAGGCTACAACGTCAAGCGCTGGCGCGGCGTTCCAACCATTTTAACGCCGAAAGCCCCGCCAGTTAATGAGTTTGCCATTTGAGCTGGCCTTGGTGATAGTTTCGAAAAATAATTGGCACTAGCGCCTCTTACTCCAATAAAAGCGATAAGCGCAGACGTTTCTCTTTGCCTATACCCCGGCAAGAAACAACTCACGAATCCTCTCCGGGGGAATGACGTCCACCCCCTTGGCAAGGGGATAGCTTGATGCCACCGGTGCCACCACGAAAACGTGCTCGGCGGCAACGTCATCGCGCGCCAACCAAAACCCTTTGCTCACGGTCGGTGCCGATGAAAGTTTTATCTCGAAGGCTATTCGACGCCCACCTTTTTCCACGACCAGGTCCAATTCCGCACCAGCGGAAGTCCTGAAGAAACAAATCTGCGCACCGCGCGGGGCGAGGTTGGCGATCTGTTCGACGATGAATCCTTCCCACGACGCACCGGCAATCGGATTGCCCAGCACCGCATCGCGCGAATCCAGGCCAAGCAACGCGTGCAACAATCCGGAATCGCGAATATAGGTGCGCGGCGCTTTCACCAGACGTTTCTTGAGGTTGCCCGCGAAAGGTTGCACGACGCGCATCACGCCCGCACCCTCGAGGATGCCCAGATAGCGTTGCATGGTCATGCTGGTCATGCCGAACGCTTGCGCAAATTGGGAGGCATTCCATATTTGTCCCTGATGGTGCGCCAGCATCGTCCAGAAACGCCGCAGGTGCGCGGACGGTACGCCGATGCCGAGTTGTGGCAAATCCCGCTCCAGAAACAAGCGAATGAAATCTTCGCGCCAGCGCAGAGAATCAGCGGCCGTCTCGGCTAAGTAGCTCAGGGGAAACCCGCCGCGCACCCATAGCCGCATGGTTTCATCCGCCGAGGCGCTGACCTCGGCGATATCGAACGCCGCCAATTCATGGACACTCGCACGCCCGGCAAGGGTTTCTGCCGACATGCCAATCAAGTCCGGTGAGGCCGATCCCAACAGCAGGAAGCGGCCATTGCGCCGATCATCATCAATGATCGACCGCAATACTGCGAACAGATTGGGAACGCGCTGCACTTCATCCAGCACCACCAAACTCCCCGCATGCGCGGCCAGAAACAGCTCCGGATCGGCGAGG
>ENA-OFCD01001753-OFCD01001753.1-metagenomes-genome-assembly--contig:-NODE-1753-length-10228-cov-4.655264_pt1 | contig 10228 bp, 10 predicted proteins | sample MGYA00153392_OFCD01 | MGnify analysis MGYA00153392 | reverse complement strand
TTGATCTGAAATTCGTAGGGTTCTCCTTTCTTTCGAGGAGCTTGCTCGTCACTGATTTTGACAAAAATAAGTTTGCACAACTCCCCAAATGCTGACGGAGGTGATAATCTACCCCCACCCCATAACGTTTGGTGACACTTACGAATCGCTAGAATTAAGGCTTCTTTATTGACAGGCTGGATATCTAGATTACTGCCCTTTTTAAACTTGTATTCTTCTGGTTTGCCATATTTAATAGGCAAGTCAGCAACAATATTGTTATCCCGTTCTAGTGCCCCATATTTATCGGTACAATCCAATACCCGACGGGTTGAACCTGCTACTACCATTACATAGTCTGCTCTAAATTTCCCATAAGCCTGCTCAACTGCTTGGTTAAACTCTGCATCCGTGATGCCGTCACGTTTACACTCAATCACTGCATAGGGGCGTTTCCGCTCATCATCTCGAAATATGACTAAATCTGCACGATCTGATGGAGTACGATCTGGTACGACAATTTCAATACCAATCCGAATTGGCTCATACTGGTAGCGGTAAATCAGTTCTGCCCAGAATTCAGCCCGAACCTGCTCCTCTGGATCTGCATACCGCTCGGTGTGGTCAACAGCTTTATAGAGAATCCTTTGCTGTTTTCCTTCACCCACAATTGCGGCGTGTCCATCGCTTAGAGCCTGTTCGAGATATGTCAAGTTGATTGCTCCGAAGTCAGAATTTCAATGTTTAGTTTATCACTATTATGTTGGTAAAGCCGTCCCCAAAGGCTGGCGACAGTCTCGGATTTCAGACAGCGCAATAAACAGTCTCGCGAATTACACAACCGCCTGAGAGAACACAGCCGCAATATTACAGTCGGCGCAAATTTGGATCTCGAAGAATTTATGTGCCGTTTTACGATTTTTGAAGATGAAAGCTCTGACATGATTAGCACGATTGAAGCAGCTCTGATTAAACTAACTCAACCGCTGTGGAATGTCGCTGTAGATGGATTTGGAAATCACGATCCTGGAAAGGGACGGTACGAGCAAGCACAATCCGATTGGGACGTAATTCATCCAGGTAGAACTTGGGCAGAGCGTTGTAATGGCATACCCAAAGCTGAAAGTATCATTCTTGTTAATATCGATCGTCATTTCCAAAATATCGGGAGACAATTATGAATTCCCTCGAACTATTTTCTGGTGCAGGTGGTTTGGCAAAGGGGTTAGAATTGGCGGGATTCAAACACGCTGCACTCGTAGAAAATAATAAACACGCTTATGCCTCTCTTTGTGAGAACTTCGACCCCGAAAAAGTTTTCTTTGGGGATGTTAGAGACTTCGATTTGGAAATATTAACTAATATCGATCTGGTCGCGGGTGGCCCTCCATGTCAACCATTTTCTCTCGGTGGCAAACATCAGGCAGATCGAGATAAACGCGATATGTTTCCAGCAGCAATTCGTGCGATCGAACGGCTAAAACCAAAGGCTTTTATCTTTGAAAATGTCAAGGGGTTACTTCGCAAAACATTTGCCGATTACTTCGAGTATATTCTACTGCGGTTGACATATCCTAGCTTTAATGCGGAAGTAAACTTGGATTGGCAAGAGCATTTAGGAGAACTTCGTAGCGTAAATAAGCTTTCTTACTCAGGAATTAAGTATAACGTCCAGTTTAAATCGATCGATGCCGCAAATTATGGCGTACCTCAAAAACGAGAGCGCGTCATAATTATTGGTATTCGATCGGATCTAGAGTGCGATTGGTCATTTCCCCCAGAGACACATTCGGCAGATAGATTATTTTGGGATATGTACGTTACGGGAGAATATTGGGAACGTCACAAAATATATAAGTCAGAACGTCCGTTACTAGATAAACCCACAGAATCCAAAAGATTCAAACTTATAGACAAGTACGGAATGTTTGAGCCAGCAATGATGCCTTGGCAAACAGTTCGAGATGCGATCGATAATTTACCAAATCCACAGATCGATTGCGGCATAAAGGATCATATTTTTCATGACGGGGCGAGAATTTATCCAGGGCATACCGGAAGCATTTTAGATGCACCTGCAAAAACAATTAAAGCTGGAGATCATGGCGTTCCTGGTGGGGAGAATATGATTCGCTTTCCAGATGGAAGTGTTCGCTATTTAACTGTGCTTGAGGCAAAACGAATCCAAACTTTTCCAGATGATTTTATCATCAACGGTGGATGGGGAGAAGCGATGCGACAGATTGGTAATGCAGTTCCTGTTTTACTTGCTGAAACAATGGGACATGAACTTGTGAAAATACTAAGTTCGCATAAGAGCTTTGCAGCAGATAAAATCTTTAACGGAGTCTCTTTTATGGGAAATCGTTTGGTATATTCCTCAGGTTAGATCTAAATAACATTCGATCGAGTTATACAGTTGAATCAAAGAAGATGGATGAAGAAAAATAATAAAAGGTAACATGCACCCGATCGATGGTATCTCTGACTACAACCATCCCGATCGCGCAAAGCTACACTAAACATTGTGATATCAGCGATCGTCCCACTTATTCAGATGGTTTCGATCGAGCCTTAGCCTCAATTCAAGCTAAAGCTCTAGTAATGCCGTCGCAAACCGAGCTAAAGCCACTAACATCGCTCCTGCGACATATCTACCCATTCCCTCGTGGGGACATCTTGCTGGCAATCCCTACCAGAATTCTGAAGCTGCTGTCTTGATTCGCTATCAACTCTCCTCAAAAGCCTTCTTCACCTCTGCGGCAACTTCCGCAGCCTCATCATCATCGATATCTAGCACCACTTGCAGCTCCTTGAGAAACACATTTGCGCTAGATGCGATCTCGCCTGTCTGTAAATCCATCTTTGCCAAAATCGCCGCAGCATAGGCATCAGGCACTAGATCGTCAGGAATCGCTTCATCTGCGGCATTAAACAATGCTCCTAGCCCCACATCTGCGACAATTGCGGTCAATCGATCGACCATCGCCAACAGATCTTCGTCAGAATACTCTGCATACAAGTCAAAATCCGGCAAAATATCCAGGAATAAATCTGGTGCTACCAAATCCTTTGGATTATCTGCCAAAGCAGCAATCAGCACGATCGATGCCAAGCCTTCAGCTTCATTTAATGGCTCCTCGGTATACTCTTCAGCGTTGAAGATACTATCGTATTTTGGCATGTTCATACTTTATTCGATCGACTACCTCACGCCTAGTAATACCAGATGCCAGCGGTAAATGGAAGGGATAGTGATGTTATGTAACAAAATTAGGTTTTAGGCTTTAGGCTTTAGGCTTTAGGGATAAGGTTTCAGGCTTTAGGCTTTTAGTATCGCTAAAGGGGAGGCTACGCTAACGGACATAGCTCACTTACCAGCGTTAGGTTATGGGACGCAAGCATCCGATTCATTTCCTAACACCTAACACCTAATCCCTAATCCCTAATCCCTAACACCTAACACCTAAAGCCTAAAGCCTAATCCCTTACCCTCTTGCTCATGCTCCCACCAAATGAGATGATGAGGAGAAATTGTTAAGATCGATGCAGATCTGTTGGCAAATTTCAGTTGCGGCGGTAAAACATTACTTTTAAGGGGCGATATTTGACTCTGGTTGAGTGATGCTGGATCGACTCAAAACTTGCAAACTAGATCCTCAGCCTGCACTTGTCTAGCTGTGCTGTTAGCACTGAATTTTCACTAGTTATTTAGTTAAATCCATATATATTATGCCTGTAACCGCTCAATCCGTAGACCAACTCGCGATTAATTCAATTCGGTTTCTCGCTGTCGATGCGATCGAAAAAGCCAAATCTGGGCACCCAGGTTTACCAATGGGTGCGGCTCCGATGGCTTATGTCCTGTGGCAAAAGTTTATGCGGTACAATCCGAAGAACCCCCAATGGTTCAACCGCGATCGGTTTGTACTATCTGCCGGACATGGTTCGATGCTCCAGTATGCACTCTTACACCTGACTGGCTACGATAGCGTCAGTATTGAGGATATCAAAAACTTCCGCCAGTGGGGTTCTAGCACTCCCGGACACCCTGAAAACTTTGAAACAGCCGGAATTGAAGTCACGACTGGCCCCCTCGGTCAAGGGATTGCTAATGGTGTCGGTTTGGCTCTAGCTGAAGCACACTTAGCTGCTAAATTTAACAAACCCGATGCGACGATCGTCGATCACTATACCTACGTCATCGTCGGCGATGGTTGTAATATGGAAGGTATTTCCGGTGAAGCCGCTTCGATCGCGGGTCACTGGGGACTGGGCAAACTAATCGTCTTGTATGATGACAACCACATCTCGATCGATGGTTCGACCGATGTTGCCTTTACTGAAGATGTGTCCAAGCGGTTTGAAGCCTACAATTGGCACACGATCCACGTCAAAGATGGTAACACCGACTTAGCCGCGATTAGTGCAGCATTAGAAGAAGCCAAAAAAGTCACTGACAAACCGACGATGATCAAAGTGACAACCATCATCGGTTATGGCTCCCCCAACAAATCTAACACCGCTGGTATCCACGGTGCCGCTCTCGGTGAAGCCGAAATCAAACTCACCCGCGAATATCTCGGCTGGGAATACGCCCCCTTTGAATTACCCGCCGATGCCGTCGCTCACATGCGCGAAGCGATCGATCGCGGTGCCAAAGCTGAAGGTGAATGGGAAGCAACCCTCGCTACCTACAAGTCCAAATATCCCACAGAAGCTGCCGAATTTGAAAGTTTGACCTCGCGCAAGCTGCCCGACGGTTGGGATAGCGTCTTGCCGACTTATACCCCCGAAGACAAGGCTCTAGCTAGCCGCAAACACTCCGAAAATTGCCTCAATAAACTGGCGACAGTTTTACCAGGATTGATCGGCGGTTCGGCTGATTTGACTCACTCCAACCTCACCGAAATTAAAGAATCGGGCGACTTCCAAAAAGGTGCGTACGAAAACCGCAACGTCCACTTCGGCGTGCGCGAACATGCGATGGGTGCCATCTGTAACGGCATCGCCCTCCACAATTCCGGTTTGATTCCTTACGGTGCCACCTTCCTGATCTTCAGCGACTACATGCGCGCACCGATTCGCCTCTCCGCACTATCCAAAGCGGGGGCAATCTGGGTGATGACTCACGATTCCGTCGGACAGGGTGAAGATGGCCCCACGCACCAACCGATCGAAACGATCGCGTCCCTCCGTGCTATCCCCAACCTCACCGTGATCCGTCCCGCCGATGGTAACGAAACATCCGGCGCATACAAAGTCGCGATCGAAAAAGCCAGCCAAACCAATCCGACTCTGCTGGCATTATCCCGTCAAAATCTACCCAACTTGGCAGGTACTTCGATCGCAGGTGTCGCTAAAGGTGCCTACACGATCGTGGAATCTGAAGGTACTCCCGACATCATCCTGATCGGTACTGGCTCCGAAGTCAGTCTATGTGTCTCTGCGGCGGAAAAACTCACCGCCGAAGGCAAAAAAGTCCGCGTCGTCTCCATGCCATCATGGGAACTATTCGACGAACAAGACGCAGCTTATCAAGAGTCCGTCTTACCCAAATCCGTCACCAAACGGGTAGCAGTAGAAGCAGCTTGCAGCCAAGGCTGGCACCGCTTCACCGGATTTGATGGTGGTTTAGTCACAATCGATCGCTTTGGTGCCTCGGCTCCTGGTGGCGTAGTCATGGAGAAATTTGGCTTCACCGTCGATAACGTCGTCGCTACTGCTAAGAAAGTCTTAGGTTAATCGATTCTAAATTAGCTTAATGTCTAGGGTGGGCAATTGCTCGCCCTTTTTTAGTTTCGATAAATATCTAGTTATAATGAGTTTACAGTTCGAGTGGGATGAGCAAAAAGCAGATCTTAATGCAATTAAGCACGGAGTCAGTTTTGAAGAAGCTAAAACAGTTTTTGCAGATCTTAACTCGATGACGATCGATGACTTGGAACACTCAATTGAAGAAGATCGCTATATTGACATCGGCACATCAGATCGCGGTCGATTACTAGTTGTCGTTACACCGAACACGGTGATTCCATCCGCATCATTAGTTCTCGCTGTGCCACTAATCAAGAGATCGGAATTTATGAGCAAAGCTAACTATACTCCTTCCCAACTGGATGAAGACGATCTGCTCCCAGAGTACGATTTTAGTAAAGGGGTGCGGGGAAAACATCACCAAGCATATCGACAGGCGCATTCCGTCACTATCGATCATCAAGATGGCACCACTACCACCAAAGAGTTCCCCCCATCAAAAACGATCGCTAAATTAACAGCCGAAAATCATATCGTTTTACCCCAGAGCATTGCCGACGAGATCGAGCCTAATAAATATTTTGATGTCAAGGTTGAGGATGGGAAAATCATCCTCACTCCTGTGACTATTTGATAGTTTTGGTTATCTGTAGAAGGTACGATTGAATAAAAAACAATGAGATTTCCAAAATCAATAGACAATCTTTACCTTGCCGATCTATCACATCAAATTCAGACACTTCCCCCAGATGAAGCAGCTTCAGCTCTTTTTGAATGCGGTACTATAGTTCTACTTGCTGGTCATCCTGAGATTGCCTATCTATTATTCACAAAATTACTCGATGGGGAACTGAAAATAAGCGAGTGCAGTAGTCTTGTTAATCCATTAAAATCTATCCTGCCTAGCTTATGTTATTTGCTGGGAATTGCATGTCCAGTCATCTTTTCTGAACAAGAAATGTCGATTGGCGACATCGAATGGTATGTAGAAGAAAAGTCACTTCAATATAAGCAGATTGAAGATACAGAGGTTACAGATAAGTATATTGTAGAATATTGGAATTCTTTAGAAGAAAGAAGTCGAATATGGATTTTATATTGGTTGGCTTACTTACCTGATGTAATGAAGAGAATATCAGAAGGAGTTTTGCAAAATGAGATTAAAATTTCTCGTACTCAATCCCAAGAATTGTTACACTCGATCGACAAACGAACTTACGATCCGCAGCAGATTGGATTTATCCCTAGTGTAAAAGATTGGAATGATTTTTTGGAAAAATGGAACGAGCATATATTCGATATCGTAGATAAAGAAGATGAAGAGAATATTGAATGGTATGAAGATTTCTACCCAGAAGTCATGGAATACAGGCAATGTCTGAGAACGGGTGCAACGGAAATGCAAATTTTCAAAATAGAGCAAAAACTTCATAGTAAATTCACAGTAGGCTATCGAAATTTCCTGCTTGCTAGCAACGGTTTTGTAATTTTAAATCGTCACTGTGAAATCTATGGAACTGATAAAATTGATTGGTTTATCAATGAAAATCAGGATTGGGTTGAAGCTTGGGGTGACAATCATGATATCAGCGATGAACAATATTTCCAGTATGGAGAGCATCAAGATTGCTGTCTAATTAGAAGTAACTACATGAGGACTGCCCTACAAATCAGTTCTACTGAAGATGGTGATGTCTACCTGCTTAATCCATTAATTATCGATCGCCGAAATGAATGGGAAGCTTGGGATTTTGGGAATAAAAATCCTGGAGCTTTTCGTTATCGTTCTTTCTGGGATATGATGCAAAAACTCTATCTGAAAAGCTGTGTGAATTAACCACCATAGCTCTTGGAAGTTCGATCGACAAGGTGGGAAATCCCCACCTGTTTTTATTTAGAGATAGGGTTTTTGATAAAGAAAGGTGAGTTACAACTTTGTGCGCTTGGTTACGGCGATGTGCGCCAACTTGTGAAAAGTCGCCTTGTTTAATTCCACCCCCCCACCGCCATCAATACGGAAAAAACCCACATGAACGCCACAATCACAGAACACGCTCGACTGCGATGGATTACAGTAGACAAAGATCTACCGACGATCGATCGCGGTGACGATATTATCAATGGTTTGAGGTCAACCCCTAAAACTTTACCACCTCGCTATTTTTATGACGATCGCGGTTCCGAATTATTCGAGCAGATCACCGACTTACCAGAATATTATCCCACCCGCACCGAGCAAGCGATCCTCGATACCTACGTCTCAGAAATTATCGAATTCACTGGAGCTTGCGAAATCGTCGAACTCGGTAGTGGTAGCTCCCGTAAAACTCACACTCTACTGACAGCCTACTCGCAACTCGATAACCCTCTTCATTATTACCCGATCGATGTCAGCGCGGGCATCCTCCGCACCACTGCACTAGAATTACTCGCAACTTACCCCCAGCTCAACGTCTGCGGTGTCGCAGGTACTTACGAACGCGCCCTCGCCAAACTCCCCCCGCGCATGGTGGAAAATCGGATGTTGATGTTCCTGGGCAGTACGATGGGAAATATGGACGATCGATCGTGCGATCTGTTCCTCACTCAAGTCCAGCAAGCTCTCCAACCTGGTGAATTCTTCTTATTAGGGGTAGACCTCCAAAAACCGATCGATGTCCTCGAAGCCGCTTATAACGATGCCCAAGGCGTTACGGCTGCTTTTAATCTCAATATGTTGCAGCATCTGAACGATCGCTTTGAGGGTAACTTTAATCTCGATAATTTCGCACATTACGCCTTCTTTAATCCCGTCGCTAGTCAGATCGAAATGCACCTCAAAAGTCTGACAGCCCAAACAGTCAAGCTCAAAGCTCTGGACTTAGAAATCTCACTCCAATCGGGCGAAACTATTCACACCGAAATCTCGCGGAAGTTTCATCTCCCCACCTTGAGCGATACTCTCACCACTCACGCACTGCAACCGCTCAAAATCTGGACAGATCCTCAATCTTGGTTTGGATTGATTCTCTGTCAACGGCAATGTTTACTCTCTGGTGATTGTCCTTAGAAGATCGGTCGATCTTATTGCTTGAAACATAGATGGTGGGCGGTGCCCACCCGACAATTCTAGTAGATAACAGTTGGATTGCCGGATTTATGACACCATTGCTATAATTGTACAATCACTAGTACAAATTACGAGATGAAAGTTGTATCCTTCAGTGAGGCAAGGAATAGCCTCAAGACAGTTCTCGATCGAGTGGTAGCGGATGCCGATTATACGATCGTGACTAGACGAGATGCAGATGATGTCGTAGTCATGTCTTTAGAATCTTTCAATAGTCTCATGGAGACGGTTCATTTATTGAATTCTCCAGCTAATGCCGCTCATTTAGAACGATCGATCGCCCAATTTAGAGCAGGAAAAGCGATCGATCGAGACTTAGTTGATAACTAGGAAACTGGCTTGGACGGAGGAGGCTTGGGATGACTATATTTATTGGCAAGGTCAAGATAAAAAGACACTCAAAAGAATCAATAAAGTGAGATCGGTCACAATCCGCGAACCCTTTGAGGGTGTCGGTAAGCCAGAACCCTTACGAGAAAATTTAGCTGGCTTTTGGTCGCGCCGAATTGATGATACCAATCGCTTAGTTTATGGAGTAGAAGATGAATATCTAACAATTATTTCATGTCGATATCATTACAATGTCTGAAATTTAGTAGTAGTGGGACGACATTCTTAAAATTGTCTGCATTTAGAGTTGTAAAACTACAAGCAGTATACTTTTAAAAATCTTTTTACCCACATTTTTATGCGTGTCGTCCCACTACAATTCTACCCTACTTCCTTGCTTTATATTATTTATATGCTTTTGATATTTTTGTCACGCAAAATGTTTCATTTGCATAAGCAGATTTATCAACTGTAATTGGGATCGTTGCTCGGCTAGTAGTTTCTGGACTATTATTTTCTCCTGTAAGAGCGTTAGTTATTTCATTAGTGCGTTTAATTGTCTCTTCAGAAGATTTGAGTAACTCCGCAGGCTTTTCATTAGACCTTAGACGAGCTTCTAAAAGGTCGCTAGTTTTCCAAGCAGTCGCGATCCATGTATTTGAAATCTTTTCCCCGTCTAAATCTCTGGTGATTTTTACGTAAACATCTGTTGAAATCGAATCAGGATCGTCTTTATCGACAGTTGCACTAGTTCCTGTTATTTGCCATTCCTGAATATTTGGGATTCTATCAAATCTACTCTTCGACATATCTTGAACACATCTATATTTACCACCCCCAGACTCTGGCTGTTTGGATAATGTTTCTATGTAATTATTCACAACTTCATGGATAGAATTTGATGAAACTGGTTGCTTCTGGAAACTTGACAAAGTTGATTGTTGCTGAGATGTTATTGATTCTGTTGCAGAGCCACAACTTGACAATAGAATTAAAAAATTTGCAATTACTAAATATCCCTTGTTCATATAAGCATCCTAATTTATATCTTCA
>ENA-OFCD01001750-OFCD01001750.1-metagenomes-genome-assembly--contig:-NODE-1750-length-10241-cov-2.483310_pt1 | contig 10241 bp, 10 predicted proteins | sample MGYA00153392_OFCD01 | MGnify analysis MGYA00153392 | reverse complement strand
TATGGCGCCGCCGAATTTGTGAGCTGGTATGACGGACACCCGGATGTGCCGCTCGGCTGGCCACTGACGGCGAAGGAGGTCGCGGTGATCGGCAACGGAAACGTGGCCCTTGACGTTGCCCGGATCCTCGCCAAGCACGCGGATGATCTGCTGCCCACCGATATCCCGGCCAATGTCTATGAGGCCCTCGCCGCCTCGCCCGTTACCGACGTTCACATCTTCGGACGTCGCGGACCGATGCAGGTGAAGTTCACCCCGCTTGAACTGCGCGAGCTCGGCGAGCTTCGTGATGTGGAAATAATCGTGCACGACGAGGACTTCGATTACGACGAGGCCTCGACGGCCGCGATCGCCAGCAACAAGCAGGTATTCGTGATCGACAAAGTCTTCACGCAGTGGCGTGCGCGGGAGGCTGGCACAGCATCCCGACGGCTCCACCTGCACTTCCACGCGAGGCCGGTGGAGGTCACCGGAGAGGGAAAGGTCGAGGGCTTCCGCTACGAGCGCACTGCCCCCGACGGGCAGGGAGGGGTCGTTGGTACCGGCGAATTCCGTGAACTGCCGGTACAAGCCGTGTATCGTGCAGTCGGCTATTTCGGGTCGCCACTCGCTGGGATTCCCTTCGACGAGAAACGCGGGGTCATCCCCAATCGCGAGGGCCAGGTCTTGGATGACACGGACCACCCACTGCCCGGTGTCTACGCCACCGGCTGGATCAAGCGCGGCCCGGTCGGCCTCATCGGCCACACCAAGAGTGACGCGATGGAGACCGTCAGGCATGTGGTGAACGACCAGGCCAACTGGTGGGCTCCCGCACATCCGGACGAGAAGTCGATCGTGGACCTGCTTCAGGGACGGGGTGTCGAATACACCGACCTCGGTGGCTGGCACCGTCTCGACGAGCACGAGAAGGCGCTCGGAGAGCCGGTCGGGCGCGTTCGCATAAAGGTCGTGCCCCGCGATGAGATGGTGGTGGTTTCGCGCGCGTCCGAATAGGCGCCGGATTCGGGGGCCCTGCATCGCTCATCAGCGCGCCACCTTGTGCGATCGGCGGGAGGCAACTACTCGCGCTGACAGTGCCGCTGCCCCCAGCACGGGCGCAGCCCCATGCGCTGGCGCTGCCACCCGTTGTCGAGCTGGAGCCCACTCATGCTCACCACGGACTCGGTGCCGGATGTCGATATCGTCGCCCAAAGGGCCCAAAGGGCCCAAAGGGCCCAACGGGCCCTGCGGCTCGGAGACACCGTGACTGTCGTGCGCATTGAAGGCGCGCTGCACGACGTGATGCTCTCCACTCCACCCGAGTGGGTGAAGGCCCTTGAGCAGATCACCCGCTGGGTACGCGGCTATCTGGACTGACCAGGTGCGACGGGGAGGACCTACTGCACCGCGGCAGTGAGCCTTGCCGTGTTATCGAGCACCTTCGAACGCAGCGGGCGGGTGAGCCAGTCGTCGAGTAGCAGCTCTGTGCACTGCTGGCGGTAGGTGTCCTCGATCTCGCGCAGTTTCGTGACGATGTTTCGACCGTGCAGCATCACCGAGATCTCGTAGTTGAGACTGAACGAGCGCATGTCCATGTTGCTCGAACCGATCACTGACACCTGCTCGTCGATGGTGAAGTGCTTGGCGTGCAGAATCGTGGGCGATTCGAACTGGAAGATCCGTACGCCGGCCCGCAGCAACGCCTCGTAGCCGATAACCGTGGTGGCCCCGGATTCACCGAATGCCACGATCGGCTGATACACCGAACGGAAAGCGCCGAACTCGTCCGCGAACAGCGGCAGTAGGTCGGCGTGCTCGACCCGCGCGCCGAGCTGGGACAACGTCGAGGCGCTCATCGCCAAGGCCAGCACCGCGTCCCCTTCCTGCTGCCCCAGCACAACGACTCTGACCTCATCTGCCTCCACCGAGGACAGCCCCGCACGAGCGCGCGACAGCAGAACGGCCGGCTCGGCATCGAAGACCTCAAGCACCCCCGACGCTCGTTCCACGACCCTGCCCCCCGCCTCACTGAGCACCTCACGCAGGGCCGACAGGGTGTGACTGACCTGTGTGCTGAGCATCACCCTTCCACCCTCGCCGGGACCTCCCGCGCGCGCACACGAACATCCAAGACAGTCAGCCACGACGGTGCTCAGGTCTCCTTCGGTGAGCTGAGTGGGGCACCCTCGGCATCGGATGTCCGTCCCGACACCTTGAGTCATTTCACCGGGCCGGTGCCCTGCGCGACGCGGTTCGTCGCGAACCCACCATCCTCAGCCTGGCCGCCGGTTCGCCGCCGCGCAACTGCCGCTGTGGGATGAGCCGCTGTCCTGCTGCGAGATCGCGCAGATGAAGGACGCTGGATGAGGGGCTGGACCACAGTGTCGCCAGGACCTCTGCCGACCCGCCTGAGCCGTCAGGATGCGGTGCCGGGCGAGTTTGTTCAACGCCTTGCATGGCGACGGGTTGGGTCCGACGAGCTTGCGCTCGAGCAGCCGCCTTCGGGTCTGGCCCTTGACCTGCGGCTGACGGGCACGCGCAAGTGTGCTTCTCGAAATCGCCGTTGCGGCAGTCACTGTGATGGCGAGCGGTCGTTCAAGCTTTTCCCGCGGCGGAGCCCTACCGGCGTCGCGGCACGTCCGACTTTCGGGTGCGACTGCATGGCTATGCACTAGACCGGGCGCTCGCTCCGCGGTAGATGAGTGCGTCAGCCAGGCAAGCCGATGGAGGACAGGCCCGTCGCGACAAGATCACCGATCTCGTAGATTTGATCAGCGTGTCCGGGATTCGCAGTGGGTGACGGTGCACGTCTGTGCCCTTTGGTCTATCTCACTTCTGAGATGGGCCTGGGTTATCTCGAAGGACCTGACTTGAACGCAACCTTCAGGGAGGTCGACGGATATGTCGTCGCGGGCAGCCTGGAAAGACCAGTGGGCGCAGTTGGGGCGGTCGGCCCATCACCTCGCCGACTACGTGGAGAAGGCCGTTTACGACGGGCATCCCCATCCAGGTCGTGACAATGCGGAACACCCTGAGTGGTCCTCCACGAAGTACGTGGACGAGGCGTGGGACGGGCAGTCCCTCATCGTGCTGGCTGATCTGAAAGCGATCATGTGCTTGATGAGCGCGGCCGACCACCTCAACTTGCTGGGCACGGGGTTGCGTGCTTGCACGTCATCGCTAGCGACAGCTGCTCGCGGGGCCCTTGAGGCGGCGTCGTACGCGGCATTTCTGGCTGGGCCCGGGATCTCGCCGGCCGAACGTGCGAGGCGCAGCCTGAACGAGGTCCTGCACAGCACCCACGAAAACGTCCTGACCTACCGCATGGTTGCGCCTGAGCAGGTTGCCGAGGAGGAGAACTACAGGGACGGGCTCATCGAGGCAGGCAAGAAGCGATCCGAGTTCGGGCCGTTCCACAAGGGTGATGACATCCGAACCCCACGCTTCGGCGAGAAGCCCAAGATCACGGACATGGTTGAGCCTCTGCGAAAGACGCAGCGTGGCGACAACCTCGGCCTGCTGTCCTACAAGGGGCTGTCCTCCTCTGTTCATGCCCGTTGGAACGGGTGGGTCGTGGCGGGCATCGCCACGGTCCTCCCCGATGGCGAGATGGTGTGGCCCGCCGACCGCAGGTCACCCCGGGACGTGGCAAGCGTTCACTACGCGGCACTCATCGCCGCGTACAACGCGTCCCTGCGCGTGTCTGAGCGGCTGGGATGGGACGCGACGTCATTTCGCGTTGACGGGCTGGGGGATCTGCAGGTTTGGGATCGCATCGGCAAGCCGGACTCCTACGACTCCCGGCCACCCTGACCCCGCTTGATCGATCAGATCGGCAAGAAGTTGAGCAGCTGGGGCCGACCACGTCTGACACCACAGCCTGCGGGGACGCGTGTCTCGTGTTGCGGCATGAGTGGTTATTGAGCTGCCGCAGCCGGGGGCTGCTTCGCAGTGCTGAAGGCGAGCGGCCGAGCGACCGATGTACGCCAACGTGACGACGACCATGCATCGCTCGCTTGCCAGCAGCGAGCGCGCTGGCACCTTCGCCCGTCGCAAGGCCCGGACTCTGCAGCGCGACTACCTGAGGCGAGCGTGGCGAGTCCTGCTTCCGCTGTACCTGGGCCTAGTCACCTGCGTTGCCTGGCCGGCCCTCTTCTTCGGTCCGGAATTTGTACGTGGGCTGGTCGTCGGGCTCGCGGTCGCCGGCAGCGCCGGCGCAATCGTGGCGCTGGTCATCATCCAGACCGGGACCGGCCCAACGATGGCGGGTGAGCTCGCCGAGCAATGGACCGTCCACGAGTTGCACGATCTGCTTCAGCTCGGCTACCAGCTGGTCAACCACATCGATGTCGATGGACACGGCGATGCCGACCACGTGCTCATCGGCCCGGCTGGTTTGTTCGTGCTGGAGAGCAAATGGAGCGCTGCCCCGCTCACGGCAAGTCAGTTCTGGACTCAGGCCCACATCGCCAAGCTGGAACGTCGCACCCGCGCTACCTGGCTGCAGCTCAAACGTCACGGCGTCCCCCGCGCCACGCCCGTCGTGGTCTTGTGGGACGAGGCTGCCCGGCAGCTCAAGGCTGGCACCGGGGTGTCCCGCTCCGGCATAGGTGGGCTCGACGTCGAGGGTGACCCGGACGGCGATGCCGAGGGCGCCGATCGCGACCACCGAACCCTCGAAGTCGGCATCCCCGCGGACCACGCGGCGGAGCTCGCCGTCCGGACCGACGCCCACGAGGCGCCCGTGCCTGCCAGCGTCGAACAGCTCACGACCCGCGCCCTGCTCTGCATAGGGACCGCGTCCGGGGCCTTCGTGCTGCCCTGGGTCGCTGCCACCTGGCTACACCCATTGGCGCTTCTGCTCGCCCCCGTCCTGCTCGTCGCCGGCCTCGCGACCCGTCGACACAGCACCGGCTACCGGGCCACGGGTTTGGCCACCGCCACCGGCGCCGCAGCCACCTGCATGCTCGCGTTCGGCGCCGCGCTGATCGACCTCGTACATCGTGTTTAGCGGAGGGGGATAGGCCCCCCGAGTCGCGCGCAGGTTAACGCCTCGCCTCGCCCCGCCCTGTGAGCGTGCGTTCTGAGCGCGATCAGCGGCATTATGTGGGTGATCTTTGTCAAGGGCCTCATGGGTCCTGTTTCTGAGCCGGGCTGCGGTGCTGGGTGAGACGCCGAGGAGCTGGGCGATGTCGGTCCGGGTGAGCTTTTGGTCGCGGGCGTCGTCGATGGCCGCGGGGAGCATCTGGTGGGCTTGGCTGATGAGTCTGGCCAGGGCGTGCGGGCGGACGCCGCTGTCGCCGAGCCAGTAGGCGGTGCGCAGTCGCGCGAGGTCGTCGAGGGCCTGGTCGAGCACGAGCGCGCTGTCGTCGTCGGCGCGGGGTGTGGGCATGTCGTCGGCGCTGGTCAGGCGTAGCGCGGGGCGGGTCATGACGCGTCCTGGTCCAGGTCGGCGAGGAGCCGTCCGAACAGCTGCTGACGGTGGGCTTGGTCCTTGGCCGCGGCGTCGTCGTGCTGGTGTTGCAGGGTCGGTCTGAACTCGATGCTGGTCTGGAAGCACGTGCAGGTCTCGCAGACGCTTTCGAAGGCGCGGTCCAGGTGCTGGGTCGGGCGCAGTAGCCGTTGCCCAGCATGCGGTGGTGCTCTCGGCGCAACCGGGACAGGGTCGGGCCGAGGGTGTCGGCGGGCAGCGGGGTGTTGCTCGCGTAGAGGACTTCGACTTTCTCGGTGACCGCGAAGTACTGCTTGGCGACGGTGCGGTTGGCAATCTTGGCGTAGCGAAGGGTCATGTCCATGCTGTGGTGGCCGAGCATCGCGGCGATGGCTTCCAGACTCATGCTCCGGTTGGTGGCCTGGGTGGCCAGGGTGTGGCGCATCTGGTGGGCGGTGCGTGGCCGATGCCGGCGGCTGTCGCGGCAACGTTGAGCAGCCGGGTGATGGTGTGGCGGTCCAGCGGGGTGCCGTTCACCCGCGGCCTCAGCAGCGGGTGGGCCGGGTCGACGTGCGCGGCGCGGTACTCACCGATGATGGTGACCAGGTGGGGGTGCAGGGGCAGGTGGCGGTCGTCGTGGAGCTTGCCGACGGGGACGTGGAGCCAGTGCCCGTCACCGATGAGCACGACCGCGTCGGCGCGCAACGCGGTGAGCTCCCCGACGCGCAGTCCGGTGCGCAGCAGGACCTCGCTGACGACCCGGATCAGCAGCCGGCGTTGGGCTTGGGCGGCGCGCAGGAACTTCGCAGCGTCGGCGTCGTCGAGGGCCTTGGGCAGCGCCTTGTCCTGCCTGGGCAGGTCACCGGTGATGATCGGGACCCGCGCGGGGGCGTCATCCCAGCCCCACTCGGCGATGCGGACGAAGAACATACGCAAGGTCCCGAGGCGGTGAGCGATCGTGTTCACGGTCACCCGTCCTGAGGTGCGCCGGGTCGGTTGGTCAACCAGGGCTTGAAGTTCTCGATGTGCTCGCGTCCGACCGCGGCGACGGTCCTGACCTCGGGGTGGGCTTCGGCCAGGAACGCCGCGAAGCACCGCAGCGCCAGGTCTGCGCCGCCGACGCTGCCTGGTCGCAGGGTGCAGCCGACCTGCTCGAGGTAGCGGCCCATGGTGGCGACCATGACCGGGCGGCCGGCGGCCAGGTGGTCCCAGTCGGGCATGCGCAGCGCGCTCACCGCTGGTCGCCGGCCGCACCGGGGTGGGGGCGGTCGGCGAGGACCTGGGCGTCGATGACCTCCGCGGCGCGGCGGTACTGGGCCGCCAGCCAGTCATCACCCAGGTGCAGGTATATCCGGGTCGACTCGATCGATGCGTGCCCGGCCTGGGCTTGGATCGCTTCCAGCGCCATGCCGGCCACCCGCAGGCGGGTCAGGCGGGTGTGGCGCAGGTGGCATGTCGCGTGCGCGAGCCCGGCCCGGGTGCGCGCCCCGTCCATCACCGTGTCGAGCCCGGCGGCGGACAGCGCCTGACCGCGGCGGGGCCCTTCAGGGCCACGAACACCTTGCCGGTGCTGGCCTCGGCGGGTCGTTCGGTGTCGAGGTAGGCCCCGACGCTGGTGAAGAACCGGCCCGAGACCGGGACCTGGCGTTGATGGCCGCCCTTACCCTGGGCGATGAACACCTGCCGGGCACCGGCCCGGATGCCTTCCATGCGCAGACCCAGGACTTCGCAGCGCCGCAACCCATCCAGCACCATCGCCTGGAACATCGCCCGGTCCCGGTGGCTACTTGCTGCGGCGAGCAGTGCATCGACCTCGGCAGCTTCCAGCACTCGCGGCAGCGTCCGCGGGCTGCGCACCAGCGGCACGCCCTGCCGAGGGCGGGAGAGCTCACGTCGGGTCGGCAGCCCTCGCGGCACAGGGTTGGCCATCACCTCGCCCCGGACGGTGAGGTAGGAGAACAACCCTGCGATCGTCGACAGTCGGCGGCGGACCGTGCGGGCGCTGACTCCGCTGCGTCGTGGACCGCGCACAGGCTGTGACCATCCCCGCCCCTGCGCTGGGAGGTGATGAACGCGAGCACGTCCGCGCTGGTGATTTCGGCAGGCTCCTTGGCGACGAAGCGGAAGAACATCAGCACGTCGTAGCCGGCCGCGAGGACCGTGTTCGGTCGGGCGCGACCAGCGAGGAAGTCCAGGTAGTCGTCCAGCAGCGGCACGCCCACGCGCACCACGAGCTCCCCGGCAGGGGACACACCACGCTTCAGACAGGGTTCGGTGAACGCCACAGCAGGGTCTCCTTCTCCACGGACGGCAGACCCCAACGGCCCACCGCTACATCCATGAAGATCACCCGCATATCAAGCTGTGAACGGACGTCAGCGGCGACGTCCCGGCGCCGACCGTGCCCGCACCAGGGCGAGTGCGGGCACCTGGCGTTGGCGGCCGCGACTGCGGGGGACCTCTGCCGTTTCGGCGTCCACACAGCGGCGCGTTGCCGTGTGGACGGAGTCATCCCCGTTACCCGACTGCTACATGCGGAGCGCATCACCGCGCCGATGGCAGATGGCAGCACCGCTGTGTCCAGCGACTCGCTCGTGAACCTGCTGGGGGTTTATTTGGTCTGGTCGGCGGTGAGTCGCTGAGGTGACGGAGACTGGGTATGAGGTGGACGTGGCCGGGAGCCAGACCGTTGCGGACCCACGGGGCCGACGGGTCGGCGCAGCAGATGCAGTTCCCTCATTCGTAGCTTAGGAAGGCACCGCGTGACCGAGTACAAGACCTACCCCGACGTCCTCGACGGGACCTGCCCCTTCGGCGGGGACAAGATCGGCGGCGCGTACACCTCAAAGCCCACGCTGTCGGACTGGTATCCCGACCGTCTCCGGGTCGAGCAGCTGCACCGTGACGGCGCAGCGGCCAACCCCCTGTCGGACTTCGACTACGAGGCCGCATTCAACGCCCTCGACTTCGACGCACTGAAGGCCGACATCAAGCACTTCCTCACCACGTCCGTCTCGTGGTGGCCTTCGGACTACGGCAACTACGCCCCGCAGATGGTCAGGATGGCCTGGCACGCGGCCGGTACGTACCGCATCGCCGACGGCCGTGGCGGCGCCGGCGAGGCGCTGCAACGGTTCGCGCCGATCAGCAGCTGGTGGGACAACGGCAACACTGACAAGTCCCGACGCCTGATCTGGCCGATCAAGAAGAAGTACGGCAACGCCCTGTCGTGGGCCGACCTCATGGTGCTCACCGGCAACTGCGCCTTGGAGATCATGGGCCTGCCGACCTATGGCTTCGGCGGCGGCCGGCGCGATGCGTGGGAGGCGGACGACGCCACCTACTGGGGGCCGGAGCACATCGACAACAGCAACCCGGACTCTTTCGACGCCATGGTCATGCGCGACAAGCGGTGGACCGGTGAGCCCGGCGACGCGAACTACCAGCTCGAGCAGCCGCTGGCTGCGTCCCACCAAGCACTGATCTACGTCAACCCGGAGGGCCCGAACGCAGAGGGTGACCCGGCCGCGTCGGCGGTCGACATCCGGATCACCTTCGGCCGGATGGCTATGAATGACACCGAGACGGTGGCCCTTATCGCCGGCGGGCACGCCTTCGGCAAGAGCCACGGCAAGGTGGCGGCCGACAGGATCGGGCCGCCCCCGGAGATCGCCCCGATCGAGGCGATGGGGCTGGGCTGGCACAACCCTGAGGGCACCGGGTTCGCCGAGTTCACCATGACCAACGGCATCGAGGGTTCCTGGACCCCGCACCCCACCCAGTGGGACAACGCCTACCTCGAGAACCTCTTCCGCTTCGACTGGGTCAGGACCACCAGCCCGGTCGGGGCCATCCAGTGGACCCCCGGCGATCCGTTCGCGCCGAAGACCCCTGATGCGCAGCTCGAGGGCGTCGAGCACGACCTGATGATGATGACCAGCGACATCGCGCTGAAGGTCGACCCGGTCTACCGCGAGGTCTGCAAGACGTTCCTGGACGACTTCGACCTGTTCACCAGGGAGTTCTCGAAGGCTTGGTACAAGCTCACCCACCGCGACATGGGCCCGAAGTCGCGCTACCTCGGCCCCGAGGTCGCCGCGGAAGACCTGCCCTGGCAGGACCCGCTGCCCGACCGTGACCACGAGGTCGTCGACGAGGCCGGGGTGGTGCGTCTCAAGCAGGCCGTCCTGGACACGGGGCTGTCGGTCTCCGACCTGGCCTTCACCGCGTTCTCCTCCGCCGTCACCTACCGCGACACCGACAAGCGGGGCGGCGCCAACGGCGCCCGGCTCGCCCTGGCGCCGCAGAAGGACTGGGCGGTCAACCGCCGCACCGTCCCGGTGGTCGAGGCCCTGCGCGGAGTGATGAACAACTTCAACGCCTCGGGAGACGGGAAGGTCAGCCTCGCCGACCTGATCGTGCTGGGTGGCTGCGCCGCCATCGAGCGGGCGGCAAAAGATGCGGGCGTCGAATCCGCCGTGCCGTTCACACCGGGTCGCGTGGACACGACTCAGGCGCTCACCGATGTGGAGATGTTCGAATGGTTGAAGCCCGTCGTCGACGGTTTCCGTAACTTCGTGGCCGACGACTTCAAGGAGATTTCGCAGGGCGTGGCAACCGAAGAATTCTTTCTCGACAAGGCCGACCTGATGAATCTGACCGCTCCCGAATGGACGGTCCTGACCGGCGGGTTGCGCGCACTGAACCTCAACCACGACGGATCGGATACCGGCATATTCACCAACAAGGTGGGCGTGCTGACGAACGACTTTTTCGTCAATCTGACCGACACCGGCCTGGTTTGGGAAAAGGTCGGCGAAGACGGGAT
>ENA-OFCD01001749-OFCD01001749.1-metagenomes-genome-assembly--contig:-NODE-1749-length-10245-cov-4.275859_pt1 | contig 10245 bp, 7 predicted proteins | sample MGYA00153392_OFCD01 | MGnify analysis MGYA00153392 | reverse complement strand
AAGGTCGTGCCCAGCCACGGGCTGCCCAAATTATGCTCATCCTTATGCTTCGCCAACTGCACGCCGTACTCGGCCAGCAGTAGGTCATAGCTCGCATGAACGTCCGAAAGTACAATCCACCCCAATCTTCCCCTCCCGCTCTCCGTCGACGCGGCCATCATCGCGGAAAAATCGGAGGCGAGTCTCGCTGCGCTGCTTGTGAATGTGGGGCCCGCCGCGTACGCGGGCGTCGCCCTGAGGCGTTGAGCGAGCGCCATATCGAAGCGCCTTTTCAGGTCCCGCGCCGCCTGGTAGGTGAAGTTCACCGTTACCGAGGTCGTGAATCCAGCACCGAGGTTGTCGAGGAACACCGACGAGTAACCCCGAGTCGTGGACGTTGGCCAGGTGATCGCGAGCGCGCCCGCTGCCGACACCGGTAGCGCGAAAGCGAGGTCGGCTCCGTGCACGGTGGGCGTGATCGGCGTATTCGAGGTGTTGAGATCCTCCAGTGTCGTCGGATTCACTAACGCCGCGACGATCTTGCTCGCGTAGCCGTTACTCCGGTTGTCGGTCTTGTTACTGGCGAGATCCCGTGCCGCTTGGCCGGTCATCGCAGCGCCCGACGCGTCGTAAAACGTCAGGGTGAGAGTGCCCGCAAGAGACTGCGCCGGCATGGTGGCGATGAGCAGTCCCCAGGTGATGGCGGCGATGAGTGTCAGTCCGACGGCAGAGCGCACGGTACGGCTGCGCCTCCGCTTCTGATCGATGATCGGCATCCCCTTCGATGTGGTGCTTCAGCTGCTCGGCGTATGGAAAGCCACGGCAGCATGGTGCTGCCGTGACTCTCATCCTTTCAGGGGATCAAGAATCTCCCCCACACCCGGGGCGAGTCAGTACTTTCGTGGCCTGCTTGGCTTGATCGGAATCCGCCGCCGTGAGCTCCTGCCCAAAGTTCATGGGGCTGGCACCGACTCGTTCGTGGGTGCGGTTCCTGACCTGGTTGAGCAGCATATTCCGGAACCAGCCAGGTGCGACCGCAGCTGCGGCATACAGGTGTGCGCCTTCTGATCGGCACACTCAGCCTGCACTTCGTTTGCCAGGCGATCGACGATGCCACCTGCCCATCTGTCCGCTTTCTGCTGCTTCAGGATCGTGCCACCGATCGGCCAGTACAGCCGACTCATGCAGGACGTGCCCATCACCGGCGAGAGGAACCATTCATGTCCGTCATAAGCCATGCGTCGACGCTGTGCTCCCTGCCCGAGGGCTCAGCGCATTTCGGACGAGCGATCGGGTGGGACGGTCCCATCGCAGATCACGTGATCGACCCTTTATTCTTCGCGGGCCGATACCGTGCGGCGTTTGACGAAAACTGGATGTGCTGTGTGTCCACGCAGAATATCGCTGCCGCGCAAATGAAAGAGCGAATTCATCCGGTCGTTGCAACGATGGGTATCTCTGGGTCGGACAGTGATCGTCGCATGGCTTGGGCGGATGTGACGCCGCCGAGCGTTTTGCGGGGTCGGTTGTTGAGTTCGCTGACGACCGCCAGAAGCTCGGCGGGGCACCGCGTGCGGGCTAGACCAGCAGCCCGGCGATCACCCCCGGCACCGCATCGATGAGATCAAGGATCGTGAGCGGGCCGCCCGCGCTGGCTCGCGACGCCGCCAACCCGTGGATGACCGAGGCCGTGGCGCCGAGTTGCGCGAGTAGCGCGCCGTTGTCCTCTATCGCGCGCGAGTGGGTCGCCACCAGAGCTCCGAGGATGCCGCCGAGAGCATCCCCCGCCCCCGCGGTAGCGAGCCAGGCCGGGGCGGATGACGCGACGAGCCGGGTGCCGTCCGGAGCGGCGACGTAGGTGCGGTGTCCCTTGAGCAACACGGTCACCCCGAGCTTGTGCGCCGCCCGAGTCGCCGCTTCGGCGGGGTCTTGAGCGATTTCGTCTGGGGATTCATCGAGCACTCTCGAGAGCTCGCGGAAGTGCGGGGTGATGATCGCCGGCCCGCTGACGCGGTCGAGGAGGTCGAGGGCACCCGCATCCACCACGATCGGCAGCCCGGAATCCAGGGCCACGCCGAGCCTGTCGGCGGTGGCGGTGTCCCTCATCGCGGCATCCATCCCGGAGCCGACCAGCCAAGCTTGCACGCGACCGGCCGCAGCGACCGCTTCCGGGCGGCGCTGCAACACAAAAGTCGTCGCCCGTTCGTCACCGAGGTAGCGCACCATCCCGACGCCGGTGTGGAGCGCGGCTTCCACGCCGAGTACCGCGGCGCCGGGATACGCGGCCGATCCGGTAACCACCCCGAGCACACCGCGGGAGTACTTGTCGTCATCCAGTGTCGGCACGGCGATGAATCGGGCGGCATCGCGCGGGGTCCAGTGTGTGAAAGTGCTCATGGGTCTCACGATAGTTTGGAAGACGTGACCACCACCGCGCACGCCCTGAGCATCCCTGACCGAGTCGTCGTCTTCGACTATGGCGAAGTCATCTCGCTGTCGCCGAGCGAGGCGTCGCGCGCCGCTCTCGAAGAACTGGCCGGGGTGGATTCGGTGCGCTTTCGCGCGTCCTACAACGCCCACCGGGACGGTCTCGATCGCGGCACCACCAGCATCCGCGACTACTGGATGCTGGTAGCTGCTGACACCGGAGCGGACTGGTCGGAGGCACGCATCCACGAGCTCTGGGTTGCCGACTTCACCGGCTGGATCAGCATCGACCCTGAGGTGTTCGAGATCATCGCAGATCTTCACGCCGGAGGCACCCGCATCGCCCTGCTCTCAAACGCTGGCTTCGATTTCGCGAGCCCGTTTCGATACTCCCCCATCGCCCGATTCTTCGAGCGGATGTTCGTGAGCGCCGAGATGCTGAAGTTGAAGCCGGAGGCCGACATCTACCAAGAAGTCGCCAATGAGCTCGGAATAACCTGCGCCGAAATGGTCTTCATTGATAACAGGCAGGTCAACGTCGACGGCGCTGTGGCGCTCGGAATCACGGGTCACCACTTCGTCGAAGCGGCGGGCCTTCGCCGTTTTCTCCACAGCCTCGTAGTCCTCCACAGCCGCGCAGACAGGTGACCATGTCGATTCCCACCCTCTTCACCCCCTATTCCGTTCGTTCCGTCACGATGCGCAATCGCCTGTGGGTGGCGCCGATGTGCGAATACTCGGTGGAGAAGCACGACGGTGTGCCGACCGATTGGCACCTCGTGCACCTCGGCGGATTCGCCAAAGGCGGCGCCGGTCTCGTCATTACGGAAGCGACTGCAGTAAGCGCGGAAGGCCGCATCTCCCCCGAAGATACGGGCATCTATAGCGACGAACAGCGGGATGCCTGGTCGCGCATCGTCGCATTCATTCACTCCCAGGGGGCTGTCGCCGGCATCCAGCTTTCCCATGCCGGCCGAAAGGCCTCCACCTGGCGGCCTTGGGCTCCCGAGCGGGGAACGGTGCCGCAGTCACAGGGTGGCTGGCCGGCCGTCGCACCGTCGGCGGTGGCCTTCACCGGGTATGCGGTCCCCGCCGAACTCGATCGGGCCGGAATCGACGGCATCGTCGCCGACTTCGCCGCGGCCACCCGACGCTCTATCGACGCCGGATTCGACGTGCTCGAACTCCATGCCGCTCACGGCTACCTGCTGCACCAGTTCCTTTCCCCCCTGTCGAACCTGCGCACAGATGAGTACGGCGGCAGTCTCGAAAACCGCGCCCGCCTGCTGCTCGAGGTGATCGCCGCAGTTCGGGTGGAGGCAGGCGACGCTGCGGCCCTCTTCGTTCGTTTCTCCGCCACGGACTGGGCAGACGGCGGCTGGGACCAGGAGCAGACCGCGACCGTCGCCGGCTGGGCACGGGACGCCGGGGCGGACTTCTTCGATATCTCGACCGGTGGTCTCGTCTCCGGCACGACCATCCCACTTGCCCCCGGCTACCAGGTGCCGTTCGCTGACTTCGTGAAACATGCCTCATCTGTCGAGGTCAGCGCGGTCGGCCTCATCACCGAGGCGCGGCAGGCTGAGGAGATCATCACCTCCGGTAGAGCGGATGCCGTGATGCTGGCCCGCGCGATCATGCGCGACCCGCACTTCCCGTTGCGTGCCGCGCACGAACTGGGCGTTGAGCTGGACTACTGGCCAGCCCAGTACCTCCGCGCAAAGTGGCCAGCCTGAATCGAGCCTGCAGAAGCTGGGTCAGGCGCGTCGGGTCGCGTCCTGGACCTCGCCGACGAGTTCTTCGATAATGTCCTCGAGAAAAAGCACCCCCCTGGTCTGATCCGAGTCATCGAACACCCGCGCGAGATGCACACCCGAACGCCGCATTGCGGCGAGAGCGTCTTCGAGGTCCATGCCGCGGGAGATCGAGATCAGCTTGCGGATGCGCTTCGGTGGCACCGGCTCGTCGAACTCACCCGCTTCGTCGAGGTCGAGTACGTCCTTGAGATGCAGGTAGCCGGTGGGCTCTCCCTCGTCGTTGACGAGTACATAGCGAGAGAAGCCGTTCTGGGCAACAGCGCGCTCGACGTCGGCGGGGGTCGCCGCCTCCGACAGGCTCACGAGATCAGGCATCCCCACCGCGATATCCCTGACCTTTTTCGCGGTGAACTCGAAAGCGGCGTTGAGCGCGCCGATATTGTCGGTGAGCACGCCCTCTTTCGTTGATTGCGCGACGATATTTGCCACCTCATCCACTGTGAACGCGCTGTTGGCCTCGTTCTTCGGCTCCACCCGGAAGAGGCGAAGCACTCCATTTGCCGTTGCGTTCAGCGCGTAGATGATCGGCCTGAAAACCATCGAGATGAAGACCAGTGGCGGCGCCAGGATGAGCGCAGCGCGGTCCGGCACTGAGAAGGAGAGGTTCTTCGGCACCATCTCGCCAATCACCACATGAAGGAACGAGACGATGATCAGCGCGATGATGAATGCGATCGTGCCGACCACTTCCTCGGGCAGTCGGGTGAGTGCGAGCGGATACTCCAGCAGATGGTGGATGGCCGGCTCGGAGACATTGAGAATGAGTAGCGAACACACGGTGATGCCGAGTTGGCTGGTCGCGAGCATCATCGTCGCGTGTTCCATCGCATAGAGCGTCGACTTCGCAGCACGACCTCCCGCCTCGGCCCGGGGTTCGATCTGCGAGCGTCGGACCGAGATCACCGCGAACTCCGCGCCGACGAAGAAGCCATTGATCAGCAGCAGGATCACCAACCATGCAATGCCCCAGCCGCCTGTCATGAGGATGCCCCATCCGGGGCCGCCGACGGATCCGCCGTTGGCGTATATCGCACGCGATCGATGCGACGCCCGTCCAGCCGCTCGACCCGGAACTCGCCGCCCTCGACCGCCACGCTGTCGCCGACAAAGGGCAGGCGCCCGAGTTCGCTCATCATGAAGCCACCGACAGTTTCGTAGGGTCCCTCTTCGGGGATCACGACATCCGCCCGCTCGAGCAATTCGTCCGGGCGCAGCATGCCGGGGAAAGTGAGCCAGTCCCGCGAGCGAACAACCCCCGCGAGGGTGCGATCGTGCTCATCGGAGACCTCGCCGACGAGCTCCTCCACGAGGTCCTCGAGGGTGACGACCCCTGCGGTGCCGCCATACTCATCCACGACGACAGCCATCTGGTAGCCCCGGCCGCGCAGCTCTCCGAGCAGCACGTCGAGTTTCATGGTCTCTGGCACGCGCAAGGCGTCGGTCTGCAGGGCGGAGACCGGCACATCCGGTCTCTTCTCACGCGGCACGGCCACGGCCTGCTTCACGTGCACAAGGCCGACCACATCGTCAAGAGAATCGTCGATCACCGGGAACCGCGAAAATCCCGTCTGCTGGGCCAGAGCGATGACGGTGTGAGCGGAGTCGGAGCGATCGACACTGGAGACGCGCGGCCGGGGTGTCATCACGTCGGCGGCGATGTGTTCGCTGAATACGAGAGTGCGGGCGAGCAAAGTGGCCGTATCGCGGTCAAGGCTGCCTTCGGTGGCCGATCGACGCACGAGAGAGCGCAGTTCCTCTGCCGTCCGTGCCGACGAGAGCTCCTCTTTCGGCTCGATCCCGATCGACCGGAGGATCACGTTCGCGGTGTTGTTGAGCAGTGTCACGAACGGACGGAACACCGCCGTGAATCCCACCTGGAAGGGAATCACCAGTTTGGCGGTGGGCAACGGAAGAGCAAGGGCGAAGTTCTTAGGCACCAGTTCCCCCACGATCATCGAGACAAGGGTCGCGGCGATGATTGCCAGTGCGGAGGCGACCACGGTGGTCAGCGCGGTCGAGAGGCCGAACGCGCCGAGCGGCCCGGAGAGGAGCGCACCGATCGCTGGTTCCATCGTGTAGCCCGTGAGAAGGGTCGTGAGGGTGATACCGAGCTGGGCACTCGAGAGATGGGTCGACGTGACCTTGAGAGCGCCGATGGTGAGGCCGAGGCGCTTTTCACCCCGCGCGAGCCGGGACTCGAGATCAGATCGGTTGAGATTGACCAGCGAGAACTCGGAGGCCACAAAGAATCCGGTGCCGACAGTAAGCAGGAGTCCGACTCCGAGCATGACCAACTCATACACGGGCATCACCGCAAGCGACGAATTCGCCAACAGGGGCGAACGGGGCACGGCGCCATGAAGGGGGGTCGTCCATTATTCGCTCAAGTGTACGGGACCGCGCCTACCAACTGACCGGAAGCGCCTTGCCCTCCTCATACCCCGCCGCCGACTGGATCCCCACCAGTGCCCGCTCGTGGAAGTCGGCGAGGTTTGAAGCGCCCGCGTAGGTCAATGACGATCGCACCCCAGAGGTGATCATGTCGAGCAGGTCCTCAACCGAGGGGCGCAGTGGATCGAGGTAGATCTTCGACGACGAGATGCCTTCCGCGAAAAGCGTCTTGCGAGCCAACTCATACGGGTCGAGGCGATCGAAGCGATCGTGAACAGCCTTCGTGGATGCCATGCCCCAACTCTCCTTGTAGAGCCGACCGGTGGCATCCGTCTCGAGTGTTCCCGGCGCCTCGATCGTGCCGGCGAACCAGGATCCGATCATGACGGATGCCGCGCCGGCGGCAAGCGCAAGCGCCACATCCCGCGGATAACGCACCCCTCCGTCCGCCCACACGTGAGCGCCGAGTTGGCGAGCGGCCGCGGCCGTCTCGAGAACGGCAGAGAACTGCGGGCGCCCGACCGCGGTCATCATGCGAGTGGTGCACATGGCGCCGGGGCCGACCCCCACCTTGACGATATCCGCCCCCGCATCCACAAGATCCTTCACTGCAGCGGTTGTTACGACGTTGCCGGCGACGATCGGCACGGAAAGCCCCAGCGCCTTGACGCTGCGAATGGCACGCAGCATGCCCTCCTGGTGTCCGTGGGCGGTGTCGACCACCAGCACATCGATGCCTGCCGCAGCCAGCGCGGCCGCCTTTCCCGCGACATCCCCGGTGATGCCGACCGCTGCTGCGACGCGCAGACGCCCATTGGCATCCAGGGCGGGCTCGTAGAGCGTTGAGCGAAGGGCACTTGTTCGACTGAGCGTGCCAATGACCGCCCCATGGTGCAGAACAGGGGCGAACTCGAGGTCTGCGGCGACCATCAGGTCGAAAGCGGCGCGCGCATCCGTCACGTCGTCTGCATCGATCGAGGCAAGCTGCCCGTGCAGCAGGTCACCAAGGCGCGCATCGGGGAGCGCCGTACCGAGACGGAGCGCCGAGATGCACCCGAGGTACCCACCGCGCGCGTCGGTGATGACGATTCCGTGGCCGCCGATCGGCGGCATCTGGCGCAGCGCTTCGGCCACGGTCTGCCCCCCGGAGAGGAACAGCGGGGTATCGAAGGCCACCGGTTGCGCCTTGACCCAGCGGATGGCAGCGTCCAGGTCCTGCAGGTGCAGGTCCTGTGGCAGCACGGCCAGTCCGCCGCGCCGGGCGAGGGTCGCGGCGAGACGCGGCCCGGTCACCGAGTTCATGTTCGCCGAGACGATCGGAATGGTGGCTCCGGTGCCGTCCTGCGGCGCGAGTGATACCCCGAGACGGCTGCCGACATCCGAGTGCCCCGGCACTAAGAACACGTCGGAATAGGTGAGGTCGTGCGTCGGCGTCGTCTCGTAAAACTCCATGCTTTTAAGGGTAATCCCTCACGGTCCGAGTCGGTTGGCCGCTCCAATGCGATTAAGCTTGGATCGTCTGCGGCCAGCGAGGAATCCGAGGCCACGTCACCGAAGCGGTGACCAAGGACTACAGCAATTCACAAGAGAGTGGGCGATCAGCCGTGTCTAGCCAAGTGACCGGAGTGGCATCTGAAGACGGGTCCTCCGGCGAATTCGGAGCGAACGAGTGGCTCGTGGATGAGATGTACGAACGGTTCATCGTCGACCGCAATTCGGTAGACCAGTCGTGGTGGCCGATTCTGGAGAGCTACCACCAGACCACGATCGAAGCGTCCTCCACTCCTCCCGCCCCGACCCCGCCCACCGCTCCCGCCGAGCCCAGCGCACCAGCCGAACCGCCGGCCCCAGCCGAGCCTGTCGCCCCGCCGGCACCGGTCGATGTGGCGCCGATCGAGCCCCCAACCACCACCGGTAGCCAGCCCGTCGCACGCACGACCTCGATCCAACCAAAGCCGCAGCCCATTCCGGCCCAGGCGCCGGCGTCACTGCCCCAGGCGCCGACGGCCGCGACTGCGGATCCCGCGAGCTCCGAGCGCCAGGACGTAGTGTCGACGCTCAAGGGCATGTCGAAGTCTCTCGCTGCGAACATGGACGCCAGCCTCACCGTGCCAACGGCAACGAGCGTGCGCACCATCCCGGCCAAACTCATGATCGACAACCGCATCGTGATCAACAACCACCTCAAGCGTGCCCGCGGCGGGAAGGTCTCGTTTACCCACCTCATCGCCTGGGCGCTCGTGCAGACTCTCAAGGAGTTCCCGAGCCAGAACGTGTTCTATGACGAGGTCGACGGCAAGCCATCGGTCGTCGCTCCGGCGCACATCAATCTCGCGATCGCGATCGACATCCCCAAGCCCGATGGCACTCGTGCGCTTCTCGTGCCCGGGATCAAAAACACCGAGTCGATGAGCTTCCAGGAGTTCCTTGTCGCCTACGAGGACGTCGTCACCCGCGCCCGCAACAACAAGCTCACGGCCGCCGACTATGCCGGCAACACCATCCTGAACCACAATAAGTTGCTCGGCCGAGTCGAGGGCGTGGACGGTATCAAAACCGGCTTTACCAATGCCTCGGGCTTTAACCTGCTCACTTCGGTTAAGCGCGATGGCCACGCACTCGTCGCGTCGGTTTTGGGTGGCCGCACCGGCCGTGAACGCGACGTGATTATGACCGGCCTGATTGAAGATAACATCGATGCTGGCGCAACCCGCCGCACCGTGGCCGCCATCGGCGATAAGCCCTCAGGCGAGGCTATTAAAATTGCCTCTGCCGATCCGATCAAAATTCAGCCGATTGACGCAACACCAGCGCCAAAGCCCGTTGGCAAGCCAAACCTGAAGCCGGAAGTCCTTGCGGATAATGAAGAGGAAGACGGAGCCGACACAGCGCAAATCAAGCCGGTTGCCAATATAGCTTCTGCCAACCCAGCCTCCGGTAAACCTCTGGCTTTGGTTGCTGCGCAAGCCGCTCCAGACATGCCAAAGGCTCGCCCCGCCGTGCTATCCGCCACGCCTAAAGCTGTTGCGCTGGATGACACCAAGCCGTCCGCGCCCGCAAAGCCTGTTCCGCTTGATGGCTCCACCAAGGCGCGTCCGCTGGTGGCACAAGTGGCCGCCGCAGCGCCGCCCCAGCCTGCCATGCGTTGGGTTCAAGGTCCTGCCGGTGTTGCCAATGCCGCTTCGGCACAGGCCAAAAACAGCGACAAATCCAACGAGCTGAGGCCGCCGGCCAAAATTGCGCTGGCCTATGCTCAGGATGAAACACCCACCGCCTCCGTCGCGCCGCGCCTGAAAGCCGGAGCACTGAAAGAGGCCGCTAAAAACACCACCAGTGTTACGCCCGCAGCGGCAGAAACGCCTGCTCCCGCCCACACCGGCTGGATGATCCAGATCGGCGCGGCTGACGATGTCAACAAAGCCAACGCCCTGCTCACCCGCGCCAAATCCGAAAGCAAAGGCACTTTGGCCAGCGCCTCGCCTTTCACCGAAAAAGTTCAGAAGGGCGATGTCACGCTTTACCGCGCCCGTTTTGCCGGATTGGAAGCTGATGAGGCCACAAATGCCTGCAAGCGCCTGAAGCAGTCCGGCTTCGCTTGCTTCCCCACCAAAAATTGAGCCGAGGGAGAGCT
>ENA-OFCD01001748-OFCD01001748.1-metagenomes-genome-assembly--contig:-NODE-1748-length-10247-cov-3.115973_pt1 | contig 10247 bp, 10 predicted proteins | sample MGYA00153392_OFCD01 | MGnify analysis MGYA00153392 | reverse complement strand
GCCTACTTGCAGATGATTTCTTCCCCACGTTGGCAAGAATTAGTCAAACATGGCGCCAACCAACAGCGACCACTATGGGCATCCACTGGCGTGAAGGATAAGGCCTACGAGTCAACGCGCTATGTTATCGATCTGGTTGCTCGCAATTGCGTCAACACAATGCCAGAAGCAACTCTCAACGAGACCCGCGAGCACGGGACCGTCCTTGGTGACACGATCACACCCGCGATCGCGGAAGCCCCTCTTCACTTCGTTGCTCTGCGCGAAGCAGGAGTTGATTTTGAAGATGTAGTCGCCTTTTTAGAGAGAGATGGCGTCAAGAAATTTGCCGATGCGTGGCAAGAACTACTAGACAATGTGAGTGCGGTCTGCTAAATGATTACTGTTTCCGGTCCAGCGTTATCGGTTGCTTCAGCGGCAACCACCAACTCGCTCAACTCAATTATCGAGCGACTAGCAGCCAAAGACCACACACTTTGGGGAGTTGAAGCAGAGGCCGAGGCGCTAGTGCGGTTGAACTGGATTGATCTTCCAACAACTTCCAGAGCGCTCCTGCCCGAACTAGATGCGCTCACTGCTTGGGCACGAACGCGCGAAATTTCTTCCATTGTCCTCGCTGGAATGGGTGGCTCTTCGTTAGCACCAGAAGTCATCGCAAAGACTTATGCAAAGACACTCACTGTTTTAGATACCACCGACCCTGATCAGATCAAGGCCGCAATCCCAACCGATCTCCTGCATACGCTGATTATCGTGGGGTCCAAATCCGGTTCTACAATCGAAACTGCCTCACACAAAGCTTTCTTTACTAAGTTATTACTAGATGCTGGTCTCGACCCAGTCGATCACTTTGTGATCGTTACCGACCCCGGCTCCCCACTGGATAAGTCTGCCCGCAATGATGGCCTGCGCGTCATTAATGCAGACCCTAATGTTGGAGGCCGATATAGCGCACTCTCAGCATTTGGATTAGTGCCCGCAGCTCTGATCGGCGTTGATCCATCAATCTTGATTGATGATGCTGCCGCAGCGGCCGCGAACTTCACATCGCCGGATTCAGTAGCGGTAAAACTCGCCGCTACAATTTTTGATAAGGGCGAACAGAACGTCGCCTTCTTTGACTCAGATTCGGAACTGCCTGGGATATCGGATTGGATAGAACAATTGATCGCCGAATCGACTGGAAAGAATGAAACCGGACGACTTCCTATTGCCATTGAAGATCAGAACGCGCCAATCGCAGGATCAGGATTGAAAGTAGGATTTAAAGTTGGTTCGAGCGCTGATCTGATTGTGACCGGAACGCTGGGAGAACAATTCATCTTGTGGGAGTGGGTAACAGCGTTGCTCAGTTTTAGCCTAAAAGTTGATCCCTTCAATCAACCAAATGTCACGGAAGCCAAGGAGCGCACCGGCGCACTGTTATCCACCTGGAATGATGGAAAGGTGCCACGTTACAAGGCAGCCTTCGAAAATGATCTCCTTGCCGTTTACAGTACTTCGCCAGCGAACAATTTAGCTGGACAATTCAGCGACTTCTTTGCTCACTCGAGCCACTACATCGCAATCATGGCCTACCTAGCCCGAGGTATAGATGAGCGCGCTCCAGAGCTGCGTGCATTAGTAGCAAAGCGCAGTGGCAAGGGAACTACCTTCGGTTGGGGTCCACGTTTCTTGCACTCCACGGGTCAGTTCCATAAGGGCGGGCAACACAACGGCGCCTTCCTCCAAATAACGGGTGAGAACTCATCTGACCTCGCGATCCCCCACCAGAACTTCTCATTTCATACCTTGTTGATGGCGCAAGCTTTAGGCGATGGTCGGGCGCTTTCTGACCGCAAATTCCCGCTGATGCGCATTCATCTCAAGAATCGAGAGCTAGGGCTGCCTTACCTATTGGCGGAACTGTCAAAACAGTAGGAACTCGAGGACTTTACCGATACCGATTAGCAACTGAGAAAGATGCTTTCGATCTCAATCGTCAATCATTGTCCGCGGTTCGAATAACTGAAGAGTAATCAAATCGTGCAAGTGATCGGCAATTTTTGATTTTAAAGGATAAATTAATATTGCACATTCTGATGGATTGGGATTGTAGTCTGGATCATCCATATAAATATAAGCAATGAAATACCATCCATCATTTTGTTCATTGCTAATAAAGAAATCAACGCACCTCGAATCTCCCCTTGCCGAGAAAAATTAGAAGGCGAACTTAAGAGTGTGGTTGAAATCTTTCCTACGTAACCTACGGAAGATTCCTCACCAACCTCTATCATTTCAAACGCTTCCATCTTGAAAACTTGGCTCCACCATAATCTTCGAGCAAAAGTTGCGAGCTCTGGATCATCGTAAATCCATTGATCTCCAAGGAACAAGAGTGCTACCGCCCGTCAATCAGTGGGAAACATAACTAAAATATCCTAATTAACTCTAATATGTGGGTCAAGGTATTTCATTCAGTGCGAACGTACAACCCTCGTTAACCCGGATTGTTTGACACCACCAAATGGTAGGCGGGATCGGAGATAACGAGAGTAACAACTGGACCAAAATTTCGTATTCCAAAATGGTATCCGTGTATTTAACGGTGATAATCTAGGCTGGAAAAGTTCGCGCCAAGCATGAAGCAGGAGTTTCAATGGCACTAAGAATTATCAACGTTGACACCCCAACTCTCGGCGACCGTGGATATATCGCCCACGACGGAAAGGATGCTCTGGTTGTTGACCCTCAGCGCGATATTGACCGCTTCGAGAAAATTCTTAACGAAAAGGGATTGAAGCTCAACACTGTTGTAGAAACGCACATGCACAATGATTACGTAAGTGGAGGTTTAGTTCTCGCCAGAAAACATGACGCCCACTACATAACCAGTTCAGAAGATTCAGTGGGATTCGAACGCGTGCCGGCAAGTGACTTAGAGGAATTCACGATTGGAAGCTTTGCTATTCGATCACTCAAAACACCTGGTCACACTTTCACGCATCTTTCCTACATATTACTGAATGAGCAATCAGAAGCCGAAGGCATTTTTACTGGTGGTTCTGTTCTTCATGGTTCAACTGGTCGACCAGATTTGCTCGGCATCGACAAGGCTCCAATTCTTGCTGGTCTACAGCATGACACCGCGCATCGCATAGCCGAAATGCTCGGAGAGAATGTTTCAATCTTGCCTACACACGGATTTGGATCTTTCTGTGCCGCAACGCCTACCAGCGGTGATTCATCATTCGTCTCCGATGAAAAGAAGAACAACCCTGCTCTCCTATTAGATCGTGAAAGATTCATCACCGAAACACTTGCGGGCCTTGATGCTTTCCCCGCCTATTACCAGTACATGGGTCCAGCAAATTATGTCGGCGCGGGACCGATCGACCTTTCGGAATTGAAGCGCATCTCTAGTGACGAGGTCATAAAGAAAATGAACGCTGGGGCATGGATAATTGACATTCGCAATCGAAATAGATCAGCAGAGGGTCATCTAAAGAATAGTTTCAACTTCGGTATTGATGGCTCGTTTGCTACTTATCTGGGATGGTTATTTCCATACGAAATAGAGTTAGTGCTGATCTCCGATTCATCAGCAGAAATCGCAGTTGCTCAACGAGAACTAGTCCGAATCGCTATAGATAGACCTTTCGGTGCCTATGTCGGCGAAATTTCTGAAATTGGTGACACAGTTACCACCAGGCAAGTAAATTTCAGTGATGTTCCTGAGGCGCTAAAAAATGAGGCAGTACTCGTTTTAGATGTACGAAGAATTATTGAGCGGAGAACTTCACACATTGCTGGCACCACTCATATTCCTCTCCACGAGCTTGCAGCGCGCATCGGTGAATTGCCAACTGAAAGAGAGATATGGGTTCATTGCGGGGGCGCCTATCGTGCATCTGCTGCAATTGGAATACTTGAGAGGCTCCAACTTAAGGGCGTGCTGATTAATGAGCCATATGAAGCTGCACTCAAAGTTAGCGCTTTGCATATCATTACGGGAAATAACCAAGCAGGACCTGTAGCTCCCTCTGTCGTAAAGCAAAAGTCCAAATAAACTCAAGGGATATTTCACTCAAAGATGCTTATGATCCTGCACTCATAAGATGTTGGGGTTCGCAAAATTGCTCGTCGGTTGAGCCGTGACGCGTCAACGATTTCTCGCGAACTCCGTCGTAACGCTTCGCCGTGAATGATCCACTGCGCGACTTGGGCTGAACCCCTTCAGTAGAGACTTTTTTGAGTCTTCAACTTCTGGGGTTCAGTTCAGACTCGGGGCGCTTTCAATTTGTGTCCGCAACATATCTCGCCACCCCACCAATCGTTAATGCAACCCCATGGGGTGGGCTCTCATCTTCGGATCTTCCTCTTGCTTTGGTTCATTCGCTTGAAAGAACCACGCCTGGTTTTCGAGTTTTCGAGTTTTCGGAGTCGCCGGGTCGCTCACGATGAGCATCTTTTCACGGTTTTCATGGTGCGCCGTAATCCGCACCCCAGCCAATGGTGGATAATTCAAACATGAAAAGAAACCTGACTAAGCGAATTGTAGTTCTCACCATTGCTCTGGCATTAGTAGGCGAAGTGGCCCTGGCCTCAGCCTCGACGGCAGCAACGTCAGGCCGTTACATCACTGTTTCAGCCGAAGGGACTGTCAAAGTCATACCTGATGCAGTGCGTCTCAATGCGACGGTTTCTGTCGTTCTAGGCACGAGCACGGAAGCACTGGCTGCAACTTCAACTTCTTCGGCAGCCGTACGCGCGGCTCTAGTTGCAAACGGTGTTGCCACGAAAGATATTGCCACCCAGAGCCTTACTATTTATCCGGAATACAGTTACACCCAGGACAAGAGTCCGGTAATAATTGGATATCGCAGTAGTCAAAGTTTCGATATTGTCATTCATAACGCGAAGAGCGCTGGCGTTGTCGTTGATGCAGTCGTTGCCGCAGGTGGAAACCAATTGCAGGTCAATGGTGTCACACCATTTGTCGTCGATTCCACCAATGCAACGTCAAGCGCGCGTACTAATGCAGTCAAGAAAGCAAAGGTTAAGGCATCTTCTTATGCCTCATTACTGGGTGAGAAACTTGGGAAAGTGAATTATTTGAGCGAAAACTCATCCCCTACGCTTTCCCCGCTACCAATGACGTACGCGGCAGCGCCTTCGGGGGCTGGTGCGACCCAGGTTGATCTCGGGCAGCAAGATGTCACTGTTTCAATCACAATTCAGTGGGCTCTTCGATGATTCTTGAAATTGCGTTCGTGGAAGTACTCCCTGAAAATCATGAGGCTTTTAAAGAGGCCGTCGGGAAAGCTGTTCTTGAAGTGCTGAGCACAGCGAAAGGTTTTCTTGATTTTGAATTGCATCAAGGAATTGAGCGCGAAAATACCTTTACTTTTCATATTCATTGGGAGACTCTCGAAGACCACACCCACGGCTTTCGTGAAAGTGAACTTTTTACCCAGTGGCGATCAATAATCGGTGAATATTTTGTGCGCCCACCGCTGGTGGAGCATTGGATCGCGTCAGTTAAGGATTAATCATCCCCGCGGAGTTTTGATAGGGCATCGCCCAAGATCTTGATAGCTTCTGCTTCAGTGCGGCGCTCTTTCACATAGGCTAAGTGGGTCTTGTACGGTTCATTTTTCACTGGCATTGGTGGCTTATCTTTATCTAAACCAGCTGGGTAGCCGCAGCGCGGGCAATCCCACTCTGTGGGAACGGTGACCGTTCCATCTTCGGCAAATGAGGGGCGAGTTTCATGGCCGTTAGCGCACCAATAAGAGACTCTGAAGCGAGCGATTGCTTCGCCACGTTCAGCCTCACCCATTGGGCCTGCACCTACGCGACTGCCGCGGATTGCACTTCCTGCCATGTCCTACTCCTTAAATCTATGAAAAAATGGATATCGAGCAAAGATAAGAGTTACTTTAAATAGATCCCCAAGGAGACAACGCCAGCAAACCAGAGAAAACCGACCACGATCGTGATCCGATCGAGGTTCTTCTCGACCACAGAGGAACCACCATAATTCGAGGAGATTCCGCCTCCGAAGAGGTCTGAAAGTCCACTGCCCTTTCCTTTATGAAGTAGAACCAGAAGGATCATCAGAATGCTGGTGATCACCAGAAGGATTGATAAGGCTAAAACCACAGTCAGGCTCCTTTTATTTCCTACTACGCCATTTCCTACTACAGATGCCTGCTGGAGCAGGGCTAGGTGCGCTTAAAACGTGAGATCAGACCCTTCGGGCCAGGCGCTAAGGATAGCGTCTTATCCGGTGGTCGCTACGCGGTGAAACTTAGCGATTCGAGCAAATTCCTCAGGATCGAGGCTGGCACCTCCAACGAGAACTCCATCAACATCGCTTTCACGCATAATTTCGACGATGTTTCCCGATTTTACGGAGCCTCCATAGAGAATACGCGCGGCGGCGGCAATTTCATCGCTCCCAATTGAGCCCAGCGCTACTCGAATGGCAGCACAGACCTCCTGGGCATCTGCTGGGGTTGCCGTCTTACCTGTGCCAATCGCCCACACAGGCTCGTAGGCAAAGAGAACCTTCTTGAGATCTGGCTTGTGTAGACCAGCCAGCGATTGCGTAAGTTGATCAACGACAAACTCAACGTGCTTACCTGATTCACGTACTGCCAGATCTTCCCCAATGCAGAGAAGGGGAATCATCTCGTTTTCGAGTACGGCTTTTGCTTTGCGGGCAATCAACGCGCTGGTTTCGCCGTGAATCGCGCGCCGCTCTGAGTGGCCCACGAGGACATATGTGCAACCGAGCTTGTTCAGCATCCCACCTGAAATATCGCCGGTGAAGGCTCCTGAACTCTCAGGTGAGAGATCTTGCGCGCCATAAGTTATCCGCAGGCGATCACCATCGATGAGAGTTTGGACGGAACGAATATCGGTGAAAGGGGGAAATATCGCGACATCAACCGCATCGAAATCTTTCTCATCCAGAGAATAGGAGAGTTTCTGGGTAACCGCGATAGCTTCCAGATGGGTGAGATTCATCTTCCAGTTTCCAGCGATTAATGGCTTACGCATTATTAAGGACCTCAATTCCTGGGAGTGGCTTGCCTTCTAGATACTCGAGCGAGGCTCCACCACCGGTGGAGATGTAACCAAACTGATCATCAGCAAATCCCAGAGCCCGCACCGCGGCTGCCGAGTCGCCCCCACCAACCACAGAAATACCTACGACCTTGGTTAATGCTGTGGCTACCACCTTGGTTCCATTCGCAAAGTTAGGGAATTCAAAGACTCCCATAGGCCCATTCCAAAAAACGGTATGGCATTTTTCTATCGCTGCCGCAAAAGCTGCCGCAGACTCGGGACCGATATCTAGACCCATCTGATCAGCTGGAATTTCGTAGGCGCTCACCAGTGTTGGCGTTGCATCAACTGCAAAAGTTGGAGCAACGATAATGTCGGTAGGTAATAACAGTTCTACTCCCAGTTCTTTCGCTTCTTGCAGCAGCTTCTTCACATCCTCAATCAGTTCTACCTCAACGAGTGATTTACCGATTTCGTGGCCCTGCGCCGCCAGAAAGGTGAAGAGCATTCCTCCGCCAATCGCCAGCACATTAACCTTGCCTAGTAAGTTCTTGATGACACCGATCTTGTCAGAAACCTTCGCTCCCCCAAGAACTACTCCGTATGGGCGCTTGGGGTTCAGGGTCAACTGCTTTAGTACATCAATCTCTGCTTCAACCAAGAGGCCGGGTGCAGCGGGAAGTAGCTTGGCAATCTCATAAACAGATGCATGCTTGCGGTGCACTGCCCCGAAGCCGTCACTGACGAAAAGATCCATTCCTACCGCTAACTGGGCGGCAAAGGCAGAGCGTTCTGCCTCGTCCTTCGAAGTTTCAGCGGCTTCGTAACGAATATTCTCAAGCAATAGCAGCTCACCAGGTTGGAGTGCCACCTTCTTTGCATCTACCTGCGAACCAACAATCTCTTCCGAAAAGAGAACGCCCTTACCTAAGAGTTCGCCCAAACGCTGCGCAACGGGGGCCAAACTCATAGCTGGGATACGTTCGCCTTTAGGTCGACCGAGATGAGCCATGATCACGACGCTGGCGCCGTTATCAATCAGGTAGTTGATAGTAGGAAGTGAGGCTCGGATGCGACCATCATCACGAATAACACCCTCTTTAATGGGGACATTGAGATCGCATCGGAGCAGAACACGCTTTCCTGCAATATCGAGGGATTGCAGTGAAGTAAAACTCATTAGAGGGATTTACCCACAAAGGTAACTAGGTCTACTAGGCGATTTGAATAACCCCACTCATTGTCATACCAACCAAGGACCTTTGCCGTGGAACCAATAACCTTGGTTAACCCGGCGTCAAAGATACAAGAGCTGGGATCTGTGACGATATCGGCCGAAACGATGGGATCTTCGGTGTAGGTCAGGTAGCCCTTCAGTGAACCCTCCGAAGCTTTCTTCATAGCTGCATTGATCTCAGCTGCAGTCACCTCGCGAGCCAGTTCAACGGTCAGATCAGTGGCTGAACCGGTTGGGACTGGTACGCGCAGAGCATAACCATCTAATTTTCCTTTCAGGCCAGGAAGGACCAAGCTGATCGCTTTTGCAGCGCCCGTTGAAGTTGGAATGATTGAGATCGCCCCGGCACGCGCCCGGCGAAGATCCTTGTGAGGCTGATCATGTAATGGCTGATCATTTGTGTAAGCATGAATGGTCGTCATCAACCCGCGGACAATGCCGAATTCCTCATCGAGGACCTTGGCCATTGGTGCTAGACAGTTCGTGGTGCACGATGCGTTGGAAATGATGTGATGTGTGGCTGGGTCGTACTTCTCTTCATTGACACCTAGAACAACAGTGAAGTCCTCATCCGTCGCTGGAGCGGAGATGATGACCTTTTTTGCCCCCGCCGTGATGTGTTTCCTGGCATCCGCTGCCTTGGTAAAGAAACCAGTCGATTCAATAACTATGTCAGCCTTCAGTGCGGCCCACGGTAGGTTTGCTGGATCGCGCTCGGCAAAGACCTTTATAGTCTTGTCACCCACGGTAATGGAATCTTCCGTATAGGTAACCGGCAGCCCCAAACGACCTAATATGGAGTCATACTTTAAAAGATGAGCCAGTGTGTGGTTATCTGTGAGGTCATTGATTCCCACAATCTCAAAATCAGCGTTCGAAAGCAGGGCTGCCCGAAAGAAGTTACGCCCAATACGGCCAAATCCATTAATTCCTACACGAATCACGTTAATCCTGCCTTCTACAATCTAAAGATCACGACTCTGTGATGTCCTGAGCCTATCAGCCAGCCTATTCCGCCAATAAATCCGGGGTTAGTCCGGCTTCGGTATCAGGGATTCCCAGGTCATGCGCCCGTTTATCGGCCATCGCCAGTAAGCGGCGAATTCGCCCTGCAACTGCATCTTTTGTCATAGGCGGGGAGGCGAGAGAGCCCAACTCTTCTAGACTCGCCTCTCCAAAATTAATGCGAAGTGCGCCCGCCTCTTTGAGGTGTCCAGGAATCTCCTCCCCCAGGATTTCTAAAGCTCGGGCAACTCGGGCGGCGGCGGCAACTGCTGCGCGCGCCGACCTTCGCAGATTGGCATCGTCAAAATTTGCCAAACGATTAGCGGTGGCCCTGACCTCGCGGCGCATCCGTCGCTCTTCCCAGGCCAACACGCTCTCATGAGCCCCCAAACGGGTGAGCAGTGCCCCGATGGCATCTCCATCTCTGATCACGACTCGATCAACGTTTCTGACTTCACGAGCCTTTGCCGCAATTCCTAAACGCCGCGCAGCGCCGACCAACGCGAGCGCCGCCTCGGGGCCGGGACAGGTGATCTCTAAAGCGGAGGATCTGCCGGGTTCGGTCAATGAACCATGTGCCAGAAATGCACCACGCCACGCCGCTTCTGCATCACAGATACCAGCTGAGACCACTTGTGGTGGCAACCCGCGAATTGGTCTGGCGTTAGCGTCAACTAAGCCGGCCTGGCGAGCAAGGGCGCCGCCTTCCGAAAGAACTCGAACCACATATCTGCTGCCTTTTCGCAGGCCACTAGGAGAGAGAACAGAAAGTTCACTCTCGTGACCGTAAATTTCTGAGATATCTTTTCGGAGCCTACGTGCGGCTTGGGCGGTATCTAATTCCACTTCAATCACTATCTTTCCAGATGCAATGTGAAGCCCCCCAGCGAAACGAAGAAGCGCTGATACCTCGGCCTTGCGGCAACAGGGTTTGGCGACGTTGAGT
>ENA-OFCD01001747-OFCD01001747.1-metagenomes-genome-assembly--contig:-NODE-1747-length-10251-cov-5.080228_pt1 | contig 10251 bp, 5 predicted proteins | sample MGYA00153392_OFCD01 | MGnify analysis MGYA00153392 | reverse complement strand
TGTTGGGAGCGGCGGTGCAGGGGGAACTCGATCGGGTGTCGCAAACGTTAACAGGACGGGTGCGGCAATTGGCAGAACGGTATGCGGAGCCGTTGCCGAAGCTGGAGGATGAGGTGGAGGTGTTGGCGGCGCGGGTGGCGGGACATTTGAAGCGGATGGGGTTTTAGGAATGGAGAGTTGAGAATGGAGAATGAGGAGGCAGGAGGATGAGCAGGATTGAACGATCGCTTATTAAAGAAAAGGCGATATCCTTTAATAAGCCAAATTCTTATTAAAGGTTTTCTGAGGGTCATGCGACGTAAATCGACAGGGCATTATGAAACCAGTGTGGCAGGAGGGGAAAATGTCCGAGCTTTTGTGCCGGATCCCTTGCCGCCAAATCCGCCCTTGGATCTCAGTGGTGGGCGGCAACGGTTACTGGAAAAAGCGACTTTGGCTTTGGGGCGTTTGGATAGTATCTGTACGCTGTTGCCAGATCCGCAGCTTTTTTTGTATTCCTATGTCCGTCGCGAGGCGGTGCTTTCCTCCCAAATTGAAGGGACGCAATCCTCTCTGAACGATTTGCTGCTGTTTGAGATGGAGGAGGCTCCTGGGGTACCCTTTGATGATGTACAGGAGGTGAGCAATTACCTCGCGGCGCTGGAGCATGGCATGGAACGTCTGCGATCGGGGTTTCCGCTGTGCAATCGACTCCTGCGGGAAATGCACGAGAAGTTGATGGCTAAGGGGCGCGGTAGTGAAAAGCAACCGGGGGAGTTTCGTCGTAGTCAGAACTGGATTGGGGGGACTCGTCCGGGGAATGCTCGTTTTGTGCCGCCGCCACCTCAGGAAGTTGATGCTTGTATGGGTGCGCTAGAGCGTTTTTGCCATGGGGAAGAGGATGGGATTCCGACCTTACTACGGGCAGCAATGGTGCATGTACAGTTTGAGACGATTCACCCATTTTTGGATGGGAATGGACGATTGGGGCGGTTGTTGATTGGGTTGCTGCTGTATCATGGTGAGCTTTTGAGCCAGCCGTTGTTGTATCTCAGTCTCTATTTGAAACAACACCGATCGGTCTATTACGAGTTATTGGATCGGGTCCGGATTGAGGGAGATTGGGAGGCTTGGGTCGATTTTTTCCTGGAGGGCGTTGAACAGACGGCTTCGGCGGCGGTACAGACGGTACAGCGGTTGACGGGATTGTTTGAGGTGGATGTCGATCGCATTCAAATGCAAGGCGGTGGCTCTGCGACGGCGATTCGGAGTCGATTGCGGGTTTTGGGTGCGTTACGGGAACGGCCTTTGTGTAGCCTGAAGGAGCTGGCTAACCGGAGTGGGTTGAGCTTCCCAACGGCAGCCAAGGCGGTGCAAACCCTAGTGGAAAGTGGATTGGTGCATGAACTGACGGGTCAACAGCGAAATCGGGTTTTTGCCTATACGGCTTATCTCGACATACTCAACGAAGAGGATAGGTCATGGTGATGAATGCAGGTGAAAGAGGATTGAGTCGGAGCAATTTAACCGATACGTGGTATTTTTATTTTCTTTCTTCAATATGTGAGAAGGCTGCGCACCTTTTCGGATGGGTCGATCGCGGAAGAGTTGCGGCGGGAGTTCAATCAGGTTTGGCAAATGGAGGACGATCGTGAATAATTCTGAATTGCGGGAGGGCTATAAGCTAACTGAGGTGGGAGTGATTCCAGAGGATTGGGATGTGCCACCTTCAAGATCTATTAGATCGTAACAATCCAATTGCCTACGGCGTTTTGAAGCCAGAAAACTATGTTCAAAATGGAGTTCCATTATTACAGATCCGAGATGTTATCCATGGAGCTATAGACATAGAGCAACTTCACAGGATCAGTGCGCAGCTTGCCCGCCAGTATTCTCAACAAGACTTGCTGGGGGTGAAATTGTTGTATCTCTTTTAGGTACAATTGGCAGAATAGCCCATATTCCTGTGACTCTTGCTGGTGGCAACTTGCACCGAAACTTAGCAAGAATTCATGTTGCAGAAGACTATGATTCAAAATTTATCTACTACTTTCTAAACTCAAACCGTGCCCAGGCAGCGATCAAACTTACAACATTTGGAAGTACCCAGGCACTACTAAATCTGTCTGACTTACGGAGTCTTCTTGTTCCCCTTCTACCTTTACCCGAACAACGATCGATTGCCACCGCCCTCTCCGACATGGATGAATTGCTGGGGGGACTCGATCGGTTGATTGCTAAGAAACGCGATCTCAAACAGACTGCCATGCAGCAATTCCTTACGGGTAAGACACGTTTGCCAGAGTTTGATGAGGGGAAGAAGTACAAACTGACTGGGAGTGGGTTGATTCCAGAAAATTGGGAGGCTTTAACTATTGGTGATGTCGCTACTTTCTCAGGTGGTTCTCAGCCACCACGTTATACATTTAGATTCTCGCCGACCCAAGGATACATCCGACTGATTCAAATTAGAGACTACAAAACTGATGAGTTTATAACCTTTATTCAAGAGGCGATGGCACGTAAGCGTTGTACGGCTGAAGACATAATGATAGGAAGGTATGGTCCTCCTATTTTTCAAATTCTTCGTGGTATTGACGGCGCTTATAACGTTGCACTGATTAAAGCTACACCTAATCAAAAAATAAGTCAGACAAAAATGTTTGGAGAAAATTTTATAGAAATAAAATTAGTAGGCGACACCTTTGATGATTGTGCCATTGCTGCAAAAAAATACACAGAAGAAAATAGGATGACTTTTATTCCACCATTTGATGATTACAAAATAATAGAAGGGCAAGGAACAGTGGGCGTAGAAATTTTTGAACAATTGAATGAATTATCTCAAAACAATTTTTCAAATAACTTTTTTCCAAGAACGTCAACTTTTTCTACTGATAATTTAATGGCAGATTATATTTTTATGGCTGTAGGCGGTGGTGGCCTCAGCGCAGGAGTTGGTACTTATTTTAAAACTTTTTCTCCCGCTACAAAAATTATTGGGGTAGAGCCAAAAGGTGCACCAAGTATGTACGAAGCTTTAAAAGCCGGCCATCCTGTAACAGTAGAAAATATAGAACGCTTTGTAGATGGTGCAGCAGTAAAACGGGTAGGCGATATTACCTTTTCTATTTGCCAAGATGTGTTGGATGATATGCTTTTAGTAGAGGAGGGAAAAGTATGTTCTACCATTTTAAAATTATACAATGAAGATGCCATTGTTGCAGAACCTGCAGGTGTACTAAGTATAGCAGCATTAGATAAATATGCAGAATTAATAAAAAGTAAAAACATTGTTTGTGTTATCGGCGGTGGGAATAACGATATAGATCGTATGCAGGAAATTAAAGAACGCAGTTTACAATACGAAGGGCTAAAACATTATTTTCTTATTCGATTTGCACAAAGGCCCGGAGCTTTAAAAGAGTTTGTAAATAATGTATTAGGAGATAATGATGATATTACCCGTTTTGAATACATTCAAAAACACAACAAAGAAACCGGACCTGCACTAGTTGGTATAGAATTGAAAACAAAAAAGGATTACGATGTGTTGTTGAAAAATTTAAAACACTATCATATTAATTATACAGAATTGAAAAGTGGGGATAATGCGTTTGGATATTTAGTATAAGCGCTATTTTATTATTTACGTTGAATAAAAATAGAAATTATTTTGTAAAAAACATTTTTAAAAAGATATGTGAATAAGTTGGTTTTTAAATAAAAAAAACAATGCACAAACTCCAAAATATTAATGCAACAATTAATGAAGGCCTCTACGACCCTCGCTTTGAGCACGACGCTTGTGGTATCGGTTTTGTAGCTAATATCAAAGGGGTAAAAGCTCACCAGCATATTTCTGATGCACTAACGGTTTTGGAAAATATGGAGCATAGAGGTGCGTGCGGTTGCGAAAATAATTCGGGGGATGGTGCAGGAATAATGATGCAAATGCCGCACGAATTTTTCTTTGATGAATGCAAGAAACTAGGTATCCATTTACCCGCATTTACAAAATATGCAGTGGGTGTTATTTTTTTTCCAAGAGAAATAAGATTGAGAGAAGAATGTCGTTCCTTATTTAACAAAGCTGCTGAAAAATTAAATGTTGAAGTTCTAGGCTATAGAAAAGTACCTGTGAATGGCGAAAACATTGGCCCCACTGCACTTAGCGTAGAGCCAGAAATGGAGCAGGTTTTTATTGCATGTCCAGATCATGTAAAGGATGCAGATGCTTTTGAAAGGAAACTTTTTATACTCCGCAATTATGCAACTCATACCATCAACTATTCAATAGAAAAAGACAGTATTGGTTTTTACATCGCATCTCTTTCATACAAAACAATTATTTATAAAGGACAACTAACCAGTACACAGGTACGAAATTATTTTCCTGATCTATCAAATAAAAAATTAATTAGTGCTTTCGGTTTGGTGCATTCACGTTTTGCCACAAACACTTTTCCAAGTTGGAAATTGGCGCAGCCATTTCGTTACATTGCTCACAATGGTGAAATAAATACTTTACAAGGAAACCTCAATTGGCTCAAAGCAGTAGAACAACGTTTTACCACTTCCTATTTTAGCAAAGAAGAAATGGATTTGTTGTTACCGGTTATTTCGGGGCAACAATCTGACTCTGCTTGTCTGGATAATATGATTGAATTATTATTATTGTGTGGACGAAGTTTGCCGCAAGTAATGATGATGCTTATACCAGAAGCATGGGATGGAAATGAGGAAATGGAACCTATTAAAAAAGCATTTTACGAATTTCATGCAAGCATTATGGAACCCTGGGATGGGCCAGCTTCTATAACATTTACCGATGGAAAAATAATTGGTGCAACCCTTGACAGGAATGGATTGCGGCCATCTCGATATTGTGTAACTACAGATGATAGGGTTATAATGGCTAGTGAAACGGGTGCATTACCCATTGACCAAAAATTAATAAAAGAAAAAGGGAGATTACAACCAGGAAAAATGTTTGTGGTGGATTTAGAGCAAGGCAGAATTATTAGTGATGAAGAATTGAAACAAAATATTTGTGGGCAGAAACCGTATGACAGATATTTAAATCAATACAAAATTCGGTTGGAAGAAATTGAAGAACCAAGAGTAGCATTTACACATTTAACCGATGCATCTATTTTAAAATATCAAAAAGCATTTGGATACACTACCGAGGATATTGATACTATTTTAAAACCAATGGCGCTCGATGCTAAGGAACCAATCGGCTCTATGGGTACAGATACACCCTTGGCAATACTGAGTGATATTCCACAACACATCAGTTCGTATTTTAAACAATTATTTGCACAGGTTACTAATCCACCTATTGATCCAATAAGAGAAAGATTGGTAATGAGCCTTGTTTCATTTGTTGGTAATAATGGAACATTGCTCGAAGAAAAACCCGAAGACTGTCATACCGTTGCATTGAAACATCCGATACTTACCAGTAAAGAATTAGAAAAACTGCGCAGCATTGATACGGGCAAATTTCAAAGCAAAACCTTACAGACTTATTTTCGTGCAGATGGTCAAGAAGGGTCTTTAAAATCAGGTTTAGAAAGGTTATGCAGATACGCTGAAGATGCAGTGTATGATGGGTTTGAAGTATTAATTTTAAGTGACAGAGCTGTAGATAGCGACCATGCTGCCATCCCAACTTTGCTGGCAACTTCGGCAGTGCATCATTATCTTATACAAAAAGGATTACGTGGACAAGTGGGCATTGTAGTAGAAGCCGGCGATGTGTGGGAAGTGCATCATTTTGCGTGTTTAATTGGGTTTGGCGCTACAGCCATCAATCCATATTTGGCTATGGCTGCTATTAGAAATATGAAAACAAATGGGGCATTACATACAGCCCTTACATGGGAAGAATTGAGAAACAATTATATAAAAGCAGTGTGCGATGGGTTGCTAAAAGTTTTTTCAAAAATGGGAATTTCCACTTTGCAATCGTACCAAGGAGCACAGATATTTGAAATTTTAGGATTGAATAAAAGTGTAGTAGATAATTATTTTATAGGAGCCATTAGCCGCATTGAAGGTATAAACCTTGATGGGCTTGCTAAAGAAGCATTGGCAAAACATTTTTTAGCATTCAGTAAAAAAACGATGCCAACAGATAGATTACCGGTTGGCGGTATTTACCAATGGAAACGCAAAGGCGAATTCCATTTATTCAATCCCAACACCATTCACCTTTTGCAGTATTCTACAAGAACGAATGATTACAATATTTTTAAAAAATATTCCAGAGCAGTAAACGATCAAAGTGAAAGAGCAGCAACCTTAAGAAGTTTGTTTAAGTTTAAAAATACTCGTGCTGCAATTTCTATTGATGAAGTAGAACCTGCAGAAAATATTTACAAACGCTTTGCCACAGGTGCCATGAGTTTTGGCAGCATCAGTTGGGAAGCCCATACCACATTGGCTATTGCCATGAACAGGCTTGGCGGCAAAAGCAATACTGGCGAAGGTGGAGAAGATGAGAGGCGTTATGAAAAATTACCCAACGGCGATTATATGCGTTCTTCTATCAAACAAATTGCATCTGCAAGGTTTGGAGTGACGAGTTTGTATTTAACTGAAGCAGATGAGTTGCAAATAAAAATGGCGCAAGGTGCAAAGCCTGGCGAGGGTGGACAATTACCAGGTTATAAAGTTGATGAATGGATAGGGAAAGTACGCCATGCAACACCAGGTGTGGGATTGATTTCACCACCCCCGCATCATGATATTTATTCTATTGAAGATTTAGCACAACTTATTTTCGATTTAAAAAATGCCAACCGTACTGCAAGAATTAATGTAAAACTCGTGAGCAAAGCAGGAGTGGGCACCATTGCTGCTGGGGTAGCAAAAGCAAAAGCAGATGTTATTTTGATTTCGGGGCACGATGGTGGTACGGGTGCATCTCCCATAAGTTCTATAAAACATGCGGGCTTGCCTTGGGAGCTTGGTTTGGCAGAAGCAAACCAAACACTCGTAAAAAATAAATTGCGCAGCCGGGTAGTTTTACAAGCCGATGGTCAAATGAAAACGGGTAGAGATATTGCGATTGCAACATTACTGGGTGCAGAAGAATGGGGTGTAGCCACCGCCGCACTTATCGTAGAAGGTTGTATTATGATGCGCAAATGCCATTTGAATACTTGTCCCGTTGGTATTGCATCGCAAGACCCTGAACTTAGAAAACGTTTTACCGGCAATGCAGAACATGTGGTAAATTTTTTTAAATTTTTAACAGAAGAACTGCGGGAAATAATGGCGGAGCTTGGTTTTAAAACAATCAATGAAATGGTAGGCCAAGTAGATTGTTTGGTACATAAAGAAAATACTGAACATTGGAAATATAGTAAACTCGATTTGTCTGCAATATTGTACAAACCCAATCCCTCTTCTCTGGGAGGGTTAGGAGGGGCTCTTTATAATTCAGAAAAACAAGACCATGAATTGGAAAGTATTTTAGACTGGAAATTACTGGCAGCAGCAAAATCATCTTTAGAAAAAAAAGAAAAAACAGTAGCATCGTTTAATATTAAAAATACAAACAGAACAGTAGGAACCATTTTATCAAACGAAATAACAAAATTATACAAAGCAGCAGGTTTGCCCGATAATACCATCCATTTTAAATTTAATGGCACCGCAGGCCAAAGTTTTGGAGCATTTAATACAAAAGGAATTACGCTGGAATTAGAGGGCGATGCCAATGATTATTTTGGAAAAGGATTGAGCGGCGCAAAATTAATTGTTTATCCATCTGCTGATGCAGACTTTGCAGCAGAGGAAAATAGCATTATTGGTAACGTGGCTTTTTATGGAGCCACAAGTGGCCATGCATTTATAAGAGGAAAGGCAGGTGAACGCTTTGCAATTCGCAATAGCGGTGCAAATTTAGTGGTAGAAGGCGTTGGAGATCATGGGTGCGAATATATGACCGGTGGAAATGTTGTGATACTCGGTGCAACAGGAAGAAATTTTGCTGCAGGCATGAGTGGTGGTATTGCATACATATACGATCTGCAAAATACATTTGCTGCTGGCTGCAACAAACAAATGGTAGATATAGATCCGTTATTAAATGACGATGCAATATTTCTCCATGATAGGATTGAACAACATTTTAATTATACAAAAAGTACCGTAGCAAAATTTATTTTAAACGATTTTGATATCCAGTTACAACATTTTGTAAAAGTTTTTCCTAAAGATTATAAGAAGGTGTTAGAGGGGAAGAAACTAATGGAAAAGGTGTAATTTTTTTCGCTTAGTAGTTAAGAAGCTTTCAAAACCCTTACTGCGGTTAAAAGCCCCAAAATCGGTTTTTATAAAAGAATTCTTATGGCATTATTTTAAGTTATTAATAAACCGTTAATGGGCGTACAGTAGCTTTTAAGGTTTGCGCGGTTTAAATAATTTTTTTATGACCAATAGCACCCGGGCTGCACCTTTATAACCATCGGTGTAACCCCGGCAGATTACAACATATCACTATATATACAATACAACATGGGCAACACAACCGGCTTCCTACAACACACACGAGAACTTCCACAAAAAAGACAAGTGGAAGAGCGGCTTAGTGATTACAAAGAATTTGTACTACCATACACAGATGAAAAATTAAACGAACAAGCGGGAAGATGCATGAACTGTGGCGTACCTTTTTGCCACAATGGGTGTCCGCTCGGTAATATCATACCTGAGTTTAACGAAGCTGTATATAACAAAGAATGGAAAAATGCTTACGACATATTAAGCTCTACCAATAATTTTCCTGAGTTTACAGGTCGTATTTGTCCTGCCCCATGTGAAAGTGCCTGTGTGCTAGGCATTAATCAACCTGCCATCGCAATTGAAGAAATAGAAAAACACATTATTGAAATTGCATTTGATAAAGGTTTTTTGCAACCAAGAAAAAATATTGTGCGTACAGGTAAAAAAATTGCCATAATTGGTAGCGGTCCTGCGGGACTTGCAACTGCCGCCCAATTAAATTATGCTGGTCATGCCGTAGTAGTTTTTGAACGAGATGATTTACCCGGTGGATTATTGCGCTATGGGATTCCAGATTTTAAATTAGAAAAATGGGTGATAGATAGGCGAATAAAATTTATGGAGGAGGAAGGAATAAAATTTAAGTGCAATGCAAATGTTGGAGTCGATATTTCCATTACAGATATATTAAGAGAAAATGATGCCATTGTTTTAGCAGGCGGCTCTACCATTCCAAGAGAATTACAAATACCTGGGAGCAATTTAAATGGTGTCATTTTTGCGATGGATTTTTTAACGCAACAAAATAAAAGAGTGGCGGGTCTAGTCCTCCCTACAGCAAAGGATTTAGGACAGGCTTGTAACAAAAACGTTGTAGTTATTGGTGGTGGCGATACAGGAAGTGATTGTGTAGGCACAAGCAACCGACAGAAAGCAAATACCGTAACTCAGTTTGAATTAATGCCGATGCCAGCTTTAAGCCGAACGGACTTAATGCCGTGGCCATCGTATCCTATGATTTTAAAAACCACCTCATCACACGAAGAAGGCGCAGATAGGCAATGGGCAACCGCCACCAAAGAATTTATTGGTGATGCAGATGGCAATTTAAAAGCATTAAAAATTATTGACCTCCAGTGGAAAATTTCTGCATTTGGCCAGCCTGCAAGTTTTAGAGAGAAAGAAAATACTGAAAGGGAAATTCCTTGTGAGTTAGCATTATTAGCAATGGGTTTTTTACACCCACAAAAAGAAGGGTTGTTAGAACATTTAAAAATAGAACTCGACGAAAGGGGAAATGTAAAAGCTAACCAAAAAGAGTTTCAAACAAATATTTCCAAAATTTTTACTGCCGGTGATATGCGCCGTGGGCAATCTCTTGTTGTGTGGGCAATAAGCGAAGGCCGAGAATGTGCACGCAAAGTAGATGAGTTTTTAATGGGTTTTTCATATTTAGAATCTAAAGACAGGTTTTAAAAAGTCACTCAGTTTTAAAAATATATATAAAGATTTAATATATGTTATATATTTTATCTTTTTGATTGCCATTAATCAATTTTACGAAATATAATTACCTTTTATCTGTAGTATTTAATAATATTTTACATATTTTAGAATAAATATTAATATTTGTAAATTTAGCCCCTTTTTTTCGTTCTAACCATTGTAGCCATTGCAGCTATTTTTGTCCCTTCCCTCCCCAATTTTGATGATGGTAAATTTAATGCAGCAGATATTGCGTGGATTTTA
>ENA-OFCD01001746-OFCD01001746.1-metagenomes-genome-assembly--contig:-NODE-1746-length-10256-cov-3.790903_pt1 | contig 10256 bp, 16 predicted proteins | sample MGYA00153392_OFCD01 | MGnify analysis MGYA00153392 | reverse complement strand
GGCATCAAGAACTGTACCTTGATGTTCTTTGCCAGTAGTGGCTCTAATTCTTCAACCACCCGATCCGCTTCCCAGGCATGGGATTAGTCGATCTGGATACACCTGAAGCCATTACTATCGCGCATTTTGGACGTGCTCGATCGTCTACTTGGGAATTTCGTAGATGCGATCGATAGTCATGTTGCAAAACTTACTTGAGTTGATGTCTCAAATTCTTGATTTATTATCTCTATTTGAGTTTGAACGAACATGTATGATTGATGTCAGCAATATTTGAAAAATTACTCCGTTATCTCCAACACATAAGAAGAGTGAATCTCCCGCTTGTCATATTAATTACTTTGCATGATAACAATCGGTAATATAATAAAAAGAGTAATAACTTAATTAGTTACTACCCAAAATCAAAATATTTCTTTGACTATTTTACATGAAACTGCGCGGAGATCGTATTCCTGGTCGCAGCGGTACTCTCTGCCAGCGCACCAAAAAAAAGAAGTTACAGAACGGACAGATTCGGGAATATCCATTAGTAAGTACCGAGCGTAACGTTTACAACGTCTTGCATTGGTTTTGGCATTTGACTTACAAGCAAAAGGAACCAGATGGCAAGTACAAATCCCACACCGTCTCCGTTCGACCGGAACAAGTAGCCGCAGTACAAGTACTAATCGCCGGAAATGCACAGCTAGAGGTAGTTTTGAGCTATATCTATAGTTCCAAGTAATTACTTGGAACTAATTAAACGTCCCTAACCCTTGCTATGCAGACATTTAAGCTTTATTCGATCTCTCGTGTCGATTGCGATCTACCGTGCGTAACTGTTGCTAGATAACGTTTTAAGTAGATCGAGCAGTTCCAAGTAATTACTTGGAACTAAACCAAGGTAGAGCGATGGAGCTACCGCGATAATGTAAACCATCGTATTATCGTCAAAGATGTTCGAGCGCAGACTCAATGGTGCGATCGTTATCAATGTGCAGAAACTTAGTAATTGGCGATGCTAATACCGACACTGAAACTACTTCATCTTTAACTTCAAGGAAAAACTTGGTCGATATAAACAAAATTCGATCTCGCTCGATCTGAACTTGAATGTCTGGAATCTTAGTTAACAAAGCAGCATGAAGCTTGCGAATATCATTATCTGTCATACTGCTCTTGTCTCATTACCGCTCAATTAGTTGTGAGATAATTGTTAACTTTTATCATCTACATACTTGTACAAAGTAGGCTTGGAAATCCCCATCATTCCACAAATTTCATCGATCGAATGTTCGCTCTTATGATACAGCTCTACTGCTAACTTACGCTTATTTGCGTCCAACGCTTTGGGTCTACCGCCCAATCTACCTCTGGCTCTGGCTGCTGCTAACCCAGCATTGGTGCGCTCCCGAATTAGATTGCGCTCGAATTCTGCCAGTGCTGCGAATAGATGGAAAATGAGCTGACCGCTACTGGTTGTGGTATCGATTGCCTCCTGAAGACTTTTTAGCCCCACTCCTCGCTCTTTGAGAGTTTCGGTTAGTTGGATCAGATCTTTGAGCGATCGCCCCAGCCTGTCCAGTCGCCATACTACCAGTGTATCGCCAGTCCTTAACATTTCCAACGCCGCATCCAATCCTGGGCGTTTTGATTTCGACCCGCTCAAGCAGTCCTCAAAAATTCTGTCACACTTAGTAGTGTTAAGAGCATCCTTCTGTAAATGTAAGTTTTGGTCGTCTGTTGACACACGAGCATAGCCAATCAACATATCAAGCTTTTGCCCATAATAAATCGACGTTATAGTTTGTTAAAATCTCATCTGCCGTCACCAGTGTCAATCGTTCGATCTGTGCCTGAGCAACTAGAATTCGATCGAAGGGATCGCGGTGCAGTAGCGGTAATGTGGCTACCTTATACACATGAGGAAAGATGATATCTAAATACTTAATTCCCAATTGCTGCATCCGACTGGCAATATAAATATCGACTGGTTCGGGTAGCGGCAACTTGCCAATACTGACTTTAATCGCAATTTCCCAGGCACTTGCCACTGAGAAAAATAGCTGATTATCTTCAGACATAATTTGTTCGATCGCCTTTGAATTCAAGCGTTCTGGCTCGGTAAACCACCACAGCAGACATTGAGTGTCGAGCAACAATCTCAAACTTCTTCTCCCTCAAAAGCCGCGAGTAAATCTGCGGGTAAGGAATTGAAATCATCAGGTACTTGGAATAATCCGCGATCGCTTCCCATACTACCGCGTCTGTCAATGTTGGCGGAAATTGGGACTAGTTTGGCAACTGGCACCCCCCGATTCGCGATCGTAATCTCTTCACCCAGCTCTACACGTTGTAGTAATTGTGAAAGGTGAGTCTTCGCTTGATGAATGTTAACGGTATCCATAAGTGACTTAGTTTATAAACTAAGTCTAGTATATCCGATTTGGCGGAGATTGAGGTAAGGAAACTAGTTAACTCTAATAGTATCTTGACTTAGATATATTAACCGAGTTTGTTTACTTCAATAGTGGCGATCTGTCGTTCGATCGCGAGTAAGTAAAACGCAGTAAAGAAAACGAACGTTTTTCTTACCTAAGATCTTCATTGCCAAAATTCTCGATCTCCAAAAATACTACTTTACGAATAATAGATTATACTTTAGTAAGGAATTCTTACTAAAGGAAATTAAAGGTGATTGCCAAGCTGACTGCCAAAAACCAACTTACCCTACCCAAAAGTGTCACTAACAAGATTGCACCAACCGAATACTTCGACATTAAGGTTGAAAACGGGCAGATCGTTCTTACCCCAGTCAAGATTCAGCGGAGTGATGCCGTCCGTGCTAAGTTAGCAGATTTAGATCTAAGCGAACAAGATGTGATTGATGCGGTAGCTTGGGCGCGGGAGCCTCACGGTGAGGTTTGATGAGCCAAGTTATTCGAGCGGTCATCGATACTAATATTCTCGTTTCTGCGCTGGTTTTCAGTAGCGGTACGTTGAGTCGATGCCGCCAGCTCTGGCAAGATGAGAAGTTTAAACCGCTGGTGTCTAAGCCCACTGTAACCGAGTTAATTCGGGTACTAGCTTATCCTAAATTCAAGCTGACTTCGATCGAACGAGACGATCTACTTGCCGACTACCTCCCATTTTGTGAGACGGTACGAATGCCGACCGAGTTACCTCAGATTCCCCCATGCCGCGATCCTCACGATGAGCCGTTTTTGCATCTGGCAATTGTCGGGAAATCTGACTATTTAGTAACAGGGGATAGGGATTTATTGACCTTGGCAGATGTTTTTGATTGCCCGATTGTAACTGCCGACTATTTCTTGAAAATGTTATAATCACCTATCTTTTATGACACAAATAAATGATAATAGCGAAAGAATAGCGATCGCTTTGACAAAAAATGAATGGCTAAAGTCAATCTTGAAAACAGCGATCGATAGTAAAATATAAAGTATCTACCACGAATTTGGAGGTTGAGATCGTGACTAATCGTGGATTTTCCCCCAATGCTAACTCGACCAAACGGAAAAAGCCCAAGCGTAATAAATTTCGGTCGGGGGTTGCGCCGAGCGATCGTCAATCGAAGTATTCAATTGGTGATGCTCGATTTAAAGCTGCTAACTATTTCATGGCAGCTTCGGCAGCAATCGCAAATGGGGATGAAGTAGCAGCGATCGACATGATGGATCGTGCTATTGAGCTTGCCCCAACAGATAGCAGCTACTACTCGTTCAGAGGGTTGGCTAAATCGATGTTTTTACTGGCTGGGTATGATGCTGATGAGATTATGGCGGACTTTAATCGGGCGGTCGAGCTGGCACCGGACAGCCCGATGGCATGGTGGATGAGAGCGAAATTCAAAGGTGAGGATTTGAAATCTCTCGAAGCAGCCGGATTAGACCTCGATCGCGCCATCGAGCTTTACCCCAATCCCCAGTGGGTGAGAATTCGTGAAAGTATCGAGAATGGTAATGGTTGGATCGATTGACAGATTGGAGTTCTATTCGATCGTCGAATGTGGAAGAAGATTAAGTAGTAAAAATCGGTAGAATAGCTGAAGCAATACAACTCGCATAAATCATAAAATCAAGCAATAACCACTATATTGCTGTAAATTAAATTGTCTATGTCAGAGCGAAATGCGCCTAAAATTAGATTTCCGTGGGTGGCATTTCTGTGGCAACCCATCGGGCACCCTACAGCTACTCTAATTCTTAACCCCATCAAATTTAAGAAACTGTACAATGTTTGGATGTTAGAAAACTGCTGGCATTCTAAATCAACAATAAAAATCTTGGCAGATGAATAGATTCTACCCTTATGTCTCGGAAGACCGCCAAGTACTCGTTGATTTAATCCGAAAATATACTGTTAACCCAGATTTAGGATAGCGTAACTAAAGTTAACTTTGAATATCGAATAGTTATTTTTTATCTGGCAGAGCCAGAGAGCTATGGCTGTTTTTGGTATTTTCTGATGAGCTATACTTCTGACCGAAATAACAATCGTATCAATGGTTACGCTGCTGAATGTCTTTTGGCTACGGCAATCCACCAAAGTAAAAGAATTCATACTTGGGATATCGAACCCAAAGTTTTGGCTGAAGCGATTTTCAACGACCCCGCCGGAAAGAAACACCTAAAGATTGCCGAACCGTTTCTAGTTCGAGAATTTGCCGAAATTTCCATTGATGAACTCGGTCGTAAATCTTTTACATTGCCTCTTCTACACGATCTTCCGGCTGTCACAATCTTAGATCGAGTTCTCGGTCTAGACTACTGCATCGAGTTTTTTGGTTATCGGATCGGGATTGATGTGACCGTAAATCCACTGATGGAAGTAAAGAAGCTGCGTAAAAAACGTGAGTTGGCAAGTGTCTACTCACACTTGGGATTTGAAAAAATTGTGATTTTGGTTGTCAATAATACTTTTGACTCCCAATTATTAGAAGCTAAATTAAAACTTATCAATAAGTCTGATGCTGCTAATATTAACCACATCGTTGTTGTCTAGATTATAATAGGAATTAGAATATACTCTAACTCCTATTATTTTGACTTACGATAATTTTGAGCGAGATGAAGATTCCTTCATGGGTGGATACAATCCCGAACAATCGATCGCTACTGCAATCGAGCAGAGTAAAAATATTCAAGTTTGCGATTTTGAATCCTCAGTTTTAGTTGAGGCAATTCAGGGCAGTCCGGTAGGAAGAAAATATCTAAGACTTGCCGAACCTTTCCTGATCTGCGAATTTGCCGCTGATTCAATCGATGAACTCGGTCGTAAAGTCTATACCTTGCCAAGTCTTAATACGCTTCCCTCTATAACCCTCTTAGATTACGTCCTCGGACTAAAGCACTACATTGAGCTTTCTGGTTGCTACATTGGAATTGACGTTGCTTTCAGCCTCGAACAATCTGGTAAAAAGCTACGCCAAAAGCGCGAGCTAGAAAGTGTCTACTCAACTCTCAAGTTTGATCGAATCGTTATTCTGTGCTTAACAACTGATTTTATCCCTCAAACTCTAGAATTTCAGTTAAAGACGGTTGTTAAGTCTAACGAGCTTATTCAGATTATCAATTTATAAAATTGCGTCGAACTCACTCAACTATTACTGAAATAAATATGTCAAGATTCGATCGCATTACAATAAGTCCAGGAATGATGGGGGGACAACCAACCATCAGAGGAATGAGATTGACAGTTTACCGAGTCATAGCTATTTTAGCAGGCTATCCAAACCGCACAGAATTATTAAAAGAATATCCAGATTTGGAAGAAGAGGATTTAGATCAAGCTCTGGAGTTTGTTGAAGCTTGCATGATAAGGTTGAGTTCGACAAATATTTTTTCAGAAGTCCAAGTAAAAGTTGATGACAATTTAGGGGATTGGAACGAAAAAGTTGGTGCTTTCATTAAAGTTGAACCTTATCCTTTACCGTCAAAATAATCTTCGGGTATATCAAGTTTTAATCGATCCAGAGGTCTATCGGCAAAATTGGAGTTCACTTCTTTATCCCTGTTGCTTGTTGGGATACTTAGTCGCCAAACAAGAATTAGGAGTTGCAACTCCTTTACTTCTATATGGAACCGTTGGATTTTATCTGGCAACTCTAACAGTAATGGTAATATTTTATCGTCGAAGTAAGTTTCAGAAGTATGTCTACGAGCGAATGGACGAGGAAATCGATAATGTGGAGCTTAGTGATTAATTATGCTTTCGATCGCATCTAAATTAACCTCAAAATAATTCTGGCAGCTTCCGATATCCTGCCAAAATTGCGTCCAGCGGCTCGATAAACACTCGGACGATCTCTCGAACGGTACTGCGCGTCTTAGGCGTTAACCGCGTAAAAGCCACCATTAAAGATCGATGTTTGCTCCGATCTGGCAAGGTGTATACAAGCGTGGACATCTCTAGCGGTTCGAGGACATCAAGCCGCGTTCCATACTTGCATATAGTCTGCATCGTTTTAGTTGTCATGCCCGTGGCAAGCAAATCGTACCACTGCTGTTGAGGAACGCTCATCGGCATTAAGAACTGTACCTTGATGTTCTTTGCTAGTAGTGGCTCTAATTCCTCCACCACCCGATCCGCTTCCCAGGCATCCGTGGGAAGTGGTTGCCAGTAATAGGTATCGTCGAGCGATTTCACTCCTGATGAGACAAGGTAATCGTTGAACTTCTCTGGCACTAGATCCGAGATGACTACTGCCCCTGTCTCATCCTCCAATAGCTTGTCGAAATCGGCGGTACCGCACAGTTCAAAATCGGCGGTAATCAGCTTGATATCGTATGACTTCATCAAACTCTCGATCGCTTTAACGCATAGATCCGTGTATCTGTTACGCGGCACTAAATGTAGCATCAGAAATATCCGGTACTCTTAATAGTAGTAAAACTGCGCTCCAACCAAGTTTTTAGGCGGTAGGCTACTCGCTGATTGATATCTGGATTGGTGAGGATTTCGGTAAATGTTAAGTTTTCTCTCTGGAGCCGAATCGATAACTCTTCTGAAAGTACTACCTTATCAATGACTACTGCTTTTAGTTCTTTTTTGACAATCATTTGGTTTAAATCTGGGTTGACTAAACCTAGTCTGTAGTTCTCCCATTGACTACTGGTACCAATCCCTTTATTGACGACCAGACAGTATTGTAGCTCTGGATATTTGTACATGAAGTTTTCCAGTAGACTCAACGATTCATAAGACCCGTCGGATACCCAGAACAGCACAATTCGGGTGGTGGTTGCAAGTCTAGCAAGATCGGTTTCATCCAACCAATGACAAAGACCTAACTGGGATTGAGATGGCAGCGAAATTATCGTATTATCGCTTAACTCGACTACTTCAGAAAGCTTATCTCGATTTTTGGTATCATCGGGATTATTACTTAGTACTATCTGTTCTGAGAGTAATTTCTTGAGCAAAACTTGACGATCTTCTTCATCTCCAGCTCGTTCAATTGGCTCAAATAGTCGCTCGGCTTGAATATTGGCAGACGACCACTGCTGGTACATATCCTTGAGATATGCTTTGGCAACATTAGGCGTGGTTCGATCTAGATCGAGGATAGTTGGGTCGCGATCTAGTTGTAACAATAGCTCAATGAGAATGTATGTAAACCAAGTCTTACCAACACCCCCCTTCTCCCCGCCCACAATAAATAGATGTTTGAGGATCTTTAGATTGAGATCTACATGCGCCTCTAGATGTCCGTTCGATTCTGTAATGACTTCTTCCACTTTTTTCTGTACCATATATTGTCCTTTAATTTTGGTCATTTAATCGCTCCTGTTAAGCCACTTTTGAGTCTGCATTTAGTCGTGAATTTATCCGATGCCATAAACTATAAATATCGGCAAATCGCTCTTTACTAATATTACTAGATTTGATGCTCTCAGGTATGTTTATCGCTAAATGAGTGCAAAGTTTTTCTGGACTACTTTTAATTATCTTCTTTTGTAGGAAAGATTTAAAATCTTCGTTTAAGTATTCTACCGTGCCACCACCTAACAATATTAGATCGGCTATAGATGGCATCATTTCATTCAGCCAATCTTTAACTCTAACTAGATAGGCAATATTCTCTTTCTCGATTACTGCAATCAGCATATTTATCTCAGGTACTCGATCTTCCCCTGAGTTCTTGAGTAAGGGATTAAATACTAGCTCTAGTCCAACCTGAAATTCAGTTAGTTTTCGATTGAATAGCTCTAATTCTCGCTTTAATTGCTCTCGATGAGAGTAATCGAAACCGCTGAAATCTCTGAGACTCTGTTCGCAATCATCGATCTGGTGAGTATACTTTGCTATTTGCTGTTTAAAGTAAGTGTAGTTAAATACTGGCTCAATGAGATCTTCAATCCGATATCCGGTTTTACCTGCAATTTCTTTAAGCAAGTTATGGAAACCTAAATCTGAGGTTTGAGAGCCATTGACCGACCCGTAGTTTGCCAGGAAGATACTGGTATTCCGAAATCCCACCATCACCACCGCAATCGTGGCAATCTCTCTTAAATTTAACTCTTGCCCTAGCAACAATCCCATCCCTTCTGGAAAAGGGGATAAGCTCTTGAGCTTGGGCTTAATTCTGCCCCTGGGAGTAATTAAATCCTGAACAGCCGCCTTAATCCGATCCGCGATCGTCTGCTTGTGATCCCACTCAGCCGGAGGTAGAACAAATGTCAACGATAACTCGAACCGCTCTGGGAGTTGAAACTTTTGGGCGAAGACACTAATCACCGCACAAGCTTTTTGAACGGCACTAGTAAACTTTAACGGCTTCACCTTCAAAGAGCTATTAAATTTCGTTGTTGCTAGGTTGCCCAGCGCATAAGATTTTCCCTCAATTTTCACCCAGCTTTGATGTTCGTTAAAGTCTGGATCGTTCGTCAATAACGAATTATCGTCAACTTCCACACAATGAGGAGACATCGATAAAGTGATGCAATCTGACGGCGTACCGACGAGGCTAGCGATCGCTTTAGTTGCAGAAGCACCGAAATCGATCGCTAACAACAGATGGGGTACTTTTTGCTTCATGAGTATCCCCGACCCTTGAGGGCAGGGCTAGTGAATGCTAGAAATTTAGGGTCAAAGAGTCAGGATCGTCACTGAAATCTTCAGGGATGTCATCGTCATCGTTTGAGGCATTACTCGTACCCTGCCAATCTTTACCTACTTCGATTCGGGCGACAGACTCCTGCTCTGGTGGCATCGTTGACACTAATGATTGTGGCTGTGGAGGACTTACTCTGCTCTCCAACGCGATCTGTCCCAATCCAAATCTCATGAGAGGCTGCGGTGTGAGCTGAATTTTCCGTTTGATTCGGTGATAATCCACTATGTAATTCATCTGTCCCCACAATGATTGTAGCGACTCTAATATGGCTAGCTCGATATCTTCATCCGAACTATTGGGGTCTTCAGACAAAGCGACCGCATAGAAGTGGGCTTTGATTGCTGTAAGCACATGTCCCTTTGCATCATTTGTGGACTTGAGATAATCAGCAAGGATAATTTGATCGGAGTCGGTGTCTAAAAACTTGACTGTCAATACCGGATTCAATTTTTTATCTGTCATCGGAAATATACCAACTAAAATATTCGACCAGACTGACATTCTTTCTAATCATTGTAGCGATCGTCGAACATTCTTGATATGTAAACCTTTACTTTTCGTACCAATTCACCAATCGATGATAAGTTACCTGTTAGTCACCTCTTAGCTATCTATCCATAACCTAATAGTTACTCAGCCGTAACGTAAGTATCATCTGTTACCAATTTGGCAACTATGGATAGTATACCGATAGTTGCCTATTAGTCTCTTACTAGTTACCCAAAAGTCACCTATGAATATCCTCTAATCTGCTAGTAAGTTGCCATTCTATTACAATCGGTTCAAATTGATGCCCCATGCTCGATATTTCTGGTACTAATTTAGGGATTTGAGTTAGTATCGATATTAAATCGCATTACTCACCCGCCAATAGCTGCGCCCTGTTGGCTAATTCCATCCAGAGCCAGCTATGTGTATCGTCTGACGACTCGTTAAGTCTTCGACTTAACAACACACAGCACGGCTGGGGAGTGCCCCAGACCCCCATCCCTAGTTCTATCACTACTTAATATTTTCTAGCACAAACATTAGCTTCACAAATCCTGTATTTTTTGTGTCGTGTCAACGTAATTTTTGCACTAGCTGTTTAAACTTACTTGTATTATCTAAGTATTTGGCGACTCGATTCTTAACT
>ENA-OFCD01001744-OFCD01001744.1-metagenomes-genome-assembly--contig:-NODE-1744-length-10263-cov-5.670259_pt1 | contig 10263 bp, 11 predicted proteins | sample MGYA00153392_OFCD01 | MGnify analysis MGYA00153392 | reverse complement strand
TACGCGCCCACCGGCGCGCCCGCGTCGAGCAGCAGCTTCTCGAACGCGATCGCGCATTGCGGCACGCAGCCCGCGTGCTTGACCACCAGCACGTTGCCGGCCATCAGCTGCGGGCCGGCGACGCGTGCCAGCTGGTAGTACGGGAAGTTCCAGGGCTCGACGCAGAACAACACACCGAAGGGGCTGCTCTCCATGTGCGCCTCGCCGACCTTGGGGTTGAGTTTGGTCGGCGCGAGGAAGGCTTCGGCGTGCTTGGCGTAGTAGGCGAGGATGTCGCCGCTGAACTTCACTTCGCCGCGTGCCTCGTCAATGCGCTTGCCCATCTCGAGCGTCGCCAGCTTCGCGAAATCGTCGACATGCGCATGCATCAGTGCGGCCGCCTTGTTCAGGATCACGGCGCGCTCGGCGTAGCTGGTGTTCTTCCAGGCCTGGAAGCACGAAACCGCGGCAGCCAGCTTCGTCTCAAGCTGCGGGTGTGTCAGATGCTCGAAGCTCTTGACGAGCTTGCCGGTGTTGGGGTTGATGCTTTGGTAGGCCATGGTGGGGTCCTGGTTGCGTTGGGTGGCTTGACTGCATTGGTCTCTGCACCGACGACGACTAAGGTCGGACTGTGGTCGAGTACAAGGTCGTCACGATGCGCGCACGACCTGCGCAGGTCTGTGCGTTGGCGCACGATGAACGGTGCTGAAAGGTAAAGCGGGCCGCGAGTGCGCAAAGCGTCGGCGCATCGACAAGTCTGTATTCGGTGTGTTAGCGCACCGACTGCGTCCAACTACTGCAGGCACCATTCGCTCCGAGCCAAGCAGGAGTCGGTGATGAAATTTCCTTATGTGGCCCAGTGGTTGCGTCGGGGTTCCGGCCATGAGTAAGCCAACAGCAAAAACCAACTCCGGTCGACTTCGGGTTCCTGGAGTCGATACGATCGCGGTTCTTGGGAAATCAGACGCTCCCGTGAACAAGTCCGAACGCGTCGTGGTCGCGGGCTTTAGGCTCGGACGACTGCCGCCGCGTGATCGCAACGCATTTGCAAAGCTGCCGCACAAACAGCGAGCCCGAGCGGAGAAGGCACTCGAGGCGAAGACCTTCTGAGTGAAGGTCAAGGGCTCGGCAAAGGCGGGCTTCGCTATGTGCTTGCTAGAGCGATTCGGCGTAGGTCCGTTGATCGGTCATGTAGCAGCAACAGGACGCCGCCTCGAGGCCAGCTCGGTCTAGAACCCTGAGCTCCCCCCGGTTGTATTCGATCAGACCGTTTCGTTGCAACTCGCAGGCAGCCTCGGTGATGCCGACCCGTCGCACGCCGAGCATGCAGGCCAGAGACTCTTGCGTCACGTGGAAGGCGTCACTGTGCGCGCGATCCTGGCTCATCAGGAGCCAACGTGCCACGCGAGGACCGATCTGATGGAATCGTAGGCATGCCGCAGAGGTTGCCAATTGCGCCATCAACACGAACAAGTAGCGGTTCAGCGCGTGCCTCAACGTGGCGCTGCGAGCCAACTCGATGCGAAAGGAGTCGGTGTCGATACGCCATGAACTGCCGGCTCCCTGCACCAGCGCGCGCAGCGGTGAGTTGCCAAGTCCCAGCGCGACCTGGACACCGACCATGCCCTCGTGCCCGACCATGCCGACCTCGAGTGCGGGATGACCCTGCAGAGGCGTGGTCAGCGATATCCGGCCGTCGGTTGGAAAGTAGACATGGCGGGTATGCGTTCCGGGTTCGCAAAGCACCTCTGCCAGTTGGAGTTGGAAGGGTTCGCAGATGCCCAGGAAGCGCAGTCGCTCGCTTCGCGGCAAGAGCTCGATCAGATGATTTTCTGCGTTGTGCATGAGTCTCTCCAGACGGCCACTTGTATTCCGGCGAACCAGGGCAGTTCGCTGTGCGGCGCTGTCCTGAAGTCGGCGTCGATTGACGAGCCAGTATGGGTCTGACACTGCTGCGTGACTGTCTGCCAGCACACAAAGGACGGACGCGGCGGATACACGCACACTGGTGCTTGCCTTCGTACTTGATGAGTTTGCAGGCTGACGCGGCACACCGTTGGGCAACGAGAGCGGCGACGCGGCCGCATGGATACAGAGCCACTCCTGTGCGCGGCCCCTCATAGCCGCAGAGGCCGCGGCTTGCGGGCGCGCTTCCCACGCCCAGCACCAAGGGGGCAAGTTCCTGTGCCATCGCCAGTTCGCGGCAGACGAGCGGCTTGGCCCATCACCGCGTATTTCATGGGTAGGAGGGATGCCGCTCGGTCTGGAAGTCTCCCGCTGTGTTGTCCAGCGCACAGACCCGGGCGCATACGACTCGTACCTTGCGGCATGAACTCCATCTTCAGCTCAAGGACGACGACATGCCTCTGTGCCTCATGGAAGCCCGGCCGGAGATGTCGAACGACGACGTCGTCGATGACGATCTGTTGCTCCAACCTGCGTTCAACCCGCACGCGCAGACTTCTCCAGACCGAGGCATCATGAGCACCGGCGTGCAGGCGTGGCTCGTCGGTGGTGGCATCGGCTCGATGGCCGCAGCCGCGTTCATGATCCGCGACGGTGGCATGCCAGGCGCCAGCATCACGATCCTCGAGGCAGCCCCCGTCATGGGCGGCAGTCTCGACGGCGCCGGGAATGCAACCCTGGGCTACAGCCTGCGCGGCGGGCGCATGCTGACCACCGACAACTATGAGTGCACCTGGGATCTCTACAAGACGATTCCGTCACTGCGCGACAAGAGCATGTCGGTGTTCGACGAGACCTTGGCGTTCAACGAAAAGCACAAGGCCCATTCGATGGCCAGGCTCGTGGACCGCCGGCGTGCGAAGGTCCCGGTCTCATCCATGGGCTTTTCGATGCAGGATCGCGTCGAGCTTCTGAAGCTGAGCAGCGCCAGCGAAGAAGACCTGGGGGAGAGCCGCATCACCGACTGGCTGTCGCCGGGATTCTTCGATTCCGAATTCTGGTTCATGTGGGTCACGACTTTCGCGTTCCAGCCCTGGCACAGCGCCGTGGAGTTCAAGCGCTATCTGCACCGCTTCATGCTGGAGTTCTCGCGCATCGAAACGCTAGCCGGCGTGAAGCGAACGGTCTACAACCAGTACGATTCGCTGGTGCTGCCGTTGCAGGCCTGGTTGAAATCGCAGGGCGTCCACATGGTCACGGACTGCAGGGTGATCGGCTTCGATCAGGAGTTCGGAGGTGGTCCGTTTCGCGTCACCAGAATCCACTGCCTGAGGTCGAACATGAACGAGCTCATCACCGTGAACGAGGGCGACTTCGTGTTCGTGCAGAACGGCTCGATGACCGACGCTTCGAGCCTGGGGTCGATGACGAGCCCTCCGCCGCAATTGACCAAGGCAGACAGCGGCGGCTGGACGCTATGGGAGGAACTCGCCAAGGGCAGGCCGGCGTTCGGCAATCCGGCGGCGTTCAACAGCTGCATAGCGCAGTCGTGCTGGGAGTCGTTCACCGTGACGCTCCGGAACCCCACGTTCTTCGACGAGATGAATCGGTTCAGTGGCAACGAGGCGGGCACCGGTGGTCTGGTGACGTTCAAGGATTCGAACTGGCTGATGTCCATCGTGCTGGCGCACCAGCCGCACTTCGCGAACCAGCCCGCCGATGTGCAGGTGTTCTGGGGCTATGCGCTGCTTCCGGACCGCGTCGGCAACTTCGTGGCCAAGCCGATGGCCGAGTGCAATGGCGCCGAGATTCTTCATGAGCTCTGCGGCCATCTGCGCTTCGACCTGGAGACCGTGCAGTCTGCCAATTGCATCCCCTGCCGTATGCCTTACATCACCAGCATGTTCATGCCACGTGCGCCGGGTGACCGACCATTGCCGGTGCCCGAGGGTTCGAAGAACTTCGCCTTCATCAGCCAGTTTGTCGAGATCGCGGACGACTGTGTGTTCACGGTCGAGTACTCGGTGCGCGCCGCGCAGATGGCCGTGTATGAACTGTTGGGCGTCGACCGCAAAGTCCCTGCCGTGACGCCGCACGAGAAATCGCTGCGAACGCAGTTCGAGGCATTGGTCAAGTCGTTCAAGTGACTTCGCTGCGCGGACCTGGACATGAAGATATTGATGGTCCTGACCTCGCACGAGAACCTCGACAACTCCGGGTTGAAGACCGGGTTCTGGATGGAAGAATTTGCTGCGCCGTACTATGTCTTCAAGGATGCGGGCGCAGAGATCACGCTGGCCTCGCCGTTCGGTCGCCAGCCACCCGTCGAACCGAGGAGCAAAGAGGCGGCATCGCAAACCGCTGCTACCCGGCGCTTCGAGGCAGATTCGGTCGCCAGGGCAGCCCTTGCAAGGACGATGAAGCTGCGCGATGTCGTTCCCAACCGTTTCGACGCGGTGTTCTATCCCGGCGGGCATGGACTGCTCTGGGATCTGGCGGAGAACGCCTATTCGATCGGCCTGATCGAGACGATGCTCGCGGCGGGCAAGCCGGTGGCTGCGGTCTGTCAGGCGCCGGGTGTGTTGCGCCACGTCAAGTCGGCCGATGGCAAGCCTGCGGTGTGCGGGCGATCGGTGACAGGCTTCTCCAACACCGAGGAACAGTCGGTCGGGCTGACCCGGGTCGTGCCCTTTCTCGTCGAGGACATGCTCACGAGGAGCGGTGGCCACTATTCGAAGACGGCGGACTGGCAGCCTCATGTCGTGACCGATGGGCTGCTGATCACGGGGCAGAACCCCGCGTCGTCGGAGCTTGCCGCGAAAGCGCTGCTGCAGGCCATTCGTGTGGCTTCGCATCAAACCCGTGCATGAAGGAACCCTGTAATGAACCTCGTCTGTCCCGCCTGCGCGACCACCAATCGCATTCCCGACGAGCGCCTGAATGACTCACCGGTCTGCGGCCGCTGTGGCGCGCCCTTGATGGCGCTCGAGCCGGTTAGTCTGAACGACGTGGCGCTCGCCAAGTTCATCGCGGGTACAGAACTTCCTGTGCTCGTCGATTTCTGGGCCGGCTGGTGTGGTCCATGCAAGACGATGGCGCCGCACTTCGCGGCGGCAGCTCGTCAGATGCCTGAGGTACGTTTTGTCAAGGTGGACAGCGACGCGGCTCCGGCCTCTGGTGCGCTCCATAGCATCCGCAGTATTCCGACGCTGATCCTCTTCAAGGGCGGCGTTGAGGTCGCCCGCCAGTCGGGAGCCGTACCAACCACGCAGTTGCTGGCCTGGGTTCGGCAGCATGCGGGGCGGACCGCATGACGCGTCAGGAAGACCGTGTGTGAACTGCTGGCGTTGACGACATCCCAACCTGCGCAGCTGACGTTTTCGCTGCATACGCTGGCGGCCCACGGTGGGGCTGCAGGCGTCGCCCACGATGGATGGGGCGTGGCCATTTACCAGGGCACTGATGTGGCGCTGTTTCGAGAGCCATCGGCAGCTGCCGAGAGTGAGTTGGTCCGGTTTCTTGAATGCCATGGGCCGAGCACGAAACTCGCCGTCTCGCACATTCGCCATGCCACGTGGGGCGCAGTGCAATTCTCGAACACTCAACCCTTCATGCGCGAAGTCGGCGGCTGCACCCACGTATTCGCACATAACGGATACCTGACCGGCATTGACAGCAGCGCGAAGTTCGCGTTGGGCGTCGACCGCCCGGTCGGGCAGACCGATTCGGAGCTTGCGTTCTGCGCACTGCTCACGAGACTGCGCCCGCTCTGGGTGGACGAAAAACTTCCCTCACTAGAGTCTCGAATGACGCTGTTGGCTGACTTCGCAGCCGACCTCCGGAAGCTCGGCGCGGCCAACTTTCTCTATGCCGACGGTGACGCCGTCTTCGCGCACGGGCATCGACGTCTGACGGGAGTGGAAGGGCGAATCGAGCCGCCCGGGCTGTGGGCACTGCGACGGCATCATGCGCCTGCCGATCGATCGCCGGATCTCGCCGCAGGCGTAGCGCTTGCCCATGGCGACAGTGCGGCAGTGTTCATCGCCAGTGTCCCGCTCACCAACGAGGCGTGGCAACCTTTGGAGGAGGGCGAACTGATGGCGGTTCGCGACGGCGAAGTGATCGCGAATCTTTTGCCTTCGCTGGTCAGGGCCGAAACTGACATCGGAACTACGCAATGAGACTGGTCGTTGCCATCGGAGGCAACGCGTTGCTGCGCCGCGGGCAGGCCTTGAGTGCCGAAAACCAGATTGAGAACATCCGCATCGCTGCTGCGCAACTCGCGCGCGTTGCGACCGCGAACGAACTGGTCCTGACCCACGGCAACGGTCCGCAGATCGGCCTGCTGGCATTGCAGGCGGCCGCCTACAAGGACATCGAGAGCTATTCGCTGGACGTCCTAGGCGCAGAAACCGACGGCATGCTCGGCTACCTCATCGAGCAGCAGTTGTCGAACGCGCTTGCCGCGTCGCGCAAGGTCGCCACGCTGCTTACTCGGGTGGAGGTGGACCGAGACGACCCCGCTTTCAAGCGCCCCACCAAGCCGATCGGCCCGGTGTACACGCAGAGCGAGGCGCAGAGAATCGCCGCTGCGCGGCATTGGGCGATCGCGGCCGACGGCACGGGCTTTCGGCGCGTCGTGGCATCGCCGCAGCCTTTGCGGGTGTTGGGCCTCGATCCGATCCGCTGGCTTCTCGAGCGCGGCGCGGTGGTGATCGCGGCTGGCGGTGGCGGCATCCCCGTGGCAAAGGATGTCGATGGCCGAAGCCTGGTTGGCGTCGACGCCGTAGTCGACAAGGACTTGTGCAGCGGACTGCTGGCACGCGGCATCGAGGCCGACTGCCTCGTGATCGTGACAGACGTGAAGGCGGTCTTTCTCGGCTGGGGAACGCCCGAGCAATGCGCGGTGGGCAAGGTGACGCCCCAGGCGCTGGCAAAGCATTCGTTTCCTGCAGGATCGATGGGGCCGAAAGTCGAACCCGCATGCGAGTTCGTGCGCGCGACGGGCAAGAGAGCCGTGATCGGCTCGCTGGACCAGATCGAGGCCATGCTGGCTGGCACTGCCGGAACGCAGGTCTGCCGCGACGGCGCAGATTCGGTGTGACGCTCCGGTCACCGAGCGAGAGATCGGACGCAAGAGGCAGTCACTTTCGCCGCCGGCTTGGCGGGCGTTCAGTGCGCTCTGGCCATTGATGCCTGCCGGCTGGCGCGGGTTGTATTGATATCCTTCTGCGACAGCGGCGGCGCCGAACGCGAGAGAGACATGGCAACCGCGCTCGATGCATTCGCTGCATCAAACGCAATCCTGAGCGCTCGTGCATCGCAGAGCGCGTGATGTCGGGAGAGCGGTGCCAAGGCCTGCGCCTTGAAGTACGACCGGGCAGCCAGGTCACCTGCGGCGAATCCGGCGATGTTGTACACGTTGACCGGGCTCAGCGCGCCGACGACGGATTCCGATCGCGCGACTCCAGCATCCTTGACTGCGTTTAGTAGGAATTCCCAGTCCTTGTCGCTCTCGAAGGCGATCTCTATGGTTTCGCCGGCCTTCAGCGAGCGCGAAAGAGTTGCCAGGAAGGCAGAGAGCCGACGCCCGAGTTCGAGGTACGAACATGCGGCACCGGCAACCTTTCCGAACTGCGGCAACACTGCATCCCGAGCGAAGCTCGAGGCGGCTAGGATGCGCGTCCTGTCGGTCACCTCGGCGTAGAACTCGCAAGGGCAATCTTTGCCGACGACGATTCCGACGGACAGCAGTTGCGGATCGCCGACGAGCCCGGTGAACTCGGTGTCGAGGAATGCAATCACCGGACGTTATTGCGAAGCAACGTCTGAATGGACGTCCTGAGAGCCCTGGCAAGCGAGTAAAACATTCGCCACGGAAGCTTGTTGCTGATAAGGAAGGCAATCACGAAGGACTCCGAAAATTGAGGGTCTCCCGACGATGGCCAGATCGAGTTGCGTCGTCTGTTCTCTTCCGCACACAGCGAGCTTGCGTGCGTGACCGAACAGAGGATTCTGGCAACGCGGCAATATCCTGTCGTTAACATCAAGCCCGGAACCGCGTTGCCCGCGAAGCCGTCCATGGACGAGATCGAACTCAAGTTTGCAGTCCCTCGTGAGTCACGCTCCGCGCTGGAAAGAGCGCTCAGGCGCGGCGGCGTAAGGGCAGAGCGAATGCAGGCCATCTATTTCGACACGCCCGACGGACGGCTCGCCGGTCAGGGTGCATCCGTTCGCCTGCGCAAGGAGGGCCGGCGTTGGGTTCAGACCGCGAAGGCCACCACCGACGACGTCAGTCGCCGGCTGGAACACAACGTTCCCGTCGCAGTACCGCGCGGGGCGCGGGAACCCACGCTTGACCTGTCACGCCACGTCGGAACACCTGTCGGGGAGGCATTGCGTCGGGCGCTCGGCAATGATCTCACGGTTGCGAACCAGGCCGCGCTTTCGGAGCGGTTTCGTACCGATGTCTGGCGCGTCGCTCGAAAGGCGCGCGTTCGGGGCACACGCATCGAGATGTCTCTCGACACGGGCAAGATCGTCTCGGGCGATCGATCGGCTCCGGTGTCGGAGTTCGAACTCGAGCTGACGTCTGGCAAGACCGAGGCTTTGATGAGTCTCGCCGCGCAATGGGCCAACCGTTACGGGCTTTGGCTCAGCACCCTCTCCAAAGCGGAGCGCGGTGGCCGACTGAGTCGTGGTGAACTCGCTGGACCGCCGGTGAGGGCTTCGATTCCTGTCGTCGGGCCGGAGCCCGATGCGCGGAGCTTCCTCGTCGCGACCATGGAGAGCTGCCTGACCCAGATTCTCGGGAACGCAAGCGAGATGGGTGCCGGCGCCCGCGACGAAGAGTTCGTTCATCAGCTTCGAGTCGGCCTGCGCCGATTGCGCACTGCGCTGCGCGAGTTGAAAGCCGATCGTCACGGTGCTGCCCCGGGCTGGGAGCCGGTACTTCGCAGCACCTTCCACGAATTGGGGCGCCATCGTGACGATGCGATCGTGTTGCCCGCCATTCGCACAGAGCTCGAGGCGGCGGGCGTAGCGTCTGTGCCGGTGCCGGCCCTTGCGGCAGGCACAAGGTCGCCTGCGGACGTGGTTCGCGCCGGCTTGTTCCAACGAACCCTGCTCGAACTCCTGACGTTCACTCACGATCGGGCAGGGCCTGGAAGGGGAAGCCACACCGAGGGCAAGGGGGTGCGCGCATCCGTCGCGAAACGCCTCGACGTTCTTCATCGCTGTCTCGCGCGTGATGCCAAGGGGTTTGATCGGCTGAGCGCCGCCCGGCAGCACCGCGTTCGCAAACGTCTGAAGCGACTTCGCTACCTGAGCGAGTTTGCGATGCCACTGTTTGCAGCTGTCGACGTGACGCGCTATCTGGGGAGCTGGCGCGACGCCCAGGACGCACTCGGCGAGTGCAACGACCATCGCATCGCGACCGAGGCCTTTCGAACTCAAGCGCTCACGGAGCCGAAGGCGACGCTCGCCGTCGCTTGGCTGAAGTCTCGGCGGCGTGCGATGGTCTTGCGATGCCAGCGAGCGCTGCGAAGAGCATCGAGAACGAAGCGCTTCTGGAGGGGATGAACGTGCGGCAGGGAGGCTTTAGCCTCCCGACTTGGCGCGTTTGCCGGGATTCTTCTTGTGCGTTGCCTTCCCACGTTCCAGGCTGCGGTTCTGCTCCGTTGGTTTGATCTGTGGAATCGAGGTGCGTGCAACGGGTGTGTCGGCGGATTCGATGGTCATGGCGGCTCGCTTCAGGCAGCTATCGGAGAGTACCCGGCTTGCTCGATAGCCTCGCGGAGTTCACGGGCGTTTGCGCTGCACTCCTCGATTTCGACCGTGAAGGTGGCCATGTCGACCCGGACCAAAGCGCGGTGGTCGACCTCCTTGACGGCCTTGGTCACGGCACCGGCGGAGCGGTGAGAAGTCATGTCGCTGACTTGAAAGGCAATCATCGCGCGTCGCCGCTAAACTCGGGCTGGTCGGGGCTGGACCGATCGTCGAGTTGGACCATGTCGCGGATTTCTGGCGCCGGGGCGTTGAAGGCGTCCAGCTCGATGGTCTCCGTACCATCGTCGAACTCTACAACCTCGAACTCTCGCTCGGGCAAGCGGCCCCCGTTCGTCGGAAACAGTGCAATCACTTGGTCGCCGTTGTGAATGGCGTCGACGACCTCGGCCACGGGGGCCAGGGCGGCCGGGCTCACCCAATGGTTCGACTTCTTGTCGATGACGCCCCACAGGACGTCGGTGACCCGACCATCAACGTCGAGCCGCACTTTGGAGACGGCGAAGACGCTCATGGGATTTTGCAGAAGTTCACGCGCGCGTGCGCCTTGGTACGGTGCCATGTCGAAATCCTTTTCATTGGGGCGTCAATGCT
>ENA-OFCD01001742-OFCD01001742.1-metagenomes-genome-assembly--contig:-NODE-1742-length-10271-cov-2.671789_pt1 | contig 10271 bp, 10 predicted proteins | sample MGYA00153392_OFCD01 | MGnify analysis MGYA00153392 | reverse complement strand
TGCCGGGCGCGCTGCGTCAATTCGGTTGATAGCGCGGACGCCCTTTCTGGGCTACCGGAAAGACGCACGCTCATCGGCTACGAGCCACAAGCGAGCGGCGGAAGACTTCGACCTCGGGGCCTCCGGTCGTCCCGCTGCACGATGGTCTACTGAGACTCGGAGGCGCGGTTGCGGGACGATCGAACACTTGATGTTGCGAAAGCCCTGGCTAGGGCTGGGGATCGTCGGCCGGGTCAGGGGACTAGGACGAGCTTGCCGCGTACATGACCGCCCGCACTGATGGCATATGCCTCGGCGGCGCGTTCGAACGGGAACGTCTGGACCTTGATCACCAGTTTGTTCTGGGCCAGTAGGTCGGCGACCAGGGCCAGGGCTTCCATCGGATGGCTGTCGGCGCCGCCGCCGGTCACCCGCGCTCCGGCCCGCCCGGCGTCGAAGTTGGCGATCGTGACGACCTGGGATGGCTCGGGTGCCAGGGCGACCAGGTCCTCGACCGGGGTCTTGCCGGCGACGTCGAAGACGGCGTCGACCCGGCCGCCGGCAGCAGTGCGCACCCGGGCGACGACGCCCTCGCCGTACAGGACGGGGGTTGCCCCGATCTCGCGCAGGTAGTCGTGGTTGGCCGCGCTGGAGGAGGCGACCACCTTGGCGCCTGCGGCTACTGCCAACTGGATGGTGGCCGCTCCCACCCCGCCGGCACCACCGTCGACGAACACGCTGTCCCCGGCCTTGACGTGCAGAAGGCGAAGACCACGTTCGGCGGTCTCCCCGGCCACGCCCGCCGCCGCCGCCACCGCCCAGTCGACCGATGAGGGCTTGGCGGCCCAGGAGTCAAGGACCGCGTACAGCGCTTGGGTGTTACTGCCCCTGCCCAGCACCTCATCACCTACGGACACCCCCGTGACTCCCTGGCCGACCTCGTCCACCACCCCGGCGGCGTCGAAACCGAGATAGCCCGTGCCAGCCAAAGGCTGGCCCCCGGACATGGCCCCGGCCAGCATCTTCCAGTCGATCGGGTTGACGCTGGCCGCACGCACGGCGATCCGAATCTGCCCGGGACCCGCGTGCGGGTCGGGGGCCTCCGCCCACCGGAGAACCTCCGGACCTCCGTACGTGGTGAACTGCAACGCTCGCATCACATAGTCCTTCCAGGTAGACGGGGTATCCGCAGCTGCGGTGTGACCAAGCACAAACAGTGAGTCGGCGCTTGTCAAACGCAAGCGTGGTCGGGCCTTTCGTATTCCTTGGTCAGTATTACGGGGGGGCCGGCACGAACCGTCGCCCCCCGTTCATTTGAGGCCGAGGTGACCGTGCCGATCCCTCGCACCAACGGGCACGCCGTCGATACAGCCATGAGTATCTACGCCAGGAGCGACTGCCACCTCCTGGGACGCAACTGCTGCGGCCCACCGGGAGAATTGGAAGAACGCACTGACATGGCCGCATCCAGCGCGCGTTGCATCACAGGCCGATCCTTCGCGGGGCACCGGAGGTCCCAACCTCACGACCTGGGTCGTCGGGCGAAGAAGTTCATCGCAGTGAACGACAACACGACCTCGTTGTCCTGGTTGAGGGATTCGACGGCGGAGCGCACGAGTCCCCGGTCAGGTTTGGAGCGCGAGGCACGCGCCTCGGCGACCGTGACGCGGATGCGCAGTTGGTCGCCAGGTCGCACGGGTCGAGGCCAGCGGAGCTCGTCGAGGCCGGGCGAGGCCAGGCTGGCTACCCGGGAGATGTAATGGTCGACGTAGAGCCGCATGCACACGGCGATCGTGTGGACACCGCTCGCGATCAACCCGCCGAAGGGGCCTGTCGCCGACCAAGCCGGGTCGGTATGGATCGCCTGCGGGTCGTAGTGCCGGGCAAAGGCGACAATCTGGCTCTGGCTCAGGCTCGCGTAGCCGAACTCGTATACCGACCCAGGCACGTAGTCCTCGAACCATCGGTCGCTAACCGGCGCCGGCAGGTCGACCTCCCCCAGCAGCCCGGTCATGACCGGGCCTGCTTCCCTGCTTCGGTGGTGGACTCGGCGATCTGCTTGATCGCGGCGAGAGTCTTCGGGATGCCGACGAGAGCCTGCTGCGTGCGGTCGGTGATCTGAGCGTTCGCCTCGTCGCCGAACTTCTTCTCAAACATCTCGATCCCGCCCGGCAAGAACTCCCAGGACTCGGTGAGCTTTGTTACTCGGCCCGCGGACAAGAGAGTGAAGCCCCAGCGGGCGAAGCTGCCGCCCACGACCCAGGCGAACTCGCGTCCACGCTCGGCCACCACCACCTCTGACCGGGTCTCCCAGGTCCGGTCCGGGAGCTCGTTGTGCCCGGTGAACCAGGCACCGACCTGACCTGCCTGGGCCTCTTCGTCCCACCAGCACGACGTACACACCGGGCTCCACTCGCCGGTGCGGGTGATGTCCGAGACCATGTCGTAGAGCGCCTCGGCCGGCGCCACGACGGTGACGGACTCCTGGTACCTGCGGATGCTCGGCTCACTCATGGGTCCACCCTCTCAAAGGGGTCACTTCTTCTGCCGCCGGCTACCGCCGTGCCAGTCCTCCTGCCGACCGACCGCGTCGGCGTCGACTCCGAATGCGGCCAACTGTGGCTGCTCACGCAGGCTGCGCTTGAGCTCGGCGAAACCCGGGAAGCCAGCCAGCCCGACCACGTGGTCCCACAGCTCGGCCGCCGAGTCCTCGCGCGGCAGCCTGCTGATCACCGGTCCGAAGAAGGCCACCCCTGCGGGTGGCTCGAAGTGGATGATGGGGGTGCCCACGTCCTTGCCCGTCAGCGAGAGCGCCTCGTCGGTCTCCTGCCGGATCTCGAGGTCCCACGACTCATCGTCCAGTGCGTCCGCCAGGCCCAGCGGCAGACCCGCGTCGGTGAGGATTGGCTCCAAGAACTCGCGTGTCCCGCGCCGCTCACGTACCTCGCCCTCGGTGCGGTAATCGTGCGGGTCAGGGGCGGTGTCGAAGATGTGCGCCCCGAACGCGGCATACAACGGCGCCATCGCCTCTCGGCCGTGCTCCGCCCTTGCCCGGGCGGCCACCCGCAGGAGCCGGAGCCCGGCGGTGTGGCCGGCTTCGTACTCCGGTGGAAAGTGCGCGTCGTAGTCGACCTCAGCGTTGATCAGCCGCAACGAGATGAACCGCCAGTCCACGGTGTAGTCGCGCTGCGCCTGCACCTGTCGCACCCATTTGCTGGTCATCCAGGCAAAAGGGCAGACAGGGTCGAAGTAGAAGTTAATGTCAGCGTCCATCCGTCCACCGTAACCGGGGTCGTTCTTCAGTCGTTGCCTGACACTGTGCCTGGACGTGCGAAAGTGTTTGTCGTGTAAAGAAACCTGGGCTTGCGAGAGTTCACGTTGACCCAACAAGATCGACGCTTCGCAGGTGGGGCGTACGAGCCAGCCGTCAGCGCTGTCCGCATCTGCCGACGGAAGTCAGGTCATGTTTCGCGATCAGAACTCGACCGCTCATCGGCGTGTCAGTGAGTCCCGATAGACGATCGGCTACGGTCAAGGGCGCTGGGCGCCGACCCCGGACGATCGGCTGGGTCAGAGTGCCGACCGGCGGGCGTCGGCGTGCCCTCGGCCGGCTACGCCCTGGCTGCAGCGCTCGTGGTCACCGTGGCGATCTGCCGTCGTCGTCGACACCTCGCTCCAGAACCGGCCGTGCAGCAGCGCTGAAGTGGGTGCGCTGCGGCCCCCTTTGCCGGAGCCAAATGCCCACATAGCCAAGAGACCTATGCCAGCCGCGATGTAAGTGCCGCTCTCCAGCTGTTGAAGGAGGGTGAGCGACTCCTGCGACGGCTGGAGTGTTACCCCCCGCGCGGTACCGGCGGCGAAGACCAACCCAAGCAGCCAGGTGGTCACCCATTGCCTTCGTGAGACCAGGACCATGACTGCCAGCACGGCCCATACCCAGTGATGGGTCCAGGACAGCGGAGAAGCGAGGAGACCACCAAACGCTATCGCCGTCAATGCAGCCACGTCGTCACCGTTCTGCTGCTGGCGGTGGGCAGCCGCAACCCCGAGCGCCAGGGCTGACAAGAACAGGACCAGCTCAGTCACCATCAACGGGGAGGGATTGTGTGAGATTCGCGCCAGCTGACCAATGAGCGACTGGTTCTTGCTGTCCAGGACCGCCGACGGGCCGAAGTGAGATATCCGGAAGAGGCCACCAGTCCAGAACCGCAACGAGTCCTGTGGCGCCACGATCGCGCCGCACACCATGGTCACGAGGAAGCCGCAGCCCGCACGCAGCGCCGAACGCCAGTCTCGCTGGAGAACGAAGTACAGGACGAACACGCCGGGAACGACCTTGATGCCGGCAGCCAGACCCACCAGCCATCCACGGCGAGAGGATCTGATCACCAGACAGTCGACCACCACGGCCGCCATGAGATACAGGTTGACCTGCCCGAGCAGAATGGTCCGCACGAACGGCTCCAACGCCATTCCGGCCAGAGCCACCAAGACCAGATACCTTCGCGGCAGCCGCAACCGCCACCCGACCGCCGCGACGGCGGTCAGATAGCTGACCAGCGATCCGAGTGTGAACACCCAGCGTGCGGCCGTCGAGCTCACGAGGTGCAACGGAGTAAAAGCCACTGCTGCAAATGGCGAGTAGGTGAATGGCAGGACGCCAGGCTGCTGCACGTACAGCGGCGCCCTGCTCACGATGGCCTGCGCCCCTCGGAGGTAGACCTCCAGGTCGGCCCAGCTGCCCCCGCGGACACCGGACCACCGAACCCAGAGCACGGCCGTAACCATCAGGACGGCGGCGGCCCAGCTGACCAACCGCGGGTCCTTCGCCGACTCACGGTCAACCCTTGCTGCGCTGCCAAAGGTAGTCATATACCAGGTCAACTGACGTCGCGACGGCGGAACACCACTGCGGCCATGCCGACAGCCATCACGACCAACAGGCCCAGGTATGACGTGCCGTGAGCGAATGAGAGGACCTTTTCGACACCCTGGCAGCCGTAGCCACCTTGAGCATCGGTCTTGCAGACCTGGATGAAGTAGCCGGCACCGTGTTGCAACCAGGCGTTGACGTTGAGCTGCAGGAGCCAGGGCCGCGCACCCTGGAGCGCCTGGACGAACACGCCCTCGACGAGCACGAGGTAGCCGACAGCGATTCCCAGCACAGCCACTGTGCGGCGGAGCAGCACTCCCATGGCTGCCCCTGCCACGGTGGCAGCCAACGCCAGCGTCAGCGAGCGTGCACCCATCTGTCCGAGATCGACCCAGACCTTAGCGGTCGTGCCCCCGGTGGGGTTGAAATGGTGGACGATCAGCCAGACGCCAGCTGTGAGCAGGCCGAGCAACGCGACCGTGACCGGGACCAGGCCCAGGCCGGCGGCTGCCAGCTTGCTGGCGTAGACCCGCATCCGCCGCGGTTCAAAGGTCAGCCAGCTGGCTATCGACCCGCTGCTGAACTCGGCCGCCACGAAGCTGGCGCCGATCACGAAGCCCACAAAAGTCAGCAGGTAGGACCCGGCCAGGAGGGTGCTGGGCATGATCAGGGCGAACTTCGCCTGCGGCTTGAAGTAGTTCGCCAGCTTGGGCTCCAGCTGGCTGCAGCTGAAGTCGGCCTTCGGGTCCGCCTTCTTCGCATCGGCCTGCTGTGTCAGGCAGTCCTGGACCTGCTGCTGACCGTTGGCATCAAACTCCTTTCGTGCCTGGTCGAACTGCGCGCGCTGTTGGGTCAGCTCAGGGCCGCTGAGCGGTTTGGCCTGCTGAAAGGTGCCGAACAACATCAGGCCCACGATGACCAGAGCACCCAGGATGGCGACGCTCGTGAGCCGGCGCGAGAACAGCCGCCGCAGCTCGACCTTGGTCAGGCGCGTCATCGGGCAACCCCCGCACTCTCCAGGCCTTCGTCAGCAGTCAGCTCCAGGAACACCGACTCGAGGTCTGCGCGCACCGGCGTGAGCTCGCTGACGAACAGATCATGGGCCGCGAGGCGCCTGGTGATCTCTGCGCCATCGGTGACGCCCTCAACGACGAGCAGACCGCCTTCGTGGCGGACCTGAAGACCGCCGTCGGTGAGGATGCGTTGTGCCGCAACCGGATCAGCCACCCCGACCTGTATGGACGTCGCCGTCTGGTCCCCGATCACATCTGCCACCCGGCCCGATGCGAGCAGCCGTCCGTGGCCGATGATCGAGACGGTGTCAGCGACCTGCTCGACCTCGTCGAGGATGTGACTGCTGACCAGGACGGTCCTGCCCTGCTCACCCAGGGACCGCATCGTATTGCGGATCTCGCGGATGCCCGCCGGGTCCAGGCCGTTGGTGGGCTCGTCAAAGATCAGCAGGTCGGGCTCCTTGAGCAGTGTGGCCGCGATGGCCAGCCGCTGCTTCATGCCCAGGGAGTAGGTTCGGTACTTGTCTTTGCCACGCTCACCGAGGCCAGCCTGTTCCAGGACCTGGTCCACGATTCCACGGGGGCGACCAATAGCTTCGGCGAGCAGCTGGAGGTTCTTGCGTCCGCTGAACGCAGGAAAGAACTTGGGCGACTCGACGATGGCGCCGACCCGACCCACGACTTCCGGTAGATGCTTGGGGACGTCGTGGCCAAAGACGCTCATGCTGCCTGCGTCTGCTCGGATCAGACCCAACAGCATACGGATCGTCGTTGTCTTGCCCGAGCCGTTGGGTCCAATCAGTGCGGTGACGGTACCGGGTTCGGCAACGAAGCTGACATCGCGCACGGCCTTCACCTCGCCGAATGCGCGGGCCAGGTTCTCGACCACGATGCTTGCTACTGCCTGAGTTTCAGTCACAACCTCAATCTAGGGGCGCGACCAGGCCTGTGGCGGAAGGCCCGCCGCCTGACCTACCCGCGCACCCGGTGCACCCGGAACACCAGCATCGGAATCAGCACCAGCGAACGCAGATCGATGAGCGCATGCGCGACGATCGCCACGAGGATGCTTCCGGTGGCCAGGTAAAGCACCATCAGAAAGGCGCCGATCACCGTCGCCCCCACGATGCCTGGCCAGCCCTGGTAAAAGTGCAGTGCTCCGAAGACCATCACGCTGCCGATCACGGCGGTCAGCGCGCTGCCGGTCGCGCCGAAGATCAGGGCCGGAACGGCGAGGCGGAACAACAGCTCCTCCACGATTCCGGCGTTGACCGAGAGGAGCGCTCCGAGCACGAGTTCCGGACGATTGCGGGGAAGTAGGGCGCCGATATCGCCGATAGTCGGCACGGAGTCGGATCGCCGTGCGAGCACCACCGCGGCGATGGTGCCTCCGACCAGGGCGACCGCGAGCCCGGTGGCGAGACCGGGCAACAGGGCACCGGTGTCGGCGAGCAATGAATGCCACCACCGTCCGATGGGCGACTGGTTTACCCGGCGCTGCAGTAGAGGCACGAACTGTGCCGCGAGCACCAGGATGATCATCGCGGCACCGCCGAACACGGTGAGGGAATCAAGCAGCCACTTGCGCATCATCCGTTGACGGTTACGGGTGCGTTCGAATCGTTTGAAGCGCTGGTATTCGTTGCGGTCCTTGCGCACGGCGCGGTACCCGAGAAGCGCGACCAGTGCGACGAGTGCACCCAACAGCGCGGCTTGGCCGGCCGGGTCATCGGGGGAGAGCACACTCTATTTTGACCCGGACACCTGCGAGATTCCTTGCACGAGGCAGGATGGGGGCATGAGTGAATCTGAATCTTCGCCTCACCCGAAGCTCGACGAATTGATCGCCGTGCTCGCTCGCCTGCGGGCGCCGGGCGGATGTGCGTGGGATCGCGAGCAGACCCACGAGTCGCTCGTGCCGTACCTTATCGAAGAGACCCACGAGCTGGTGGAGGCGATCGAGACCCGCGGTCGCGATCCACAGACGCGACGCGATGAAGTGATCGAAGAACTCGGCGACGTGCTCTACCAGGTGATCTTCCACTCCGACCTCGCCGCCGAGGCTGGCGAGTTCACCATCGAAGATGTCGCAGCCCACATGACCGCGAAGATGATCGGGCGGCATCCCCATGTCTTCGGCGATGCGATCGCGGCCACCTCGGACGAGGTCGTGGCCCTCTGGGACTTGCGCAAGGCGGAAGAGAAGCCGCACCGCACGAGCGTGCTCGACGGTATTCCGCAGGGCATGCCTTCCCTCGCGCTCGCCGACAAACTGATCGGTCGCGCGCAGAAAGTGGGAGTGCTCGAGCTGGATGCAGCGGCGGCGGTGCCGGTGGCCGATGAGGAGCAGCTCGGGGCCCTGCTCCTCGCCATCGTCTCTTCGGCGAAAGCCGGAGGACTGGACGCCGAGCGCGCGCTTCGCTCGACGCTGCGGGGATTGCAGGGTGAAATCCGAGTGGCCGAAATGGCCGATGCCTTCGACGCCGGGGTCATCGGCTACGGGTCGCTCGACTGAGGGGCGGGGAGATGGTGCCCCCCTCAACCCGAATGAGAAGGGCACCGCAGCCCGAAACAGCTGGTTTCGCTGGGAATTCCGCAGTGAAAAGCCGATTCGAGCACGGGCCTACGAATTACCCGATCCGAAGGCCCTGCTTGTGGGTACCGTGACTGTCAGTCAAATCAGTGGTGGGTTGTTCCTGAGGAGAAACAATGCACCGGATATGCATCGACGGCGCTGGTACATCCCTAACTTTAGTCGTTCTGGCGCAATTCTCCAAACGTGCGTTATGTTTATCGCGTGGCGCGCCCCAAGGACCTTGATCGCAAGCCCGCGTTGCTTCTCGCGATAATTGACCACTTGCTGGACAAGCCGCTTTCCGGCCTCAGTTTTCGCACCATTGCCGGGGCGCTGTCCGTCAGCACGTACACGCTCGTCTATCACTTCGGTACACGCGCCGAGTTGGTTCGCGAGGTCATGCAGGCGGTCTCCGAGCGCCAGAGTTACGTCGTTCGCTCTGTCGATCAAGAAAGCGGCCTGCTCGACCAGCATCTCGAGAATCTGCGCCACTCCTGGCGTCTCTCGCTCGACGAACGCAGCCTGCAGCTGCAGCGCCTTGAGTTTGAAGCGGCAATGCTCGAATCACGAGAATCACGCGCCGATCGTCTCACCCTCGCTTCGTTCGACCGGTGGAACCGCTCGGGAGTCGATGCGCTGGTGAAGATGGGGGTGCCAGCCGACGACGCGGAGCTCGAAGTACGCATCATCGTCGTGACGCTCTACGGGCTGCACTACGATCTCCTCGTCAGCAGGGATGTCGAGCGCACGACCGCAGCCTTCGAGCGGGTGCTCCAGCATTACGGGCGGCGCATTCAGGACCTGATCGTCGTGGAACAATCGACGCATGGCTAGCCCGGTAAATCCCCCGCGCGGAATGCGCGACTTCCTTCCCGTCGACAAGGCGCGGCGTGAGCGGGTGCTGGCGGTCATCCGCTCCGTCTTCTCCGCGCACGGCTTCGACGAGATCGAGACCCCGGTGATGGAGGACTCTGCACGGCTGCACGCGGGACTCGGCGGCGACAACGAAAAGCTCGCGTTTGGCGTGCTCAAGCGCGGCCTCACGGCTGAGGACTTCGCCGCGGCGACGGATGCTCTCGACCTTGCCGATCTCGGATTGCGTTTCGATCTCACCGTGCCTCTCGCCCGGTTCTACGCGAGCCACCGGGCGGAGCTGCCCAAAGTCTTTCGGTCGATTCAGATCGGCTCCGTTTGGCGGGCCGAGCGGCCCCAACAGGGTAGGTATCGTCAATTTATTCAGTGCGACATCGATGTGATTGGAGAACCGAGCACCCTCGCTGAGATTGAGTTGATAACCGCCACTTTGAGCACGCTTGAAGTTCTCGGACTCCCTGATTGCACGATTCGTATTAATGACAGACGAATCCTGTCGGGGCTTCTGGATTCGATTTTTCTTCCGCGCGATCAGCACGAAGCAGCATTAATAACCATCGATAAGCTCGACAAGCTCGGGCCTGATGGCGTCGTCGCAGAATTGAGAGATCGAAAATTCGATGAAGTTGCGGTCACTCGTCTCGATATCTATCTGGCCGGTCCCATCGGTGAAGGAATAGTGAACTTTTCCACCGACCAACTGTCCACAGCCCTGCCTGTCGAGGTAGATCGTTTCGTCATCGATGAGGTTGTGGCTTTGGCTGATGGAATCGAAGCGGCAGGATTCGCGCGTTCGCGTCTGAAGTTCGATCCGTTCTTGGTGCGCGGCATGGGCTACTACACCGGCACCATCTTCGAGATCGAACATCCCGACCTGCCCTATGCGCTCGGCGGTGGCGGGCGCTATGACGGCATGATCGGCCGCTTCCTTGGAGTGGATGTGCCAGCCGCAGGCTTT
>ENA-OFCD01001741-OFCD01001741.1-metagenomes-genome-assembly--contig:-NODE-1741-length-10274-cov-5.183090_pt1 | contig 10274 bp, 7 predicted proteins | sample MGYA00153392_OFCD01 | MGnify analysis MGYA00153392 | reverse complement strand
CGCCGCCACTCGCGCCGTCCGCAGGCGCGACGGTCGTGACTCCAACCGCAGCCCCACCCAAACCCGCTGGAACGTTCCCGACGCCGGGCCCCTTGCCGACGGTCAACCAACGCGGAGTGCCCGTAGGTACCAATCCGACCTTCGATCCTACGGGTCCGACACCATACCCGGAACCGTACCCTTACGCTCCACCCGCTCGCCGCTGATGAGGAACGATATGTCGCATCCGAAGTTACGATCGAAGACACGCATCGCCGGCGGGTTCGCGGTAGCCCTCGCTACGCTCGCGACTGCGTTCTCGCCGCGCGCATCACTCGCCGCATCGACGCCAATCTCGCTCGACGTTCGCGAACTCGATATCTACGACACCGTTCGGTTACTCTCGACGCAAGCCTCGATCAACGTCGTGGTCGACGGATCCGTCCAACATCGAAACGTCACGCTGCGCCTCCAAAACGTGAGTTTTAATCAAGCCCTTCAGACGCTCGCTCAAGCGAACGATCTGCAAACGGTGCGCGTCGGCAATGTCATCTATCTCGGCACGACCGAAGCGATGAATCGCCGCTATCCAAGCGGCGGAGTCGGCGGAACCAAACACGGTGTCTTTGCAATACGTAACGGAAATGCCGAGGATATCGCGCGCGGTCTTTCGGATGCGTTGCCGCGCGGAACGCTCGTCGTCGCCGATAAGCGCTCGTCGTCGATTCTCGTCACCGGATCGAACGACGCCCTCGATCGCGCAAAATCGACGATCGCCGCGCTCGATGCGACATCGAATCTGCAGAACGCCGCAATCCCGATGCGTTACATCAAAGCCAGCGAAGCACTCAAAGCACTCCAAGCATCGCTTACGATCGCAGCACCGCAGAGCGTCTTCGCGGCCGACCAGCAAAACCAACTCTTGCTGACTGGCTCGTCCGATTTTCTCTCGCAAGTGCGCGCACTCGTGACGAATATCGATCGTCCGGGACAACAGGTCCGCTACGAAGTACGCGTTACCGACATCACTCCCAATGACACGAGCGATTTCGGATTCTTGTATGGCGGCGGTTCGACCGGTGCGCCCGGCCCATTTACGACTGCGTTCGTTAGCAATTCGATTGCGATCAACGCACGTCTCAATGCGCTCGTCACAAAAGGCGAGGGTCGCGTTCTCGCACGCCCGACCATTTCATCACTGAATAATGTTGCCGCCTCACTGCTGATCGGCCAACAATATCCGATCGTCTATTTCGACGCCCGTACCGGAACGCAGCAGGTTCAGTTCATCAATGTCGGCGTCAATCTCAACGTCACGCCGACGATCGGGACCGACGGCACGATCACGACCGATCTCGAAACCGATTACAGTCAGGTCGATAATTTCGTCGGAAATTTTCCGATCGTTACGACGCGTAAAGCGCAATCGACGCTGCGCGTGCACGACGGCGAAACCATCGTCATCGCCGGCCTCTTTTCCGACGTCGATGTCAAATCACTTACGAAAGTCCCATTCCTCGGCGACATTCCCGTGATCGGCGAGATCTTCCGTAACCGAACGCGACGGCACTCACGTGACGAAGTCGTCTTCCTCATCACGCCGCATCTCGTCGCCGACGACGACATGAAAAAAGCCGAGCCACCCGCCGGCGTGCCGACGATCTAACGGCATGCAACCGACTCGCTCGCTTCCCGACCTCGCTATCGTCCGCGTGCTCACACCGGGCGGACCGTATCGCGCTATGGATCTGCTTTCGCTTGCGTTCGTTGAACCGACCATCGGGCGTCTCGTCGCACACGCGCCGAACAATGATGATGTTTCGCCGATCGATGACGCGCTCGTGCCGGAATCCATCTCCGCGATCGTCATCCACGCCGCACCGCCCTACGTAGCGGGCCTCGTCCTCACGCTTTCGTTCGTGGATCCTGGAATCGCCCGCATTCATGCTCCGGCAAGCGACGGTGCATCAGAACCCACGGCGATGGTACCATCCGTAGAAACAACACCGATACGAGCGGTCGTGTTCGACGAGCCACCATCCGCGAACGGACACGTCGGAACCGCGTACAGTCTCGCTGACATGGTGAATACGAAGCAGACCACGCATCACACATCTGCAGTTGTTGTAAGCGAGCGAATCGATCCGATGCTTCTTCTCGACGAGGATACCGTCGATAGGGAGTCGTTCGAAAACACGTTCACGCCATCCGCACGTAATAAAATCAAATCAGACGTGTGCAAAGTGCAAGATGCAAGCGAAACGCTACCTAGGCACGCCCTAATTGCACCCGCGACGGAATGCATTAATCGCGGTGTCGAGATTCGTTTGGAATGGACGCACGAGCGCGTACGCCGCTTCATCACCGTCATCGACAAACTTTTCACCGTCGAACGTCTTGGATGGTATCGCCACGTTCTCGCAATGCGACTCCTCGTGCCCGATAGTGTCTCGTGCGGTGACGCACCGAGTGATCTTGAAGCGGTGCGGCATCTACGAGCGTTGCGCGCCGCATCGGTCGAGACGCTCGGGCGACCGCTCCTCGCTGCGTTCATGCCGAGCTTTACGGTAACGCCACAATGGCTCGCAAGCATCGATAGCGTTTCTGCGGCCCGGGCACTCGCCGGGGTTCGCGATGCGATCGCCCCGTTCGTCACCGACCTGGGTCCGTTGCTCGCTGCGAACGATAGCGCAACGTGGACCATTGGTCGCGTCGACCGACACGACTTCGAAATCGCGCCGACAGCGAGCGTCGAGGCGCTGTTGCCGATTCTCATCGCAAACGTCTCGGTCCACCCGCTCTTAACGGAACGACTCACCGAATATCGACGGACGCTCATCGACGTGTTCAGCCAAACGGCGCAATCCGCCGAAGCCGTCCGCTTGGGCGCGATGGCTCAGCCCAATCACTCGCTCGACGATCGGCTCTGGCAACTCGTAGGAACCGTCGGCGAAACCTTTGGCGGCCTCGCGGTCGCGTAAGGATCACGTGTCGCATGCAACTCGAACAACTCGTCCTACCGACGCTTGCAACGATCGCGCTCGGAGCGGCATTACTCGTGCCGCTGCGTGACGACCGACGCGGAAAACGTGCGACCCTCGGGGGCGTGCAACCGATGCGCACGGAATTTTACGCAGTCGACACCGATCGAACGCGATCCGATGCGGTAACGGAAGAAGCGAACTCCGCGTTGGAGAACGGATCGACGCCGTCGCCGACGACGACACCGAGTACGTTCGCTGACGAATCCGTTTCGCATCCGGAAGCGCCGGTTCGTGTGTCGACTGCGGACGAACGTTCACACATCGAAAACGAAATTTCTGCTTCCAATACCGCGACTTCGCTCGACGCGCTTGCCGCGCCAATGAACGATCTTTTCATGAAACAACCACTCAAGAATCGTTTGAAGTCACTCGTAGCGCTCCTAAGATTCTCGACGAAATCTGCGCGTGAGAACGATGCATCACTAACACTTCCTTGCATCGAGCTCACGCGTTCGTTCGTCTCGGAACTCGACACCCTCCTTAACCTCAATCGCCCGGAATCCGAGCGTGTCACCCCGATCGGGGCCGTAAGTACGCAGGCGATACACCGCATGCCGATTCCGCCGGCGATCGTGTCGCTCGAACCACCGGGCACTCTCGAAGCGATTAAAACTGAGCCTACCTCGCACGATGTGTCTATCGTTCCCGCGCAGCGCACGCCGATGGATCGCGTCGTCCCGCTCACGCGTTTACCGCTTCGCCCGCATCATACGTCGATCACGTGGACGCAATCGATCGCAGGCATCGCCGCATTCGCGCGCGATGCTGAACTTGCCGGAAGGGATCGTCATCTTCGCCACGCGCTGCTATTTTCGCTTACAGAATCCGCATGCGAAGACGCGGTGGCGGCGCTCCACGTCGCGTTTCGCGAGGAAGATGCCGAGGGTCGGTGTCTCGTACTGCGGGCGATGATGCGGCATTCGCCCAGCGCCGGGGCACGAGCAATCTATATCGACGCGTTACGTTCGGGAACCGACGACGAGCGATCTATTGCTATCGACGGCCTCGTTCGGATCGGCGAACGTGCGGCCGTCGTTCCCGCTTTCAACGATCGTCTCGATGCGATCGCGGCCAAAGCCGCGCTCTCCTACGTCGATTCTCGCGATCGAATGGCATATATCGAAGTTCTCGAACCGCACGTCGATCGCGCGCGGATCGATGCGATTCTCGCACTTCTGGCAGGTTTCGTCGAATGAACGTTGCCGAAGTTCCGACACGTCGTGCAGCCGATCGTATCTTCGAATTAATCGAACGCGGCCGCGTGCGGCAGGCCTCGGATCTCCACCTCGAACCAGGTCAAGGCGCGGCGTATCGGATCTACACGCGCATCGAAAAGATCGCAGAATCGCCGCCCAATAGTACCGAAATTAGTGCCTTCGTCGAGGAAACGCTCGATCGCATCGCGCGTTCGCGACTCGACAAGATCGGGATTGCCGATGCCGTGTACTCAGACGAACGCATTGGTGCCATTCGCATCCACGCCTCGCGTGGGAAGCATGGCCCGCGCGTTGCAATCCGTTTACTCGCACGATCCATTCCCGAACTCGGCACGCTGCGACTTCCCGAGATCATCGAAAGCTTCGCCGATTTACGGTCGGGTCTCGTACTCGTAGCAGGGCCGACGGGCTCGGGTAAGTCGACGACGATCGCATCGATTCTCGATAGGATCAATGCAACGGCACCGAAGCATATCGTCACGTTCGAAGACCCGATCGAATACCAGCACCAGTGGTTACGCTCCGTCGTCACACAGTATGAAGTCGGGCGCGACGTCGCCAGCTTCGCCGACGGGGTTCGCGGAGCACTACGTGCGGACCCCGACGTGCTCTTTATCGGAGAGTTACGAGGCGTCGAAACGGTGACGGCATGTTTGCAAGCCGCGGAAACCGGTCACGTCGTCTTCGCCGCATTGCACACGCCGTCGGAGACGCCGCAAGCGATCAATCGAATTATCGGGCTTTTCCCATCGGGCGAGCAAGAGAACGCACGGATAAGACTCGCAGACGCGCTCCGCGCACTCGTTGGCTTGCGTCTCATTCCGCTCGCCGATCAAAGTGGACTTCGCGCGGCAACAGAAATTATGGTAGCGAGCGAAGCGGTTCGACGTCTCATTCGCGATGGCGCCACGCACCAATTGCGGGCCACGATTGCCAGCGGTCGTAAAGAAGGCATGCAAACACTCGAAACGCATCTCTCGGAACTCGTCGCGTCGGGTGAGATCGATCTCGCGTCCGCGCGGGCGGCATCGATTTATCCCGAAGAAATCAAAGATCTGCCGGGTTCCGTGTATCGTCGACGCTCATGATTTCAACCCACGTACGAGGCCCGGAGCAACCAGAGATGCGATCGCTTACGAATCGAATCATCGAGCTCGAACGGGAACGTGCGGATGCGCGCGAGCAGGCGCAGACGCTCGTTGCCTTACAGGGTGCTTTTACGACGATCGCCGTCGCTCGGACACCACAGGATGTGATTGCCCACGTCCTACGGGCGGCTCGCGATCCACTCGGATTCGACCGTGCGATTTATTTCGACGTCGATCGAAACCGTGGCATCGATGCGCGAGCGCAAGTCGATGGAAGCGATGTCGTCGAACGGAGTACAGAGCGAATTGACGTACGCGAGGGAAGCGCCGCACTTTCGATTCTACGCAATGGCGACGGCGACGGAGTTGGGCGTGCGGGCGATCTCTCAGCTCCACTGGTCGACGTGCGAACCTGGTACGGCTTGAGTCCACTCACCAATTCCGACGGAACAATCGGCTTGCTTTACGTCGACGGTCATCGAAGCCGCGAGCCGCGCGATTGGGAATTCGGCCTGATTCGGGCTCTTACCACCATCGCATCCGTCGCAATCGATAACAGCATTTTGCTTGCCAAAACGCAAGAACTCGCGATGCGCGACCCATTGACGGGCCTCTTCAATCGACGTGCTTTCGCCGAGCGGCTCCTATCCGAGATCGAAAACAGCGAGAAAGCTGGCAACTCATTTGCCTACGTCATGATCGACATCGACGATTTCAAACGAATTAACGATTCACACGGCCACGCACATGGCGATGGTGTCCTTATAAAACTAGGAGAAACCATATCTCGAAGTTCTCGTACGAATGACGTTGTTGGCCGTTTCGCAGGCGATGAATTTGTCGTATTACTAACTAACGTCGACGACGACCAGACTCGGACACTCGTCGCTCGTCTCTCAAACGACTTGCGTGCATCAGGGCTGTCATGCTCGCTCGGAGCCGCAACGTTCCCGCAAGATGCAGAAGATTCGGAGTCGCTACTCGCTGCAGCCGATCGAGCACTCTATTCAGCCAAAGCTGCCGGAAAGAATGGATTTGCGTTCGCCTAATCGTTCCCATCCTACTGAGCTGCCGCCCATCGGTCTCCCCAAAAAAAAAACACAGCCTGAATAAAGCAAAAAACCCACCGGCTTTCGCGCGGCAGGCCCTATGCTCAAATCTGGCGCTGTCCTACTCTCGAGGGACCCTGCGGTCCGACTACCATCGGCGCTGGCGGTCTTAACTGCCGTGTTCGGGATGGGAACGGGTGGGACCCCGCCGCTATCGGCGCCAGAAATCTGATCCCGATCCGGACGCGAGCCTAAGCTCCAGTGTACCGGTCGGAAAGCTGTATAATGAAGAACTTTCAGTGCCAAACGACAGCGTAGCGTAACTAAAGTATTCGGGCTATTAGTACCGGTTAGCTCCAACGATTGCTCGTCTTCCACCTCCGGCCTATCAACGTGGTAGTCTCCCACGACCCTTAACCCTTGCGGGATTGAGATCTCATCTTAGAGTCAGTTTCGCGCTTATATGCCTTCAGCGCTTATCTGGTCCGAACGTAGCTACCCGGCTATGCCCCTGGCGGGACAACCGGTTCACCAGCGGTTCGTTCGACTCGGTCCTCTCGTACTAGAGTCGACGCTCTTCAAATCTCCTACGCCCACGGCGGATAGGGACCGAACTGTCTCACGACGTTCTGAACCCAGCTCGCGTACCGCTTTAATGGGCGAACAGCCCAACCCTTGGGACCTACTACAGCCCCAGGATGCGACGATCCGACATCGAGGTGCCAAACCTCCCCGTCGATGTGGACTCTTGGGGGAGATAAGCCTGTTATCCCCAGAGTAGCTTTTATCCGATAAGCGACGCCCCTTCCATTCGGTAGCGCCGGATCACTTTGCCCTGCTTTCGCACCTGCTCGACCTGTCCGTCTCGCAGTCAAGCTCCCTTTTGCCAATGCACTCTAACGATCGGTTTCTGACCGATCTGAGGGAACCTTTGGGCGCCTCCGTTACTCTTTAGGAGGCGACCGCCCCAGTCAAACTGCCCACCTGACCATGTCTCACCACCGGATAACGGCGGTTGGTTAGAATCCCAAAGTTTTCAGGGTGGTATCCCAACGTTGGCTCCCCGTAAACTAGCGTCCACGGATCAAAGCCTCCCACCTATCCTGTACAGAAAACCTCAAGACCCAAGATCAGGATACAGTAAAGCTTCATGGGGTCTTTCCGTCCTGCCGCGGGTAACCAGCATCTTCACTGGTACTGCAATTTCGCCGGGCCCCCCATCGAGACAGTGCCCAAGTCGTTACTCCATTCGTGCAGGTCGGAACTTACCCGACAAGGAATTTCGCTACCTTAGGACGGTTATAGTTACCGCCGCCGTTTACTGGGGCTTCAGATCAAAGCTTCGCTTGCGCTAACCTCTCCCTTTAACCTTCCAGCACCGGGCAGGAGTCAGCCCCTATACGTCCGCTTTCGCGTTCGCAGAGACCTGTGTTTTTGTTAAACAGTCGCTTGGGCCTTGTTATTGCAACCCCCCTCAGCTTTCGTCGTAAAGACCAGACTAAAAGGGGCACCCCTTCTCCCAAAGTTACGGGGTTAATTTGCCGAGTTCCTTAACAGGGGTTCTCCCGTCGCCTTAGCATGCTCTGCCAGTCTACCTGTGTCGGTGTACGGTACGGGCACCTATGAACCTCGTTAGAGACTTTTCTTGGCAGCGTAGAGTCAATCACTTCAAACCCGAAGGTTCTCGCACTCACATCTCGGCCTTGCAACACGGATTTGCCTATGTTACGGCCTACCTGCTTGGACACCCATCCAATAGGGTGCTGACTTATCTTCCTGCGTCATCCCTTCACTTCACGATCGCCATCAAACGATAACAACCCCCGGTTTTACCCGTGGTTGGTATGGCATGATGGAAATCGAACGGACATCGGTGGTTGCCGAATATGAACGGCATGGCCATCGCCTACGCTTCTCAGCCTCGGCTTAGGACCCGACTCACCCTGAGACGATTGACGTAGCTCAGGAAACCTTAGACTTCCGGCGTGAGAGGTTCTCACTCTCATTTGTCGCTACTTATACCTGCATTCGCACTTGTGGTTCGTCCACTAGTCCTCACGGTCTAGCTTCAGCCTACGCCACAACGCTCCCCTACCGATCGATTGCTCGATCGCAAAGCTTCGGTTAGATGCTTGAGCCCCGTTACATTTTCGGCGCCACATCACTCGACTAGTGAGCTATTACGCACTCTTTCAAGGGTGGCTGCTTCTAAGCCAACCTCCTAGTTGTCTATGCGACATGACTTCCTTTACCACTGAGCATCTATTAGGGACCTTAGCTGTTGCTCTGGGCTGTTTCCCTTTTGACAATGGAGCTTATCCCCCACTGTCTGACTGCTGGGATATTCATCTCGGTATTCGGAGTTTGATGGAGTTCGGTAAGCCGGTAAGCCCCCTAGCTCTGTCAGTGCTCTACCCCCGTGATTTAAATCCCAACGCTAGTCCTCAAACTATTTCGGGGAGAACCAGCTATCTCCAGGCTCGATTGGCTTTTCACCCCTATCCACAAGTCATCCAACGTTTTTTCAACAACGACAGGTTCGGTCCTCCACATGAGTTTAATCATGCTTCAACCTGCTCATGGATAGATCGCCTGGTTTCGGGTCTACTGATACGGACGAACGCCCTATTCAGACTCGCTTTCGCTGCGGCTCCGGCTCAACACCTTAACCACGCCCGTACCACGTAACTCGCAGGTTCATTCTTCAATAGGCACGCGATTAGCCTTGCTTGCGCATGGGCCTTTCACGGTTTGTAAGCGCACGGTTTCATATTCTATTTCACTCCCCTTCGGGGGTTCTTTTCACCTTTCCCTCACGGTACTAGTTCACTATCGGTCATCACAGAATATTTAGCCTTGGAAGATGGTCCTCCCAGCTTCAGACAGGGTTTCTCGTGCCCCGCCCTACTCACGAACAACTCCAACAGTCGACAAGGATTAACGTACGGGACTATCACCCTCTATGGTGCGGCTTTCCAGCCGGCTTCTGATTCCAAATCGTTTTGTAACTGTTGCCCCAAGGATCAGCTTGGAGATGGTTGTCGTACAACCCCGACTACGCAACGCCCGATCGCTTACACGTAGACGGTTTAGGCTGTTCCCGGTTCGCTCGCCACTACTACGGGAATCTCGGTTGATGTCTGTTCCTGCGGCTACTTAGATGTTTCAGTTCACCGCGTGTGCTCTATCCTGACTATTGAATTCATCAGGAAGTACGTACCCATGACGGTACGTGGGTTGCCCCATTCGGAAATCTCGGGATCATCGCTTGTTAGCAGCTCCCCCAAGCTTATCGCAGCTTGCTACGTCCTTCGTCGCCTGTGATGCCAAGGTATCCACCTGTGCGCTCTTATGTACTTTATGTACGCATCATGAACAATTTGGGTCGCTCATGACATTACTGTGTTTTTCTTTGAAATTGCATCCATACGCACACGGAATATGCATACAGACCGCTCTCATGTTTGGCACATGAAAGTTCTTCACTATACAGTTTTCAAGGAACAAAGGGTGACGAATCTCAAGAGGCTTGATTGTGATTGTACTGTTTCCGTCACGAGTGACATCACAGAACACAAATCAAGCCCAGAGGTCGTTCCCTCAAAGCTGAGCAGTACAGCCGACAGTAGTTCACGTTAAACGTGACTCTGTCGAAAAAGTATGTCCTTGCGGACTCTCAATGCGCAACGATCGTTGAATCGATCGCGCTCGGCTCCTCAACACATCCTTAGCCATAAATGGCCGGCGTATCCCTGGAGTGGCGAGCATCGTCTGTGGTCGACATAAGTATGTATACATCAAAGCGCTTACCGGCAACCGGTTCACCTTTGACATGTACTCCTTAGAAAGGAGGTGATCCAGCCGCACCTTCCGATACGGCTACCTTGTTACGACTTC
>ENA-OFCD01001738-OFCD01001738.1-metagenomes-genome-assembly--contig:-NODE-1738-length-10282-cov-2.398651_pt1 | contig 10282 bp, 8 predicted proteins | sample MGYA00153392_OFCD01 | MGnify analysis MGYA00153392 | reverse complement strand
TCAACATGATTACACTGATGTAAAAGAATTTGAACATTTTATTGATATAAATTGGATTTGGAAAGTGGATTGCGACCAGAAATATAATTTGCTTAACCCAATTAATAGATACGATTTAAAAATTACTATGGTAAACAATACAGTTGTAAATATTACTGACCAGATAGACTATAAGATTTTATTTGAGGAGATTGGAAAGAGACAAAATTTTTTAATCTAATTATTTCAATTTCGGGAAATGATCACCTTAATTTTAACAGAATTCTGAATATCTATTTAGCAGAAACTATTTTTTAAAAGATTATTGCTCCCAAGTATTAATCAAATTTAACCCATCAATTTGTTTGAAACCAGAAACATTTCTACTTAATAAAACTAGATTTTGTGTTAAAGCAGTTGCCGCAATAATTGCATCAGGCAATTTAATTTTGTATTTCTTCCTAATTTCTACAGTTTTTATTATTACAGGTTGTTCAAGTTCAAAAACCATCGAATCTTTGATAAAAGAATTTAGTGTTATCAAATCTTCAGGAGTTGCATTTTTCCAACACATAAGTTCAATTTCAGTAATAGCAGAGATAGCTACTCTGTATTGAGAGAGTAGATTGTCAATGTATTTTTCGGCATTGGGTGGAAATTGTTGCTGAAAATAGTAAATAGCTGTGTTAGTATCCCATAACTATTTTATTCCTATGCTTCTCTCAATTCTTTTAATTGAAAATCAATCTCGATTAAAGTTTGCTTTTGCATTGCACCTTTATATTTTGCAAAAACATTTACTTCTTTTTTTTCAGGTTTAGTTTTGCGAATATGGATCAGTTGCAAGCGCTCTAAGTCTTGCAAAAGGCTAAGAACATTTAAATTCAAAACCTCAATTGTGTACGTCTCTGAGCGACTATTGACCATAATAAGCGATTTTTAAGTACTCCTACAAAATTAAGAGATTCTTACTGTAGAACAAAGTTTTTTAAGTTAAATAGTCATTTTTTGTGAAGAACAAAAAAGGTAAGCACCCCTTTTAAAAACATCGTCAAAAATTAGCGCGTATTTGCATTCTACCAATATGAGAAACAGGCGCATCACCTAAGTTGCGACCTTCGTAGCTGAGCGAAAGTAATAAATTTTGCGAGAGCGATTTATCATACGTCAGATTCCAGATAAAATTATTGCCATTTTGTAACCCTTCTAAAATGGCAAAACCTGTGGCGCCGTTTGCTTCACCATTTACAAAATTTACAACAGTACCTGTAATTTTTGCGCGCACCTGTGATGATTTTGCTGCGTTCAAAGTAAATTCTGTGCTTAACTCATTGAGTGTGAGTTGCTCGCCTTCGGTTTTTAAAATATTTTGTGCCGATTTAAATTTATACTGCGTCGTTAATCGCGCATTTTTATTTAAAAAAAATGTGAGTTGCGGTTCGAATTTAAATCCTTTGATCTGATAATTTCTATCTAAAAAATTTTCTGTATTGCTATTCAGTTGAAATGCGCTTAAAAAAAATTGTGCTGCCACAGTGTTTGAAAAATTGTATCGCAGTCGCGCATAGGTTTCACTTTTTGCGCGCTCTTCAAAACCTGTTACATACGTGTTCCGTTGTCGTGAAGCGTTACTACTCAATTCTAATTCCCAAGTTGTACCGCTTCGATTGATAAAAATTGAGTTGCGCGAAGTCGTGTTCAAACCGATAAGTGAAGTATCTGGAATATTATTTTTGTAAGGATTAAACACGGCGTCAATATCTACCGATTGACTTACGCGACGCGAAATACTCAGCGTTGAAAGTGCAGACACATGGCTTAATATTTTTTTTATTCTAAGAGAACTTTTATTCCAAGAACTCGGATCGAGATTAAAACTTTGCGATACACTGGTGTTATAAATATTTTGAAATTGATTTGAAAACAAAGCCACACGAACGTACTCACCTTGATCGCTATAAGGTGCGAGTTCAAAATCGGATATTTTTGGCACCGAGTCCGATTCGTTTTTCTTGCGCCAAATATATTGACCCTCACCTTTATTGACTTTTATAAATTGGTATTCTAATTTTTGCTCTCTGCCCGAACCAATTTCGTAAAGCGTATTGATTTTTAAAAAACGTTTAGCGAAATTACCAATGTATTCTAATCGCGCTAAATATGTTTTTTGCGGCGTAATTTTTTGGACGTTAATATTTGATCCTTCTAAATTTCTGTACGTCGCATTCCAAGAAAAAATTTGAGTTGCCGTCGTTGCTGTCGAACCATTCAAAGTTAATTCATCCGTTAAATTATTTAAACCAAAAGCATTTGAGAGTGCGGTAAATTCTTGGCGACGACTGTACGCCAATCGCCAAAAATTTTTACCCGTTTTTTCAATAAAAAATTGGTTCTGTACAAAATAATACGCGCTACGCAATAACGTGTCGGTTAAAATATTGCGGCGTTGATTTATTTCTGTTTGGTTCGTAAAACCAATTTTATATTTATCGAGATTGAAACTTAATGTAGCGTTTGGTCTTTGAAATTCTGTTTTTTCAAAAGTAGAAGCAGAATTTAAATCGTTGTATTGCGCATCGAAATAAATAAATTTTTTCTGAAGATGCACATTTACATTTTGTCTCACACCCGAATACAAACTATCCCGATTGTAAGTACTCAAACTATATTGTATTGAACCGAGTCCATTTTTTTCTAAAGAAAGACTTTGCGTAAACCAATTTTCCGACGTTTGAAAATTCGGTGCATCCAAACTACCTACACTCACAGACGTATTGCTGGTTTGCGCTGCGCTCGAAATATTCCAATCGCGTGAAAACTCTGCGTTTCTAAAGGGATTTAAAGGTCGGAAACCATTTTGAACGTACTCGAATTTAGTTTGTGTACTCAATTTTAGTTTGCGAGCCGAATCTAAAAACCAATTACCCATTAATTGCGCATTGAGTGCACCGCGCGATAAAGCCGAATCTTTATTGATTGAAAAAGTATTTGGATTGAAATATGAAAGTGCCGTTTCTGTATTTAAAACTAAATGCGAACCTAAATTTTGCTCAATACCGATGCTCGCTATTTGTTGTTGATTCGGGGGAATTAAACGTTTAATCGGTTCAAAATTCCCAAGTTTATTACCTTGCGCGTCGGGTGCAATCCATTTATAAACCCTTCCGTTCGCATAATTCTGATCGTCGGCTACATAATTTCCTGTGCCTTGCGCAACGGGAGAAAAACTCGCCGTGTAGAGTGCTTGTTTCGAATTGGTAGAAAAAATTAAAATTCCAATGTAAGTTTTTCCATTAATCACTGTATCAGAAAGTGTGTATTGAATAATATTAGCACTATAAGTTTGAACAGCGCGAATACTGCTCGGTGAAATTATTTCGCTGACATTGTTAGAGTTGAGCAGGATTTGTTTATCAAGTGAATCGAGCGATTGAACGCCCGAACTATTTTTAGAATCTTGTTCAGAATATAAATTAATCGAAATTTTTGTTTTTTTAAATTGCAGTTCTGCCGTTGTTGCCAAAATTGAACGCAAATAATTCTGATCCGAATATTCAAACTCAACAACAATACGCGCTTCTCGCGTTACCAAAGTGCGGGGCATAAACTGAATCGTTCCAGAATTATAATCAATAACATAATCGTTTTCCTCTCCACGCACCAAAGGTTTTCCATCAAAAAAAACTTTTTCTGTTCCCGACAGAACGATAAAATAATTGCTCGCCGAATTTCCCGTTAATCTATAAGGACCTTGATTGCCTTCTTGCACTTGCAAAACGTTGCGGGCAAATTTCCCTTTAGATATAGCAGCACTTGTTTTTAATTTCAGCGTCGGAATAAATTTATTTGTGTTGCCTTCATTTTTTAAATTCCAAATGCCTGTAAATGTCGCGCCCTGCAATTTTTTCTGATAATTTAAGAAATAACTATTCGGTCGGTACAATTCATAATCGCCAGCAATGAGTGAAAGATTATCTTTTTTAAGTTGAATAAAAATGCGTTCAATTTCGCGCAGTTGCAAAGTATTTCCTTGGGCTTGAATCGGCACATTATTGTCGGACATAGCCGCTAAAATTTCGACATCGCCTAATTTACCAGCAACATTTAAATTAAAATTCTGATTGACTGTTACGTTTTGAATGTTTCCAGTTGAAAAACCTTGCGTGTAGTTACCACTGTAATCGAGTTCTTTGTCGAAAATAGATTTTAATCCATCGGCAAAAAGTAGCGATTGCGAAATACTTTGCGTTGGTGCAACCAATTTAAAATTTGGAATTTCTCGCGTGAAAACTTTTTTTCCAAAATTATAATTGAAAACGCGGTAAGTAACTTTGAGCGGAAACTCAGCGCGAAAAAATTCCGAAGAATCTATTAAAATTGTTGTATTAACTATGCGATAGGGTATTATAAGTTCTGTCGGAATTTTATTTTTTAGGCTCTCAAATTTTACAGAATTTGGAATAATTGAAAGTGAATCGAAAATGAAATTTGAAGTAGCTGAATAAAAAATTCGTGTGTGAACATTCGAAAGCGTATTTTGCGCATTCAAATTTTGGTTTAACGTTACGAAGCAAGTAAAACAAAATAACCAACGTATCGTTTTATTTAATAATTCCCCTAATTTAAAAATATATTTAAACATAAACGTTGATACTTCCCATTGCAAAAGTAAACGAATTTGAGTTATAGGTTGTGTGTAATAAATGATGAAGAAAATAACTCGAATCGCGTCATTGATAACTATTCAGAATGCCTTTATTAAGAGAAATAAATATTGAAAACCATACGCAAGGTTTTGTTTGGGAATTAACAGAAAACGAAGATTTTTTTGTTGATAAACTTCCTGAGCGCGTTTTTTTTGATTTAGCTCTGAGAGATGAGCTGTCACGCCGTCGGACGGAAATATTAGCTGGAAAATTTCTAATTTATGAATTAAGCGGTAAAATTTTTTTAAAAGATAAATATAACAAACCGTACTTAGAGGATTCTGATGGATTTATATCGCTTTCGCATTCTAAGAATTTAATTTTTGCGCTCTATAGCAAATATTTATGTGGCATTGATATTCAATATTTCACAAATCGAATTGAACGTATTGCATGGCGCGTCATGAGCGACGAAAAAATCGCGCGCATTGATAAACTACAAACGCAATTGCATTGGCATATTTACTGGTGCGCGAAAGAATCGCTTTACAAAGCGTATGGTAAACGCGGATTGAACTTTAAAAGTGAGATAAAAATAAATCCTTTCGAAATTGTACCGGAAGCTCAAGAAAATCCATTTTTAATAACTGAGGGTAATATTAATGTCGAGAATTTTAATAAAAAATTTTCAGTTTATTTTAATACGCTTCAAAATAATTCAGAACAATTTGCGCTAGTTATTGCGCTCGAAAAAAAATAGGTCTTTAAAAATTTTAATTTTGAAATCAAAACACTTCGTATTTGCTGTCTTCATTTCTATTCTGATGCTCGGTTGCAAACCTGATAAAAAGCTTTCTACTCAGGAGGCAAATACTCTTCCTGCCGATTTTATCGCCTTTTACGAAAAATTTCATCGCGACTCTGTTTTCCAAATGGCACACATTCAATTTCCACTCGATGGGTTGCCTTCACAAGCGGATAGCACAATGACGGGGTTGTATAAATACACACCAGAAAATTGGACGTTCCAAACGCTGAAAGGTTTTAATGAAACAGATTTCACGCGCCGTTTTGAAAGTCCGATACCTGAATTAGTCAACGAGTCAATCATTCAGAAAGGCGTAGGATTTGGTACGTATCGCCGTTTTTATAAACGTTCTGGAGAGTGGAAACTCATTTATTATTCGGATGTCAATAAAATTAGCGAAAAATAGAACGAGTCCATAATTTATTCGAAAAAAAAACATGACTTTTTGTCACCCTCCAAAAAAGATTTATTGTATATTTGCACTCTAAATTTTAGGTTTAATGTTGTACGATAACAACCCGACGTTAGAAAATTTTTCTTTAAAAGAAACTACGCTCCACGACGAACAAAGGCAAGGAGAAGTTTTTTTAAAACCTGAAACCCTAAAACTGGGTTTCAATAAGTTTTTTTATGTTGAAAGCTATGGCTGTGCGATGAATTTTTCCGATACAGAAATCGTAGCTTCCATTTTAGATTCCAACGGTTTTCAACCTACGCGCAATTTAAATTCTGCCGATTTAATACTCATCAATACCTGTTCTATTCGCGAAAAGGCGGAAGATACTGTGCGCAAGCGTTTAAAATCGTTTGACCAAGAGAAAAAGAAAGGCGCATTGATTGGCGTTTTGGGTTGCATGGCGGAGCGACTAAAATCTAAATTTTTAGAGCAAGAACACCTCGTTGATTTCGTTATCGGACCCGATGCGTACCGCGATTTGCCGCGCTTGATTGAAAACGCCACCGAAGGCGAAAAAGGAGTCAACGTTTTGCTTTCGCGCGAAGAAACTTACGCTGATATTACACCCGTTCGACTCGACGCGAATGGCGTAACTGCTTTTATAAGTATTATGCGCGGTTGCGACAATATGTGTTCATTCTGTGTTGTGCCTTTCACGCGCGGTCGCGAACGGAGTCGCGACGCTTTCAGCATTGTCTCGGAAGCACACGACTTATTCAATAAAGGTTATAGAGAAGTGACGCTGCTCGGACAAAATGTAGATTCTTACAAGTGGTTACAAACTGATACAAATGAGATGTGGAGTTTTGCAAAATTATTGCAAGCTGTTGCCGAAGTAGACCCTAAGTTGCGAATTCGCTTTTCAACATCGCATCCGAAAGATATTACGGACGACGTTTTGCACATTATGGCAGCGAACGAAAATATATGCAAGTATATTCATTTGCCCGTTCAAAGCGGCAATTCTCGCATACTGTCTTTAATGAATCGAACGTACGATGCCGATTGGTATAAAAAACTCATCGTTAGGTTGTATAAAATTATGCCCGATTGCGCTGTTTCGACAGATATTATTTCAGGTTTTTGTTCAGAAACTGACGAAAATCACAATGATACGCTCGAAATGATGCAGTTTGCAAATTATAGCTACGCTTATATGTATACTTATTCGGAACGACCAGGCACACCTGCGGCAAAAAAATTAGTTGATGATGTGCCAGATGAAATTAAAAATAAACGTTTATCAGAAATTATTGCTTTGCAGCGCGAACTTTCGTACCAACATAATTTATTAGATGTTGGGAAGGCGTACGAAGTTTTAATCGAAGGAACGTCAAAAAAATCTGATCAAGATTTTAAGGCGCGTACTTCACACAATAAAGTGGTTGTTTTTAAAAAAGTACCGCATCTAAAAATAGGCGATTACTGCGACGTTTTTGTAGATTCAGCAAATTCTGCGACGTTGTTCGGAACACTAAAAACCCCGCAGATTTTCAAAACCTACGAGGTTTAATATGCGAATAGAAAAACTAAAAATATCAGATTTCGATAAATTATTGGCATTACAAGAAAAGCACATCGTTAATAATTTAACCCCAGAGCAACAAGCGGCACAAGGTTTTGTTACTACGCGTTTCACCGTTGATTTGTTGACTGAATTGCATCATGAAGGTTGCTCTTTTGTTTTGTATGATGGAACTCGATTAGGTGCTTATGCTTTTGGTGCTACTAACAACTTTTTTCGGCAATGGGAACTGTCTAACTATATGATTGAACGATTTTCCGAATCAAGTACTCCTAAAGAAATTTCTGGCACTCGGATTACGCCTGAAAATTCATTTATGTACGGACCAGTTTGCATTGATAACGATTTTAGAGGTCATGGGGTTTTGAAACTTTTATTTGATGCTGTTTCAGCAGAAGGTGTGGGTAAATATAAATTCGTTACAACTTTTATTAATGAGCGTAATAAAATTTCTTTAGCTGCACACAAAAAACAAACACCTTTGATTCACTTCGATACATTTGATTTTAATAATAACGCATACTATTCTTTCGCAACGCGCTGTGAACTGTGAGCTTTGAGCTTTGAGCCCTTATAATTATTTTTGGGACTCAAAGCTCAAAGCTCAAAGCTCATGGCTAAAGTAAAATTATGACTTCAACACTCCTCGCTATAAAACAACGCTTCGGAATTATTGGAAATTCAAAACTTCTCGATAATGCCCTTGATACTGCCGTTCGCGTTGCTGCAACCGATTTAACGGTGCTCATTCAAGGTGAGAGTGGCGTAGGTAAAGAAGCGTTTTCAAAAATTATACATTCGCTTTCGTCCCGCAAACATAATCCTTTTATTGCAATAAACTGCGGCGCGATTCCTGAGGGCACAATCAATTCCGAATTATTTGGTCACGATAAAGGCGCTTTCACCGGTGCTGTTGCGGATAGAAAAGGATATTTTGAAACCGTTAATGGCGGCACTATTTTTTTAGACGAGATTGGTGAAATGCCACTTGATACGCAAGCTATGTTGTTGCGTATTTTAGAAAGCGGAGAATATTTGCGCGTCGGTTCATCGAAAGTTGAAAAAACAAATGTGCGCGTTATTGCTGCCACGAACGTAGATTTAGCCACTGCCGTACAAAATAATAAATTCAGAGAAGATTTATACTATCGTTTGAGTACTGTACCGATTCGCGTACCGAGCCTGAAAGAAAGACCGGAAGATATCTATCCGTTGTTTAAAAAATTTTGTTACGATTTTGCCGACCGCTATAAATCGCAATCTATACAACTCGACGATAGATCTCAAATATTAATCGAGCGATACGTTTGGCCTGGCAATATTCGAGAACTCAAAAACATGGCAGAGCAACTTTCGGCATTAAGTGAAGAGCGTTTAATTTCAGCTGAGGTTTTGTTGGATCGTTTTCCACAATTAATGAAACGTGATTTACCAGCAAAAACTTCTCAGACAGATAACAATCGTTTCGAGGAACGCGAAATAATGTACAAATTACTTTTCGATATGAAAAATGATTTGAACTATTTGAAAACGTTGGTTGCTGAACTCATTAAAACAAATAATCTCGCCGTTCCGACGAATATAAACATGAGTGCATTGAATTTGCCGTCGCCTTCTAATCACTTTAGTAATAGCAAGGGGCGTTATTTCAATAATAATTATTACACATCTGAAAATAATTCGGATGAAGAATCACCAGAAACCGAAGATATTTTAAGCGGTAATGGCGCGCCGTTAATTATTAAATCGGCGAACGAAAAAGGTAGAAATGGATTTGAAGTCGTTGATGAGAGTTTAAATATGTCTGATAATGAAAAACGTTTGATTGTTTTAGCACTTAAAAAGCACAACAATCGTCGCCGCGATGCCGCCGAAGATCTCGGTATTTCGGAACGTACACTTTACAGAAAAATTAAGGAATACGATTTAGAATAAATGTCTCATTTTTGGTTGTAAACTGTAAAATTAAATTTACTTAATCTACACCTTACAAATGCTGTCGACCACTAAACTTATAAATAACTGTTTTAGAATGATTAATACTTGAAACCCAAACTCAGGGCTTAATACTTAAAACTTTCTTCGATTTAGAATTTATAAAACCAGCAGGTAAGTTATTAACAATTTCTGCGCGCAACGCCTCAGCTAATCTTTTTTTAACGAAGGAACGATATGTTACAAGACTAATTTCTCTCACAGGTGCAGGCTCTTTAAAATATCGGATGTTTTCAAACTGCTCTTCAGTAAAATTTCGAAGTGATAATTCAGGTAAAATAGTGATGCCCGCGTGCATTTCTATCAAGTTTTTAAGCGTTTCAATGCTGCCAGATTCGTAAAAGATATTTGACATTTGATTTGAGATTTGGCGCAGTTCGCATAAATTAATTACCTGAGCGCGCATACAATGCCCTTCTTCGAGCAAAACCAAACGATTAACGTCTATATCGTTGGCTATTAAGTATTTTTTTTCTAAAACAGATTCATTTTTGGCAGCATACACTACAAATTCTTCTTTAAAAAGTAGTGATTCAAAAAGTGTCGTATCACCTGAAGGTGTTGCCATAATACCAATATCGAGCAAGTCTTTTTTAAGTTTGTAAACGATATTTTCTGTCGTTAACTCAAAAATAAATAATTTAATAGCTGGATATTTTTCAGAAAATTTTTTAAGAAATAAAGGCAATAAGTACGGTGCTAAAGTGGGGATGATACCAATACGTAGCTCACCAGAAAGTGATTCCTTTTCATTTTCTATTATTTCGCGCAACTGAGCCGTTTCTTTTAAAATTTTTCGCGCCTGTTCAATTACTAATACACCAACTTCAGTTGGCACAACAGGTTGTTTGGATCTATCAAAAATTATCACA
>ENA-OFCD01001735-OFCD01001735.1-metagenomes-genome-assembly--contig:-NODE-1735-length-10301-cov-4.039040_pt1 | contig 10301 bp, 5 predicted proteins | sample MGYA00153392_OFCD01 | MGnify analysis MGYA00153392 | reverse complement strand
TTGTCGATGAACGTCACGAGATCCGTGGCGTCGCGGAACTGGTGGTCTTGCTCTACGACAGCAGCGACGTCTTTGAATCCGCCGGCCGAGTGACTCGCAAGTGCGGCGACTACCGAGTTGCGCCACGCGAAGTCCAATATCGACATGCCCGACTTGTTCGCGAAGTCGACGGACGCGGGGTGCCAGGCGCCGCCCTGGAACCACTCGCCGAACATGAAGGTGTCTGGCTTGTGCACGTCCATGTCGCCGGTGAACTCTTGCCAGAACCAGATCGGCATGTGCTTGACGGTGTCGATGCGGAACGCATCTACGCCTTTGTCGAGCCACTGCTTCATCGCGCTCTTGATGTAGGAGCGATACGCGAAGGACTCCTCGTTGAAGTCCGCCAGGCCGCACAAGTCCCGGGATTGGACCTCGTGCAAATCGTTCCAGTCGGTCACGCCTCCGTGGTGGTGGAACCACGCGCCGTTGTCCTCGTCATAGCGACAGAGGAGCTCCCCGTCGTCATAGAGCTCGCAGCGCGCCTCGCCCACGTGCGGGTTCGAGTGGTTGCACACGATGTCGAGGACGAGCTGCATGCCGCGAGCGTGCATCTTTGTAATCAGCTCGTCGAACACCGTGTCTTTGCGGGAGAAGACGCGCACGTCCTCCGGCCGATCCACCAAGTGCTGGTCGAGTCGCTTGAAGTCCTTGGCCCAATAACCGTGATACGCGGACATCTGCTGGCCGCCGACCTCGATCACTTCGTCGATCTGATCGAACACGGGAGTGAGCCAGATCGCGCTCGCGCCGAGCTTCTGGACGTAGTCGAGTTTTTCGATCACTCCGCGGAGGTCGCCGCCCCAGTACTTCCAGAAGTTGGTCCGCAGCGGATCGAAGTCGCGCGGGTCTTTGCCTTGGTCGTTCTTTGGGTTGCCGTCGAAGAAGCGGTCGACGACGATGAAGTAGATTGTGTCTCCGCGGAAGTCGCGCATGGGCGGAGCATATCCAAGATTGCTCGGCGGCGGGTGTCGCTCGCATATGTACAGTCATCGATGAATTGTCGCGGTCACCCTCGTTTGTTGCGCCAAATCGCAATCTGTATTTCGTGAAGAAAAGTCGGTCACGGTCGCCTCGGTAGACGCGACTCCCGTAGAGGCATCGGATGCGTCTGGGCCCGACGTCGCCGTTGCGCAGATCGATCCGGACGGCAATGACGAGCGCGGAGGCGTGGGCGTGCTGCCGCGGCATGAGCACTTCGAGCGCGCGGGCCACACCCGGGCCAGCCTACTTCGCATTTGCGATCTGACACCGTTCAATGGCGCGCTCTACGCGGCTCACGCGACAGTGCCGCTCGGCTACGACGGCGCGACGATCACCCGCTATGCGAAGTCGGCAATCGCCGACGGCGGAGTGAAGCGAGACTCGACCATAGCGTTCGACTGGGATCGCCCGGGCGAGCCGAAGAACGGTGGCGGGTCTGGCCGGGGCTTTCTCAGACTACGAAGTATCGATCATCGATTGTTGGTGCCCGACGCAGGTCCTCCGCATGACGGATTCGGGATCCTCGACCACGGCACGGAGGGTTACGTGTTCGTCTCGGACCACTTCTTCTGCGCGGCGCCGCTCGCCGTGTTCGAAGGCTACGCGGGGTCGCAAAAAGACGGCTCGCTGATGCGCTTCGTCGCGGATCAGCCAGAAGGACCTCAACCGCTCGATTCTCGCGAGCCCTCTCCAACGAGTAGAGATGGCCCTTGAGGTCAATGAATCCCTCTTCCACTTCGGGAGAGTGGCGCCGAGGAAGGCGAGAGTCGCGCGTGGGTGAGGGATGCGAGGAGATTGGATTAGAGCAGACGTCGCCAGTCGAGGATGTCGACGGTTCGGTCCGATAATCGGTATTCGACGGTTCGGTGCATTCCTACGGCGTCTCCGCCGACCTCGAGGGGCATCGGGCGCGAGAACGTCATGCGGACGGCTTTGGTGAACCAGTCCTTCATTCCACGGAGCGGGTGCTCTCCGCGCCACAACTTGGGAATGTCGCTTATCGCGCCGTGCGTCGTGCGGTCGTAGATGCGCACGTTCATCATGCCCAGGAAGCGCTCGGCCCACGGAAATGCCTTGAAGCGATAACCGTATTCGGGACATGTAGCGACGCCGGCGACGCTCGCGAGTCCGTCGTAGAGGACCGCGCCGTGACCGACGCCGTCCATCTTCACGAGCTTGCCGTCGCTCGTCATCGTCCAGACCTCGTCCCCGAGGTTCTCCACGATCACGTTGGGGCGTCCGAAGAGGAGTGCCTTGGGTGCCGTGCGAAACAGCATCGCAGTCAAGTAGCCATAGACGCTCTTGGCCAATAGCTTTGGCGGGCCCTTGCTCGCGTCGAGCTGATCTTTGTAGTCGTTGAGGACCTGCGCGTCCCAGCCTGCGCCCGCGAAGTGCGCGAGCGTGCCGGCGACGTCGACGAGACCGAACGTGCGAAGCGGGAGAGGGGAAGGGGGGCGGTCATGGATCAGAGCAAGCGCTCGCGCCAGCTTGGGTGCGCCGACGGAGTTCGCCCATGCGTTGCCGGTCCCCAATGGGATGACGCCGATGGGCGGCAATCGCTGGTCCTTCGGAAGCACGCGCGCCAAGCAGTTCACGAGACCCATCGCCGTGCCGTCCCCGCCGGCGGCGATGAAGCAGGCCGGAGGCGCGTCCGAATTCACGAGCGTGCGCAGCCATTCGATCGCCTCGGCTTCGCTTCGAGTGCGGCGCACGGCGACCTCTGGCAGGACCTTCGAGATCTGCGCGGCGATGCGACGCCCGCCGCGCTTCGCGTTCGCGTTCACCAAAATCGCGAAGCGGCTCATGGCGAACCTCGCTCTTGGAGCCCGTTCGCGATGGCCTCGCGCACGGCCACCATCAGTCGATCCCGTCCCGGTCTGCCCTCCGCGAGGAACGCTGCAGTGTCTACGGGCGGCGAGATCGTGACGCGCACCCGCGCGCCAGGAGACGAGAGAAACGCATTGGCGCCGAGCGCGTCGCGCGTCCCCGAGAGAGAGACGGGCAACACCGGGAGCTTCGACTCGAACGCGAGGTAAAAGCCGCCCCTCTTGAAGGCGCCGAGCGACCCGGTCCGGCTACGAGTGCCCTCGGGCGCGATCCAAACATTGACGCCCTTGGCGAGGGCCTCACGCGCGACCTTCATACTGTCGAGCGCGCGCTGGCGATTGCTGCGGTCCACCTCGATGAAGCCGGCCTCGCGCATGGCACCGCCGAAGATCGGCACCGTGAAGAGCTCCTTCTTCGCGACCATCCGCAGGTTGCCGCCGAGCACCGCGAACAGCACCGGCACGTCGTAGAACGACTGGTGGTTGCTCATGATGACGAAGCGCGCGTCCGGGTCGAAGTTCTCGAGCCCACGCACGTCGAGTTCGATGTTGGCGTTCGCCACGACACGCTTCGACCACCGCGCGAGCCGCTCATCGCAAGTGGCCTTGTCGACCCGATTCCGCGCGGCGTCGACGACCGTCGGCCAAGAAATCGCGAGCGTCTCGTAGAGATTACGCAAGGACAGCGCGAGCGATTTCGCCATGAACGGCCGCAGAGTCTATGCGGGACAAGCGCCCCGTGTCACCGCAAACCACATCCTTACTGTGGGCCTTGCACTTGGGAGCAGCGCTGCCTACCATCGATTCCCTCACGGCGTTCGTGAGACCCTTTTTTCTGCGGTTTCATGCAGTTTCGTACGCACGCAGTTCATGCGCGTACGACCCGAAACCGTGACGTGAAACTCCGAAAACGGATGCAGCAAAACTAGTGCGGGGGGCCAAAACTCTCCGCGCGAGTTCGTGCAGGCATCGCACAACGCATCTCAAGCTTCGGACCACTCAGGTGATGGATGAGCGCATCGACGATCCGTAACGCCCTCGGCCTTCTGCAGGACGACCCCGACAACGAGCGCGCCTATCAGGAGCTACGCGAAGCCGTAGGGTCTGGTGAGGCCGTGGAAGGCATGTCACGCGAGGAAGTCGCGCGCTTGCTCGAGGCCGCGCGTCGAGCGCACGAGATGCGTCGCGAGTATGACGCCGTGGCGTCGCTCCTCGAGCTCGAAGTGGCCCAGTCCGAGGGGACACCCGCCGAGGTGCCGTTGCTCACGGAGCTCGCGCGCGTCACGGAGCAAGAGCTGTTCGACGACGCGCGAGCAGGTGCGGTCTACAAGAGGATCCTGGAGCACCATCCGGATCACGAAGAGACGCAAGAGGCGCTGGAGAAGGCCGAAGCCAAGCAGTCGAAGTGGGCAGATCTCGTCAAGCGGTACGTCGACGAGGCGGAGACAGCGACCGAGCCTGGGTTCAAGGGCTCGCTGCTCGTCTCGGCCGCGGAGTTCGCCTATCGCTTCGGCCGTGCCTCGCTCGCGGCGGAGAAGGGCTCGAAGAAGAAGGTCGCCGCGCTGATGGGCGAGATCATCTCACGCCTCGACGAAGCGCTTCGCATGGACCCTCGGAACCGGCGCGCTGCGAATTTGCTCGAGCACATTCACCGTGAGAACAAGCGCTGGGAGGAACTCGCGACCGTACTCGAGACGCTCTCCACCGAGGCAACGGCGAAAGAGGAGAAGACCGCGGGGTTCGTCAGACTCGCGCGCGTGTTGACCAAGAAGATCGGTTCGCCCGAGCGTGCAGTCGCGGCGTACGAGCGCGTGCTCGATCTGTCGCCGGGGCACCCCGAGGCGGTCGGGTTTTTGGTCGACTTCTTCACCCACAAAGAGATGTGGGATCACCTGGTTTCGCTCTACGAGGGGCAGCTCAGCGCCGCCACGCGCGCTGGCCGCGAGGACCTCGGCACCATCGTGCAAATCGCGATGACGAACTGGCGCATGCGCAACAAGCCGGAGGCGGCCGAACCGTACTTCGAGCGGTTGCGAAAGTACGAGCCTTCTCACCAAGGTATGATCACGTTCTTCCGCGAGTTCCTCTCGGCGCGCGGAGAGACGGCGCGCCTCGTGCAAATCCTCACGGACGCGCAGCGAGCGATGCCCGACGGCCCGGCGCGCGCGCAGGTGGGTGCGGAGATCGCGAAGCTCGCCGAGGACGGCGCGAACGCGACCAAGGCGATCGAACAGTGGCGCGGGATCTTGCGCCAAGACGCGAACAACAAGGACGCGCGCGAAGCGCTGAAGCGGCTCTATCGGCAGTCGGCGAACTATCCTGGTCTTGCGGACCTCTTGCGCGGCGAGCTCGAGAAGCTCCCGCAAGACGACGCAGCTTTGCGCCTCCCCGTGCTGCGCGAGATCGCCGGGCTGTACCAGACGCACATCAAGAACGACGCCGCGCTCGTCAGCGTGTTGTCGCAGGTGATGGCCCTCGACGCACAAGACGCCGACGCCGCACGCGAGCTCGCGCGAATCTACGAAGCGCTCGGCAGGTTCCGTGATCTGTTGACGACGCAAGCGCGCCTCGCCGAGCTCGAGCAGGATCCGCCGACGCGCTCGGAGCTCTACCGGCAGATCGCCCGACGCTGGCTGGACCAGTTCTCGAACGTGCAGAACGCGGTCGAGGCCTACGAAAAGCTGCTCCTTGGGGCGCCGACGGACCAAGAGGCGTCGACGAAGCTCAAGGAACTCTACGCCAAACGGCGCTCTTACAAGCCGCTGTACGATCTGTACGAGAAGGAGGCGGCGGCGCTCACTGGAGAGGCGCGTCGCGAGAAGTGGATCGAGATGGCGAAGCTCGCCGCCGAGCGCCTCGACCGTGGGGCGGACGCGGTTCGCCTCTACAAGCTGGTGCTGGAAGAGGATCCTGGCGCTGCAGCCGCGCTCGATGCGCTCGAGAAGCAAGCCGAACGCGACAAGGACTTCGTCACCGTGGCCGAGGTGCTCGAGCGCCGAATCAAAGCGACCGAGGACACGAACAGCAAGCTCACCTTGCTCCAAAAATTAGGTGCAATTTACACTGATCGCCTGCAGAGCCATGATGATGCGCTGCGAACGTGGCGTCGCGTGCTCGATCTTCAGCCAGGGCAGCCCAAGGCGCTCCGCGTTCTGCGCGACAGTTACCTCGCGACCGCCGACTACGATGGCCTCGGCGAGCTCTACGCCTCGGGCGAAGATTGGGAGGGCCTCGCGGAGGTGCTCTCGTCGGCGGCAGACAAAACGACGGACGCGACTGCGAAGATCGAACTCTCGTTCCGTGCGGCGGATGTCTACGCGAAGCTAATCAAGGCGCCAGAGCGCGCTTTCCGTGCATACGAGCGCGTGCTCGGCATCAAGCCCGACGACAAGCGCGCCGCGTCTGCGCTCGCGCCGTTGTACGAGGCGGACGAGAAGTGGCCACGATTGCCTGCGCTGTACGAGGTCTTGCTCGGTCATGCGGAGACCGACGAGGAGAAGTTGGGATGGCTCGCGAAGCTCTCGCACGTCACCGGAAAGAACCTTCAAGATCGCGCCGCCGCGTTCCGCTACTCGCGGCGCGCATATGAGGTCGCTCCGACACAAGCGGGGGCGCTCGAGAAGTTCGAGAGAGCGGCGATCGACAGCGGCGAGTGGGTCTCGTTCACGCAAGTGCTCACCGAACGGCTGGCGCAGAAGAAGCTCGACTCCCAAGAGAAGCGGCTGATCCAAGCGAAGATGGCGGAGACCTACGCGACGCAGCTCGGTCGCATCGACGAGGCGGTGGCGGCATACAAGTCGCTCGTCGAAGAGGACATCCACGACGAGCTCGCCGTCTCCACGCTCGATCGCATCTTGCGCTCGGCAGACCGGCGCGACGATCTGCGTTGGCTCTTCGAGCAGCGCATCCTTGCGTCGAAGACTGCGCGCAAGTTGGAGCTGCTCGAAGAGTGGGCGACGCTCGAAGAGGAGGCTCTGGGCGCGCCCGCAGAAGCCGCGAAGCTATACCGGCGGATCCTCGAGATCGTGCCGCAGCATGGACGCGCGTTGCGCTCTCTCTCTAGACTGTTGCAGGGCACAGGCGACTCCGAAGAGGCCGCTACGCTACTCGAGCGCGATCGCGATCAGCGTGAGGGCAAGGAGCGCGCGAGTCGAGAGGTCGAGCTCGCGAAGCTCTACGCAGGGTCGCTCAAACGGGCGCAAGACGCGCTCGCCGCGATCAAGCGCGCGCTGGAGCTCTCTCCGCACGACGCAGGTGCCGTCGCTGTCTTGGAGGATCTCCTCGCGCGACCCGAGACCCGCGCGAAGGCAGCGGAGCTGCTCGAGCAACACTACGCCGAGACTGGCAACCCGACGCGGCAAGCCGAGATCATTCTTGTCCTCATCGCGACGACCGCGGCCAAAGAAGACCGCATGGCGCTCTACGTGAAGCTCGCGGGGATTCACGAGGGGCTCGGAGACGGAGGCGCCGCGTTCGACGTGCTCGTGCGTGCGACGAGCGAGTTTCCGTCGCAGATCTCCGTCTGGGACAAGCTCTCTGAGCTCGCGCAGAAGACGCAGCGCACGCAGGCGTTTGCGGAGTCTCTCGTGCGCGCGGTTCCGCTCGAGGGCCCGAGTGGGCTGCCGCAGGCCGTGGAGGTCGATCTCGCCGAGCGAGTCGCGGCCATCTACGACGAGATGGGCGACGTCGATCACGCGCGTCCGTACCTCGATCGTGTCCTCGTGCTCGATCCGAAGAACGAGCGCGCGTTCGGCCGCTTGAAGCAGATCCTCACATCGCTAGAGCGATGGGACGAGCTCGAGGCGATGTACGAGCGCGCGGTCGCGTCGGGCGACGGCCCGCGGCAGACCGAGCTGCTCGGCGAGGTCGCCCTCGTGGCCGAGGAGATCACCGGGGACAAGGCGAAGGCCATCCAATACTACGAGCGCATTCTCTCGATCGATCCGGCGCACGAGCAGTCGACGCGCTCGCTCGACAGCCTGTACTCCAACGAGGGACGGTTCGCGGACCTCGCGAAGCTCCTCGAGAAGCGAATTCTGTCTTCGGTCGGTGGCGAGTCGCTGGCGCTGCGAGGCAGGCTCGGAACGCTGCTGGAGGAGAAGCTCGGTGATCATGGTCGTGCGCTCGATCAGCTCGCTGCGGTGCTCGAGTCCGAGCCGGGTTCTGACGAAGCCCGCGCTCTCGTGGAGCGTGTCCTGCCTCTCCCGGAGCATCGCGCGCGCGCGGCGGCGATCCTCGAGGCCGTTTACCTCGCCAACGACTCCGCAAGAGATCTCGTCCGAGTGCTCGAGGTGCGCATGGAGACGGCGTCGGCCGTCGAAGATCGGGCCGAGCTGCTTCGACGGATCGCGGAGCTTCGCGACGACCGCTTGAATGAAGACGTCGCCGCCCTCGACACCTACGCGCGCCTCGTTCCGATCGCCCCGGACGACTCGCACGCACGGGCGCGCCTGCTCGACATCGCGCGCCGCGTCGGCTCGCACGCGCAGGCCGCTGAAGTGCTCACAGCGTCGGCGAAGGCCGCAAAGGCCCCGCAGCCACGCGCCGACATCTTGATGGAGGTCGCCAAGATCCACGAGGACTTCCTCGGCGACGCGACGAAGGCAGAGGGCGTCTACCGTGAAGTGCTGCAGCTCGAGCCAGATGACGCAGCACTCGCGCTGCCTGCCGTGCGCGCTCTCGAGCGCATCTACGCCGCCGCTGGGAAGAGCGCGGATCTCGCCGAGGCGCTCCGACTGCACGTCAAGCTCGAGGACGACGTCGCGGTTCGTCGCGAGCTCCAGGGCCGACTGGGCGAGCTGTGCGAGTCGTCGCTCGACGATCCGAAGGGGGCCATCGCGGCTTGGAAGGCGCGCGTCGAAGATGATCCGAGCGACGAGGTCGCGCTCGCTTCTCTCGATCGCCTCTACGAGCGCACCGGGGACTTCAAGGCCTTGGTCGAGGTCCTCCGTTCGCGCGAGCGTGCGGCGACCGACAAAGACACGCGCAAAAAACTCATGGTGCGGTTGGGGCAGAACCTCGCCGACAAGCTCAGCGACGTGACCGAGGCGATCCTCGCCTATCGCGCGGTGATCGACGAGTTCGGCGCGGAGTCGTCGCTGCTCTCGGCGCTCGCGACGCTGTACGAGGTCGCCGATCGTTACGACGATCTCGCCGAGACGTTGGAAGCAGAGCTCGGAATGTCAGAGGAGACCTCGGACCGGCTGGCCTTGCTCGCGAAGCTCGGCGACGTACGGCGCTCGCGGTTGAAGGATCTGCCCGCCGCGCTCGAGACGTATCGTCAGGCGCTGACGCTGGAGCCGTCGCATGCGCCGAGCCGCGCCGCGCTCGAGGAGTTCCTCGCGGACGACTCCGCGAAGCGCGATGCCGCGGCGATCTTGCGCCCGCTTTACGAGGCAGACGGCGAACAGGCCAAGCTGCTGCGCGTCCTCGATATCGAGGTCGAGTTCGGCGATACGGTCGACGAGCGACTCGGAGTGCTCGCGCAAGCCGTCGTCGTCGCCGAGCAGTCTTTGCAGGACGTCGGTCGCGCGTTCGGCTATGCGGCGCGTGCGTTGCGCGAGGCCGCAGGCGATTCGGAGCTGCGCCCCTGGATGGAGCGGGCCGAGCGGCTCTCGGTTGCGGCAGGCAAGCACGCGGAGTTCGTAGAGCTACTGCGCGCGGTCGCACCGGACGTGCTCGACGAGTCGATGCAGCTCGAGGTTTTGATCAAGGTGGCCGAGCTCGGTCGCGACAAGCTCGCGGACCCGAAACTCGCCCGCGAGTACTACGAGAAAGCGCTGCAAATCAGGGCCGACGAGCGTCGCGCTCTGGAAGCGCTCGAAGCGCTGTACCGCAATGCCCAAGACTGGACGGCACTCAACGGCGTGCTCAAGCGCCGCGCCGAGAGCGCGGACACGGACGCGGAGCGCAACCGGCGGATGGTGGTGAGAATGGCGCCGACGACCTCGCCCGCCCCGCGGGGGGACCCGGCTGCGACTTTGCGGAGCCGGGACCCGATCATGATCGATGCTGTCGTGGCCGTGGAAACGATCCCCAGTAGCGCGTTCAACCCGCACACGCGGGAATACCCGTCACCGAACCCTGCTTCTGGTAACCGTGGACTTCCTTGATCGTGTCATCGATATCCACCAGGGCGCACTCATCGATCCCGGCTGCGATCGGCGCCACAGTGGCGAGGTTAACTAGCCACCGCCACGCGACCGCGTCGAGCTGGCGAACATGACCGAACATGCCCGCACGCAGGAATGGTCCCAACGTCGACGGGGCATACGTCCCGACGAAGAGTTTCTTCATCGCGCCGTGGCGGAGGATGGCCATGTCATCGATGGAATCGGCCCCGGCTAGAGTCCCGGCGACCGACACGAGATTCGTTTCGTCGAAGGTCGCTGACAAGGACGTGGAGCTGTAGAAAAGTTGCATCTACGAAATGTCCTTTGGGGATGATCAATA
>ENA-OFCD01001734-OFCD01001734.1-metagenomes-genome-assembly--contig:-NODE-1734-length-10303-cov-4.053669_pt1 | contig 10303 bp, 9 predicted proteins | sample MGYA00153392_OFCD01 | MGnify analysis MGYA00153392 | reverse complement strand
GGCGACTTCGATGGCGACACAATCGTCGACCCGCAGGACGCTTGTCCCAACGTCCCTGGGATGCCGTCGCCAGATCCCGACCAGAACGGCTGCCCGAGCGATCGAGATCACGACGCGATCGGCGACGTGGACGACGCGTGCCCGGACGTCCCCGGCGTCCCGACGACCGACGCATCCACCAACGGATGCCCCGTCACCCCGCTGCACATGGAGGGCGACCATATCGTCCTCGACGACGTCATCAACTTCCAGTTCGGCAGCCCCAATGTGAGCGAGGCGAGCAAGCCGTTGGTGCAGAAGATCGCCGAGTACATCGTCGCTCGCGGTGACGTGCTCGCCGTCGACATCCAGGGCCACGCCGACGAGATCGGCGCCGCAGACTACAACCTCTTCTTGAGCCGAAATCGGGCCAAGGCCGTGAAGACCCTGCTCATCGGATACGGCGTCACCGCCAGGCTCGTCGTCCACGCCTACGGCGAGATGAAGCCGCGCGCGAACGGTCACGACGAGGAGCACTGGAGCCAGAACCGGCGCGTGGAGTTCGTCGTCACGCGGCAGCACACAGCGCCGCAGACCCATGACAAATCAACCAGCAAGCAGAAGCTCCATGCGTCGAACTGACCTCGCAAGGTTGGGCCTGTTTGCCGCCGCTCTGTCGGCCTTCGTCGCCGCGGCCAGCACGGGATGCAGCGCGGAGAACTCGCTCGTCGGCGGCTCCTGTCGCGCGCCCTACTCGGAGTGCGGCGGCCGGTGCGTCGATACCAGCCGCGACTCACTGAACTGCGGCGCGTGCGGCAACGTGTGCGCGGCGGGCGTCGCGTGCGTCGGCGGCGTGTGCGGACAAGCGTCCACCACTCTCGACGGAGACGTGACCGACGGCGACCCGTCCACGCGCGACTCGTCGAACGGAGGAGGCGATGGCTCTCCCGACGACGGTCCGAGCAACTACGACGGTCCGACCCGAGACGCGTTGGCCGATGCGTCCGCAGACGGGAGCACGGGCGCAGACGCGGGTGACGGCGGAGACGGCGGAGACGCGCAAGATGCAGGAGACGCGGGCTGCCTGCAGCCGAACCTCGTCTGCGACGGGATCTGCACCGACGTCATCAACGACTCGAGCAACTGCGGCGGATGCGGCAAGGTGTGCCCGTCGAACTCGTGTGTGAGCGGGGCATGCGTCGGCAGCGCGGCGGGACACATCATCGCGATCGGTCACGACTACCAGGTCATCCCCGCGCAAAACTCGTCCCAGGCGCGCGCGATCGCCAACGCTGTGTTCGTCGCGAAGTCGAGCCCGATCTCGGTGCTCTCGTTCGAGCACTACGCAGTCGCGCAAGACGTCATCAACGTCCAATCAACGCTCACGTTGCAGGCAAAAAAACAGGGCCGCACGCTCTCGTTCACCTCCACCATAGTCGACAGCGACATACCGAACACGCTCGCGATCAAGACCTACGACGTCCTGCTCGTCCCCGATCTGCGCCTCGCCCCGAGCGGCAAGCTCAAGGCGCTCGGCACGACTTGGTCGAGCAACACCGCGATCAACGACTTCTTGCACGCAGGCGGAGTCATCGTGATCCTCGATGGGGCGTCCGGCACGGGCGAGATGCCCGACCTCGAGACCAACATGGGTGTGCTCAACGTCAAGGCGCACACGGCACTGTCGGCTCCGTCGCTCACGGTGCTCGCCCCTGGCGACGCGGTCGGGAGTGGCGTGATCAGCCCCTACGTTCCGACGAAGAGCTGCGCGTGGTTCGACACCGAGCCGGCGAGCGGAACCGTCACATACGTCGTCGGAAACGGCGCGAATCAACCTGTCATCGTGCACAAAGTCGTGCCCTAAACACCGCGGAAACAGAACGGACGTAAGCCATGCCGCCTAGTGATGATCTTCGGTTGCTGCTCGTGGACGATGACCCGGCGATCCTTCGCTCGTACGGGAGAGCGCTCGGTCACCTTGGAGCAAAGGTGGAGATTGCCACGAACGGCAAAGAGGCCGTGGAGCGCTTGAAAGGCGGCACGTTCGACGTCGTCGTGTCGGACGTCATGATGCCCGAGATGACCGGCATCGACTTGCTCAAGGCCGCGCGCGCGCAGCAGCTCGACGTACCGATCGTCTTGATGACCTGTGATCCGTCCCTCGATTCGGCGGTTCCCGCGGTCGAGTACGGCGCGTTCCGCTACTTGTCGAAGCCCGTCGGCATGGCGGAGCTATGGGAGACCGTCAATCGCGACGTACGGCTCCACAAGATGGCCAGGCTCAAGCGCGAGGCGCTCACGCTACCGATCGCGGATTTGCACGGCGATCGCAGCGCGCCGTTCACCTCGGGGCTCGAGCTGATGTGGATGGCGTTCCAGCCCATCGTCAAATGGAGCGAACGGAAGGTGTTCGGGCACGAGGCGCTTCTACGGTCCGACGAGCCTTCGATGAAGAACCCCGCACACATGCTCGACGCCGCCGAGAAGCTGGGGCGTCTCCACGAGCTCGGTCGCGCCGTTCGCGCGCGCGTGACCGAGGCCGCATCCGAGGCGCCCGAAGGCAACGACGTGTTCGTCAACCTTCACTCCGCCGATCTCAACGACGACGACTTGTACTCGGTAGACTCGCCGCTCTCCACGATCGCGAGCCGAGTCGTGTTGGAGATCACGGAGCGCGCGTCGCTCGATGCAGTGAAGGACGTAGCCTCACGCGTAGCGCGGCTGAAAGCCCTCGGTTTTCGCATCGCGATCGACGACCTGGGCGCAGGCTATGCGGGGCTCACGAGCTTCACGCAGCTCGAGCCGGAGATCGTGAAGCTGGACATGTCGCTCGTTCGCAACGTCGACACGTGCACCCGTCGGCAGAGCATCGTTCGCTCGATGACGAAGCTATGCGGTGAGCTCGGCATGCTCGTAGTCGCGGAGGGCGTCGAGACACCCACCGAGCGAGACATGCTCGTGGAGCTCGGATGTGATCTCCTGCAGGGCTACCTGTTCGCGAGACCGCAACGCGGCTTCGCGTTGCCGCAATGGTGATCGCGCGGTCTTGGAGAGCGTGATGCAAGCTACGACAGTGCTGCTCCTGATTTTGCTCCGCACGGTCCTTCTGTGCGCGGCGCTCTGGCCGCTCTCTCGAATCGTCCGTGATCTTCCTCTCGAGGCCGAGAGTGCGCGCAACACGTGGAAGGTGCTCACCGCGCTCGGGATATCGTTCGCGGTCGCATCTCCGTTCATCGGCTATATCGAGTTCCAGGCGGTCGGCTCAGCGTCGGGATGGTCGGTTGTCTCCGTGCCCGCCCTCTTTTTCTTGGGCTCCGTGTTCGTCCTGACGGTCAGTCGCCTCTCGCTGGAAACCGTGCAGGTCATGCACCGCGTCCTGGCAGAGAACATCACGGACCCGCTGATGCAGATTCGGAATCGGCGATACCTCGATCGGCGACTCGTCGAGGAGTTCGCACGCGCACACCGCTACGGGTTGCCGCTATCGGTCTTGCTCATCGACGTCGACCACTTCAAGCAAATCAACGACAAACATGGCCACGCCGCCGGAGACCTGGCGCTCGCGAGGTTCGGTGAGATATTGCGTGGCCACGTTCGCGAGTCGGACATCGTCGCTCGCTATGGTGGCGAGGAGGTGGTCGTGGTGGCGACCGGCACGGACGCCCCTGGCGCTTTCATCTTCGCGGAGCGTCTGCGGCACAAGATCGAGATGCAGGCGACCAGGGACGCTCCCAAGTTCACGGTGAGTATCGGCGTCGCGACACTCGACGACACGATCGCCAACCCGGCCGCACTCGTGCGTCAGGCTGACGAAGGTCTATACGCAGCAAAGCGCTCCGGCCGAAACCGTGTCGGCTGCCATGAACGACAGCCGGTCGTCCCTTCGGCATTGGAGGAAAAGTGCGCCTCGTTGCCGCCGACGCGTACGTCGTCGGGGACCATCTCGACTGCGAGGATCTTCCTCCGGTAGCTCGTCAAACCAACACACCACGCGTTTTTAGGCCAAGCAGCAGCGAGATGCTCCTCGTCGGGTCAGGGTTCTTGAACGAGGCCAATCGCCCAGATATTTACGAAGGCGATGACGGCAATTCAAACTCGTGCGCCGACTCCGTTCGTTCCCTGTTGACCGAAGTGAAAGCGAAGTACTCGGACGTTGAGGGGTGCGCGCCTCGGCATCCCGTTCAAGTTAGCGTGACTCGCGATGGGGATGGGAAAACCGCTGCGCGCGTACGAGGTCCGAGTTGTCGGACAGGGGCCGTCCTCAACCGAAGGCAAGATCACTGTCGGCGGCAACGAGCACAGTGGCGTGTTCGACCGTGAGACCGGCGCCTGTCTCCTTGCGCCACCGGATGCCGTCTACCTCCAGATCACGACCACGGAGGTCCTCGCGTGGCGCGTCGTGAAGCGCGCCGGCACCTCGGGCATCGGGCGCGACGACTACACGTGGATCATCGAAAGCTACGCTCGGCCCGCGCTCGATCTCCTGTGGGCGCACGAGGTCCGCGATCGCGGGTTCACCGGTTACATGGTTCCGACCAATTTTGCGACGTTCCGCGAGGCACCGAAGGAGGTCGTGACCCTCGAGGGCGGCTGCGAGGAAGGCGAGCGATGGCTCTACCTCGTTCGCCGCGCGGACGGGAGCATCGCCGAGACGGAACGCAAGGAGGAGGCGCTCGCGCTCCTCGGTCGTGCACCGCCGCCCCCGAAGGCGAAGATCGCGGCGCCGATCACGGTGGACGATCCACTCCTCGCTGCGGTGCTCGCCGCGCCCGACGACGACGACGCGCGGCGTCGCTACGCCGCGTCGCTCGTGGAGCGGTGCGATCCGCGCGGCGAGTTTATCCGGTTGCAGGTCGACAAGACGCGGCGCGCTCTCACGGCCGTCGAGCGCAAGACGGAGAAGGCGCTCCTCGCCGAGCATGGCGAGACGTGGTCGAAGCGACTGGGAGCGATCAAGACGGGCCGGGTCTGGGAGCGCGGGTTCCTCGTCGAGCTCAACGTTGGCGGCACGCTTGCTCCGCAGGCTCTCGAGCAAGAGGGGTCCCCGTAGGCGACGCAGGCGCGGGCACCCGGGGCGTCCCGCAAACGCTGGGCCCGGAGCGGCATCGTGTCTTGTCGCACGTTTACGCGCCCCTGGCCCGGCCGAGCTTCTCCTGGCCCAGGCCACCTCTCACGCGCTTCCACGGAAAGGTCCGGCTCCTTCGCGCCGAGCTTCGGCGGTCACGCTTGGTACTACGAGCAGTCGACCCCGCACGTGAAGCCGGGCACACAGATCCCGCAGGACGGCCCCGGCATCTCCACGATCGGCGTTGGAGATCGCGTCGCGGTGTCGCTGCTCAACGGCGGTTTCGCCGAGCGCATCGTGGCCCCCGAGATGGGCAAGATCCAGCATCGAGGTTCGATTCAGTTTACGGAATCGTTTTTCTACGAAGGCGATTGCCGAACTGGTCAAATCACCAAGCGAAATCGAGCGAGCCGAGAGGTTTGCACTCTCCTCGTGTCCGATGCGCTCGGCCTTGCCAGAGCGACGCGCTCCTCGACGAGCCGATCTGTGATTTCGACGCGGACCTCTTCAAGCGGCAGCTTCGAGAGACCGCTGAGCCCGGTGACTTCGGCTTTCCCTTCGTCTTCTTTTTCTTGTCGTCGCCATCTTCCGGCGGTGGCGCGCCATCGAGTTTTTCGAGCCGTCATCGCGACGAGTGCCGATTCGAGAGCCACGATTCGCGCATCCGGTGAATCGCTCACGTGAGGGTGGTGACCGACGGCATCGCGTGCGCTTCCGATAAGTCCGCTGGCGCACGGCATGAGCGGCAGGGCAATGCGTAAAGGTCGCCGTGGGCGTCGAAGGGGAGGGGAGCGGTGTCGAGTTCCGGGTGTTCGAGTCCTAACCTCGAATCGTCAGCAGGCTGACAATCCGGCGGGGGCTTCGAGCGTCTTGTTCTCGACGCGGAGTCGGTTCAATCCCAAGATCACTGTTCGTACGTCTCAGTCTGCGCACATGATCGAGACGTAGGTCTGGATCTCGCCGAGCGCGTCGCTGGGCAGGGTCGTGAACTCGAAACCCGCTGCGCACATGCCGCGGGCCGCGCGGCGCCAACGGAGGGCTGCGACGGCTTCGGAGATGCGACCGCTCACAGGTCGGGCGAAACGCACCGCGAACGTGCCGGTGCTGGGGAGCTCCCGCTCGGAGACGAACTGGAATCCGCTCTCGGAGATCTCTTCGATGCGACCTTCGACCGTGATGGTTTCGCCGTTGATGAGCGCGAGCGTGACGTAGGGGGCGCGTGCGTGCCGTTGCCGCGTGACCTCGGCGGGCTTTTGCTTCGCGACGGGGGTGTCTGCCGTGGTGGGCGGGTTCCGCTCGGGTTTGGGCGCGCGCAATGCGAATACGTTGTCGTCGACGGACACCCGCTGACTCGCACGAATCGCGTCGCGCATCTCCGCGACGCTCGCAAAGCGATGTTCCGCTTCGCGACTGAGTGCCCGCGTCAGCACCTGCGCGAGCGCAACAGGCACGTCTTTGGGGAGGTCTTTCAGCGGCGGCGCCGTCGTGGTCATCGAGACCTTCGCGAGCACCTCTCGCAACGTGCCCGGGAACGGAACCACGCCCGTGAGGCACTCGTAGAGCGTCACGGCGAGCGCGTATTGATCGACGGTATGGTCTACGTTCGGCGCCATGAAGAGGGCTTCAGGAGCCATGTATTCGGGAGTTCCGAGCAAAGTATTTTCTTGCGTGAGTTTCTCGATCACCTGCTCTTCGTCGATCAATTTCGCGATTCCGAAGTCGATGAGCTGCGCGGAGTTCTCGGTGGTGACGAATATGTTCGCAGGCTTGATGTCTCGGTGAACGACCCCGCGCTCGTGGCAGTGCGCCAAGGCGTCAGCCAGTTCGATGCCGAGCTTCACCGTCTGCTCGACGGACAGCTTCCCCTTCGCCGCGAGCAACCCGCTCAGCGTCCTGCCTTCGAAGAGCTCGAGCGCGATGTAGATGCGTCCATCGATCTCGCCGCCGTCTCGAAACTCGACGATGCCCGGGCCCTGCGCCCGCGCGAGCGCGTCCATCTCGCGTGCGGCGCGATGGCGGACTCGTTCACTCGCGTCCTTCGCGAGGATCTTCAGGGCGCAAGTACGGCGCGTTCGCACATGCTCGGCCGCCCAGACGCAGCCTCCACTCGTCACTTTGGCGAGAGCGCGGACGAGACGGTATCGTCCGGCGAAGACCGTGTGCTCCTCTCCCAAGTACTCGCGGAGCTCGCGGCTCACCGACTCGTTCACATACTGACCGCTCAAAGTCGAGTTCACGGCGCCTCCTTCTAGATGTCACTGCCCACGAGAGTTGAACGGACAGTCCGTGCGAAACTGTTGCCCACAGCTCAACGTTGGCGTGGATCGAGTCCGAGGCAAGTGGCGCGCGCAGCTCGCATGGTCCTCACGGACTCGCGCTCGTTGTCAGTTTCGGCCATCGTCTCATCGAGCCGTAGGGCGCCGCACTGCTCGCAAGCTGCGGCGGGACATTGTCCGATTGGGCTCTTGTACTCCTGGCGCACGAGTCGATCGGCTCCGCACACGAGGCATCCCGGCGGAGGCTCCAAGCACCGTAGCGTGTCGGTCCGCTCTCGCGCGACGCTCTGCTCTGCAGGGGTCATGCTACCGCCCCGATGTCTGCCGTGCGGAGCAGTGCTGCGAGCTTGGCCAGGGCTTCGCGCTCCATCTGGCAGGCTCTCGATTCGCTGACGTTGAGTTGCACGCCGACCTCTCGCAGAGTCACGTCGTGAACGTAACGCTGGACGAGGACGAACCGCAGTCTCTCGGGCAGCTTGTCCGCCGCGGCATGAAGCATCGCGAAGGTCTGCTTCTCGTCGACCAGCTGCTCGGGTGAGGAGCCTGGATCGCGCACGGACTCGGACTCGTGATCCGTCGTGTTTGCAGCTCCCTTGCAGAGTTGCAGCGCGCGGTAGCGGGCGGGCTCGATTCCCAGCTTCTCCGCGACTGCCTCTCCATCGACCTTCACGCCCATCGTCGCGGTCGCGGCCGACGCGTCGTCGATGCTCCGCGCCATCGATCGCAGGCGTCGCGACAGCGGATCGTTGCGGCGCAGATCGTCGAGAATGGCTCCTCGAACCCGGCAGGCCGCGAACGTCTCGAACATCTCGCCGTTCATGTCGCCCCGTCGTTTGTAGGCCTCCGCGAGCCCCACGGACCCTGCACCCATCAAATCGTCAGTATCGATGTGCTTGGGTAGGCGACGCGCGATCGAGCCCGCAATGCGTTTGACGATCCCTAACATTCGCATCGCGCGCACCGGCGGAGGAAGCGTCGGTTGCACTGGATTGGTCTGGCCTACCTGCTCGTTGCTCATGCATCACCCTTTGGGTGGTGACATTGCGAAGAGTGGTCCATCGCGAAAAGGCCGATGAACGCGACGAGCTATGCGGGCACATGAGTCAAGCTCACCCTGGGATCTGCGAAACACTGTAATTTGGGGGTGGGCGCGAAAAACCCCGGGAGGGGTCTGCCAGACCCCTGCACACAGCGCGCTGAGGTCGGCTACCCCCGTACGCACGCTGCCAATCATTGTCTTGGACCCCCGAAACCCTTTCCATCGCCGAAAGCGATTCGCTCGCTGAAAGCCCCTAAGGCAGAACGATTCGCGAGGCAGGCCGGTCGAGACCGACCGACAGGAGGACGCCCTCGCGGTGAGTCGTGGTGCCACCGCTCCCGACGGCCCCTGCGCCGCCGTATTTCGCGACGCTCGCTGCGTGGACGAAGACGCCTGCGGTCTGCTCGTGGAGGCGCCACGGAGTGAGCGGCGAAGCAGCCGCGGCAACACCCCACGCACTGCCGTTCGCCGCTTCGAGAGAGTCGGATCCATGCGACGCGAGCATGAGTCCGAGACCGTTGGCGAGGCCTGCGCCGCCCGAGAGCACGGGAGCGTGCACCACATCATCGCCGTCGACATCGACGAGCACACCGACCGACACGTCGTGTCCGAGCCCGAGCATCGCGGCAGCCGCGGGGAACCTCGTGTCGTACCGATCGTTCCCGCTCGAGTCGATCATCACGGCGGAGGACAGATGAAGCGCGGCGCCTTGCGCGTAGTAGAGCGCGTCGTACGAGTCGTCGCCTGACGCGTCGAGCAGCGCGCCCATCCCCATCGCGAAGCCGCAGCCCTGCGCGAAGACGCTCGCCGTATAGACGTCATCGCCGGCGCGATCTCGCAGTACGCCGAGGCCGCCGGGAAATGGGAATCCGACGTCGGGCCCGTCTGGGCGGCGACCCGCACCGCACCCTTGCGCGAACGACTCGTTCGAGGCCTGCGGGAGCTGCGCGGACGGATACATGGGATCACCGCCAAGCGAAGGGACACCGGAGTCGGCGGCGTAGTGATCGTTGCCGCCGCCGTCGACGAGGGCGCCAGCGCCGCGCACACCGCCGAAGCCTTGCGCCTGCGAATATGTGACATCGCGATCGTTGCCGCGTCGAACAACAGCCCGACGCCCCATGCGCCCGCGCCTTGCGAGAAGACCTCGGACTCGTACACGTCGTCACCGCCGCCTACGAGACACCGACGCCGAGCACGGCGCTGCCCTGTGAGAGCGCGAGAGAGCTCCGATGATCTTTGCCGCTGCCGAGGTCGAACAGCATTCCAATGCCGAGGACCGCCGAGCCTTGTCGCGGCACGCGTGAGCGCGTCTGACCATTGACGCGTCCTTCTCCGTCGCTCGGCAATCGGTGACCGACGTCTCCGTCTGCCGTCACCGTGTCGTATCCGTACGTGTCGTCACCGCCGAGATCGATCGCGACTGCCACGCCTTGATTGAGGCTCGCGCCGCCAGCGGGTGGGACCCCAAGCAATGACAGCGCGAGACGCATTCAATCCATAGAACGACCCCGCGCCGATAACCTTGAATGCCCTCCGTGAGCTCAGTCGTTCCGTCGGCCGAGATCGATGCCGTAACGCCTTGCGAGTCGCCGAAAATTCGCTCGGTCGATGCCACCGCGGCGCGCGGCGCGTGTGATGTTGCCCTTGTCCAACTCGAGGAGCTCCGCGATGTAGCGCTTCTCGAACTCGGCGATCACGAGCGCGCGGGACTCGCTGAACGAGAGGTCGCCCACAGTCGACGTTTGGATGGGCTGGGGAAGGTCGCGAAGCGCAGGCGGAAGGACGTCCGCGGTCACGGCGCCTCCAGGCACCATCACGGCGACCGCGCGTTGCATGGCGTTCTCGAGCTCCCGTACGTTGCCAGGCCACCGATGGGAGGTGAGCAAGCGCATCGCTTCCGGCTGAATCGGCGGCACTGGCCGGTCGAATCGCGCGCAGTAC
>ENA-OFCD01001732-OFCD01001732.1-metagenomes-genome-assembly--contig:-NODE-1732-length-10308-cov-4.217595_pt1 | contig 10308 bp, 12 predicted proteins | sample MGYA00153392_OFCD01 | MGnify analysis MGYA00153392 | reverse complement strand
CTCGGACTTATGGGAGGACAAACCCGCCTCTCGGGTGGGCGCGCGCAATAGGGTCGAACACCAAAGTCCAATCGCCCGCAGATACTCGAGGAGATTCCATGACGGATGAACATTTCAGCGGCAAGCAATCGACGAGCGATGCTCGGTTCCAATGGACGCGGTCGACAACGTTCGCCGCCCTCGGCATCGGGTTTCTTGGAGTGATCGCAGCGGCGGCCTCGTGCTCGACGCATCATGACGAGCAGGCTGCGACGACGACATCACCGCTTGCCGCGATCGGCACGGCGTTCGTGACGATGCCGGGCGTGATCCCTCCGGGTACCGAGGGTGGGTCGCCGCCGGGCGCGGACAGGGTGACGAGGAACACGAGCACCGCGTTGGTAGGTCCCGTCGCGTGCAGTACGAACTGCAGTCTTCGAGACGGGCTGAAATATCCGATTGCCAACAAAAAGTATCATCTCGTTCACGGAACTGTACGGGGCCACGGATCGACAGACACGGACGGAATTCTGACGGCAAACATTCCCAAAGACCTCGCTCGATGCGAAATCATTGTCTGGCTCGATGAGTATCCCGAGGGGGCGCGCGCGCACTATGTCTTTGAACTCGGGAAGCTGCCAGACATCGAGACGCTGGATGGCCTCCGTGCGCGCCCGCACGCGCTCGGCTACGACGAACCGATTTCGCATGAGTTGTGCTCTGATTCCACCCCGCGCTAACCAGCGCCGCGCCAAACGCGTCGGGATATCCTGCCTGGACGTCAATGGCTTCGCTGCCTTGGAGTTTCGCGATAATCTTGTCGATACGCCCCACGTAAACTGACATAGCCTCGTCGAGATTCTTGAAGGCCGGTCTCCAACCCCATCGATACATTGTGACCATCAGCACTTGCTTGTTATTGATCACCCATGTGTTGATTGCCGGTCGGTTTGGCTCGGTCGCCGTCTTCGCAATCGGACCGGTCTTCGCAGACTTGATCCGGGCGACCTGCTCGTCGATTGGACCATACCCACCATTCATCGCGCCCCTCAGGACGTGGTCAGTCCAGAGTGGGCCGTCGAGTCACCGTTTAGACTGGTGCGAATAGATGCTGGCTCTGTTCTTTTTTTTCAACTCTTCGACGGGTACACAATCGAGGATCCATCCCCAAGTATGGACGCCCTTCGGCGAATGGGAGGGTTCTCGGCTGGTTGCTTCCAAGCCTGCAAAGTTGTAGCACCACGCGGTCAATGTATCTCGCTGCCCTCCTGGCTGTTGGACGAGTTTGTGGCCGATCATGCAGCTTCGAAGGCCACGCGAGTGGGTTGATGCAACTCTCGACAGTGCGCTGTCGACATCCTCAACCGACACCGTCGTCGTCTCGCCTTTCAGCTCAAAGTCTCCCCCACTTGAAATTGAGACCGTCTGAATGGGGCTACCATCCGTTGATGAATCCGGGTCTTGAATGAGCACATGGCGCGAGTGGTGTTGAACCGGGTTCGCGGCTCCTCGGGCGCATGGAGAATCTTCTCGAGATGGCGATCCTCGGGCTTGTTGGGCTTGTCGAACTGCGCCTCATGCCACTTCAAACGAGTCATCGCGTGCACTCAATGGGCGACATAGCGAACGGGCCCTCAATTGCACAGCGGTGCCTTGCACTCGAAGGTGGCTTGGGAGAGTCCGTCTGGGCCGTCGTTGCCCAAGCCACCGCCCGGTCCTTTGGTGCCCTTTGCGCCTGGTGTGAGCTTGGCGGTCGTTGCGGTGTCCACCGTTGGGGCAGTGCCTTTGAAGACGATGGGAGCGCTCACGCCTCCCGCTCCACCCGAGCCGCTGCCTCCGAGGCCGCCGGTTCCTCCCGTGCCGCCGGGGCAACCAGGCGCTGACTGCACGCCGCCAAACCCACCCAACTGTCCAGTCTGACCTGGTGCGCCTGTGCCGCCGTTGCCGGCTTGCTTGGTGGTGATTTCGCTCGCGGTCAGCGTCACGCTCGACGAGACGGACAACAGCCCGATGCTCGCGCCTCCGCCGGTGCCTCCACTTCCTGACGCGCCTCCGCAGCCTCCGCATCCCCCTCCGCCTGCTCCGCCCTTGGTGGAGCTGATGCCGCCTCCGCCTCCGCCTGCGCCTTGGGCCACCGAGCCGTTGATTCCGTTCGCGCCGCTCGTGGGTGCCCAGTTCGTCGTCAGCATTGCCAATGCCGTCGGCGCTGTCGCAGGTGCGCCTGCGTCTCCGTTGGGGCCGTCGTGTCCATTGCAGTCCATGCTCGGTTTGGCGTGGCCCTTTTTGCCATCGATGGGATTCACGCCGTTGAGATTGGGTAAGCCATCCTGACCGTCGCCGGGCGCCAACGTGCCATTGCCTCCGCCGCCACCCGAGGAGTTGTTTCCGTCGGTGCACAGTGTGCATGCGTGGGGTGCTCCGCCGACTGTTGGCGACCCCATTTTCACGTCGCTTCCCGCTATACTTGGATCGCTCTGATCCAAGAGTGGTGTGTAGTTGCTTCCTGCGGTTCCAGGCTTCCCATTCTTCCCATTGCCCGCCACTACTTTGGCTCGGGTGAGCACGGCGCTCGGTGCCGAGTTCGCGAAGATGGCGATGCTGGATTCCCCGTCCGCTACGCCATCTGCACCATCGACTTCAACGTCAATCAGCGAGATGTTCGCGGCCTCCAACTGCAACCCAAACGCGGGCTTGTCGGCTTGAATTACTGGGCGCGCGCCACCCGTCGTCCAGTCGCACTTGAGTGCGCCGTAGATCGAGACACCGGTTTTGATCTCCACCGAGCCTGGGTAGTTTCCCTCGCACATGTAGATACGCGGCTTATTGCTAAGTTTGGTCAGCGCTGTCGCCAGTGTCCTAACTGGGGAAGCTTTTGTCCCGGTGTTGCTGTCATTGCCGGTCGGCGACACGAAGACGCCCACCGTGTCGTCGACGCACGCGGGGCTGTCTTTCGGCTCTTTCGCAAGATCGCAGTTTGCCGACGCGTCGATTCCTGGGCCATCGAGCGTGGCGTCCTTGCCACCGTCTTGGCACGCGCTCTTGTAGTCGCAGAAATTGTCGGGAGGACTGTCCCCGCACGCCTGCAAGCCAACGATCGTTCCGAGCAGCGCGAGCAACGCCAAGTTTCGCACGTCAAAATCCTCCCACGAGTCCAAAAGAAGTTCCCCCGAAATAGGGAGTGAGTCGCAAACCCTGCGTCGGCCGCGTCTTCGGAGAAGCCGCCGCCCAAATCATGACTCCCGCCCCCGTGGCCAGAAAGACCCCTCCGGCAATTAGCGTCACGGTCGAAAGCGTCTTGAAGGTCGATTGTCGATCGCGCGCGTCCGCCAAGTCCGTGCACGCTAGGGTTTTGCAAGATCCGGAGCTCGCGGCGGTCTCTGCATCACTCTTGGCGCTCTGGTTCATCCCATAAAACACTCCACTGAGGACCAAGCCAACCACACCGACGCTCGCCAACGCGCCGCCCGCGATCCACTTGGGGGTATTGTTTACGGGCTCGGTCGTCAGGGGCAGGGGATGCAGATCGGCGCTGGGAGGACTGACCGGCGTATCATGGCTCGTCGTCGGATCGGTCGCTTGTAGCGGCGCTACGACGGGTTCGTCCCACTCGACGAAGCCGACCGTTCCGGCAGCGCTATCGACCTTGCGTGTCTTGGCGTCGCCGCCGTGTTTCAGGTCGACCGTGTGCTTGCCCGGCATCACATCGATCGCGTCGCCCGCGACCCACTTCACGCCCACTCCGTCGACCAAGACGATCGTCCCCGCGGGCGCCTTGACGCTGATGCGTGCGACGAGCGCGGTGCACGACGCCGTGCCTTGGCGCGCGAGCTCCTTCCTCTCTGGGGTGATTCGTGGATTCTCGGGAAGCGCCAAATACGCCTTGAAGTGCCCCAGCGCGTCGATGCACTGACCGAGCAGCTGCTCGGTACTCGCCATGTTCAAGAGCGAGTTCGGGCTCGGAAACTTCGCGTAGGCGTCAGCGAACTTCGCGCGAGCGCCCACGTAGTCCTTCGACTCGAAGAGCTTGAGGCCCTCGAAGAACACCTTGTCGGACTCCGCCTTGTTGTCCTGCGGTTGGGCGAGCGCGCTGCCAGCGCAGACGGTGATCGCGAGAACGAGTGCGAGACGCATGAATGGTTTCCTAAAGAGCTCGGTTCAAAACAGTTCTACGGATTGTGCATCAAGCGTGAGTTCGGATCGAATCGGGCTCGGCGGTCTTGATGGGTGAAGGGCTCACCAGGGCAATGCCCCGGTGCCTGTTGAACTTCGCGTAGCAGCGACGGCGTGATGAGACTTCTTACGCGACGTTCTTTTCGACGGCTACCAACTTCGTAAGCGGCTTCAAAGCCGCAATCAGAATGGGGAGTTGATTGTGACCTTTCACACGGCGGAAGCCCTTCTGGGCTTCGACGATGCCGAGTGCGACCCAGCGTCGAATCATTGACTCGTCTCGCCAGCGCTTCACGTTGCGCGCGATGCGACGCAGCGATCCGTTCATGTTCTCGATCGCGTCGGTGCTCGCGAATGTCCGTCGCGATCGGCGCCCGTGCTCGCGCGGTCCGGTCGGCGCGCGCTGTTCGGGCATGAGCACTGGTTCGTGCAGAGCCGCGCGCAACTCGGCTCTGAAACGCCCAGCCCCGAAGCGTGAGAGCACGTCGCGGATACGCCGAGCCCCTCACCGTCAGCATCTACAAAGACGACGAGTGAGCGCCGCCTTCCTAACGAACGCGGTCGCTGGCTTCGGCCATTTTCATGGACTTGGTGAAGTTAGGGCGCCATAGCGCCCGGTTCGTTCGTTGTCTTGCGAGGTCAGGGGTAGCGGTGCCGCAGCTCGGCGACCGTCGCTTGAACGGCAGCGCACTGGGTCTGCAACATCGCGCGAAGGTCGGCTGACACGCTGTCGCGCGCGCCGTGCAGGAGCGCGGTCTTGTAGGACTCGAGCGCGTGGAGCTCACCGCGCTGACACTCGTTTGCGATCATGCGCTCGTCTTTGCCGCCGAGTGCCTTCTGCAGACCCGCCCAGCCCAAGCGCAGCATGCCGCCTGCTGAGCCTTGGTTCTCGGGCGCAGCGCCGAGCTTGCCGATCGCGAGCTGCAGCTCTTGGACGAACCGGGCGCGCTGCTGGACTCTCGACATGAAGAGCTTCTTCAGGTCGGCGTCGAGGACGTCCGCGGCAGCGAGCGAATAGGCCTTCTCCGAGTCGACACACACTTCGATGCAGGAGTTGAGCGCACGCACGAGTTGTTGTTGGTGTTCGTGGTCGATCTGAGCGACTTGCATGATGGCCTCTTCCGTTGAGAGTTGTCTCGACGAGCCGGTGCAAGGCACATACCCAAAACCATCAGCGCTCCGATGATCGGTCCTCGTCCAGTTTGCGCGGGTCTGCGTCTCGCTCCACGACCGTGACCCCGATTTGGTGAAATGCGCTGGCCCACCCCTGCGGCGCCGTCATGATTGGGGTCGCTGCGGCGATTGAGTTCTTCGTCTCGTCGAGTTCGCGTCTCGTCCGCCGTGGCGTTCGCGCGACATGTGTCGTTCTGGCGTCGCACCATGCGTGGACTGCGGCACGCCGCGCGCCTCGCCTGCCGGCACACGCCGTGCTCTGCGAGCGCGCATGCATCGATCAATGAAGACTCTCCGCCTCATGGCACTCTTGGCGTTCGCAACCGTCGCGGGATGCGGCAGTACGATGAACGTTCGTGGCGGCGTCGAACACGGCGCGACGCTCGTCGGGCACGCAACCTACGAATTTGGTCCGGCTGAAGATGCGCCCACGGGCTTTGGCCGTCAGTCGGTGACCCCTGATGTCCTGGCGCTCGCGCGCAAGCACGTCGACGAGGAGCTGAACGTCCGCGGCTACAAGAAGTACGATGGCGGCGACATGGTCGTTCGCCTCTCCAACGGTCGCCGCTTGGTCAACGAGGAGTTGCAAGTCGCGGGCGGTGCGGGTGACAGCGAGGAGTTCACCGAGACCCAAGGCGTGCTCGTGGTCGACGTGTTCGACCGAAGCTCGCAGCGACGGCTCTATCACGGTGTCGCGCACGACGTCGTCGACGCCGACAAGGTCGACGACGACCAGATCAAGGAAGCCGTGCACCGGATTCTCGCCAACTTCCCGGCGGCGAGCTGAGCATCACTGCGCCATATGCCGAAGTCGAAGCACACACACGTCGGTCACATGTGGCACTCAGGTTGGAGTGCGTCGATCGCGCCGTTCGAACGATCGCCCACGGTGCCCGCCGCAGAGACCTTGGTACGCGCAGTGCACTGGGACGGTTCATACGAGCCGCGCCGCGCGTCCGATACGGGAGTGGAACGACGCTTGTAGCGCTCGAAGCGCAATTCAACCAACGGGGCGCCACCGCGAGTCGGTCGGCGAGGAGTCATCATCATGCGATCGATCATCAAAACTGCTTTGCGCGGCGGCGTCTTCATCCTTCCGGTCGTGGCTTTGTTGCCCGGCCTCCAGGGGTGCATTGCTTCGAACTCCGGCCTCGGCCATGCGACGGAGGGTTGCACGGAGCTCTCGCAAGCGACCATCGATGCGAACTTGAAGGTTGATGGAAACGTGAAGGTCTTCATGCAGGCCTCGGCGGACTTGCGGACCATCGGCGGCAAGGTGAAGGGCGACGTGAAGAAGGCTTGCATCGGCATCGCGACCGATCTCGGCGCGACCGACACGTGGACCGCCCTCGGCGACGCTGACGACGCCATCTCGAATGGCAATCACACGGGCGCTTGCGATGCGGCGAACGTGCGCATCGACGCGATCATGAAGGCTTCCGTGAATGCCAACTTCGCGTTGCTGACGGTGCCTGGCGAGTGCCATATGGACTTCAAAGCGCAGGCCGACTGCGACGCAAAATGCAAGACGGACGTGACGTGTGACTCGGGTACGGCGGAGACGCGCTGTACGCCGGGCTCGCTGAGCACCACGTGTGTCGAGCGATGCAAGACCGCGTCGTATTGTGAAGGCAAGGTCGACGTCGAAGCCAATTGCATGGGCTCTTGTGAGTCCACGTGCACGGGTGCTTGCAAGGGTACCTGCACTGCTTCGGACGGCAGCAAGACCGACAACGATGCCAACTGCCACGGCAAATGCAGCTCGACGTGCACCGGCACGTGCAAGGGCAAGTGCAAGATCGAGCTCGATGTGGGCGTCGCGTGCGGCACCAGCGTCAAGTGCAAGGGCGAATGCACCACCACGCACACCGACCCAGTCTGCGAGACGACGTTCACCCCGCCGACGTGCACGGAGAACACCTCATGCCACGAGTGCTGCACCGCGAGCGTGTCTGCCAAGGCCGTTTGCGATCCGCCCCACGTGGAGCTGTATGCGAACGCCAGCGTGAGCGCCGACGTTCCGAAGTTGATCGCGACGATCAACGCGAACCTGCCCGCGCTCCTCTCCGCAGCCGAGGTCCAAGGCAAGATGGCATTCGAAGTCGTCGGTAAGCTCGTCACCACGGGCACCGCGATCGTAAAGACGGCTGCGACACTCGACGGCAAGTCGATTGCCTGCACCGCAGCCGCCGCAAAGACCTCGGTCGACGCTAGCCTCAGCCTGAACGTGAGTGTCAGCGCGAGCGCGAACGTGACCAAGACCTGCCGCTCGAACGCGAGCTGAGCGTCATGTCCACAGTGCTCCGTTCATTGTGCGTCTGCGCGTTCTTGGCTACGAGCTCGAGCGCACTCTCGCACGCCGATGACAAACCGGGTGACTCGAAGTCCAATGAACGGCGCACCGAGTGGCTCTGGATGAACGCAGAGGGCGGCGTGGAAGCTGCCAATCTCACGACGTTCAATGCCAACAGCGACACGTTGACCGTCGGGCTCACACCGACCTCGGGCGTGGGTCCGACGGTCGGCCTCGGTGCGGGGTTTCGTCTCTTCATCTTCACGCTCGGTGCGCGAGGACGCCTGGGTGTGATGCAGCCGGGCGCTTCGAACGCATGGCAACTGTGGACTCTCGACGCCGAGGCTGGCATTCGAATTCCACTCGGCCGCTTCGAGCCCTATCTCACTCTCTCGGGTGGCTACGCTTCTCTAGGCAACTTTGGACAAGCGATCTCCGGGCTAGGCTCGGGGCTCGACATCTCTGGCGCGAACGTTCGCGCCGGAGGCGGACTCGACTTCTACATCACGCACGGCTTCTCTGTGGGCGGCGCGATCACCGGCGAGATGCTCGTGCTCGGCCGCCCCGGAGTTTCGCTGCGCGATCTCGCTGCGGCCAAGCAGGTCGGCACCATCAACGAGGCTCAGGCCCGCGTCCTCGAGGCCAACGGAACGAGCGTCGGCGGCGCACTCACGTTCACGTTGGGCGTTGGCCTACACCTATGAGCGTCGTTGCAGACACGGTGCTTCATCGAACCGATCGGTGATGGCGGAGTGGCGCAAGTCTGGCTCGCCGAGCACTCCGCTCTCGATCGGTTGGTCATCCTGCCCTTCATGGTGTTGGAGCGCCTCGTGGGAAAGACCCTTGAAGAGCGCAACCTGCGGTCCGGTCTGCTGTCTCCAACCAGCGGCCGAACGACGACTCGCTCGACGACACCAAGAAGCCGCGCGCGCACTCGAAGCCCGACGGTGCTGGCTCGCCCACGAATGATGGTCACTCGACCACGTGACATCGATCTCACGCTCGCCAGCAGTTCGAGGCGAGCGTGAGTCTGCTCACGCCAGACGGCTGTGGTGTATTCGGAGGATCAGCGGCGAGGCGCTCGAACACAAGGGGGCGCGGCACAGGAAACGATCCAGCTTCGGTTTTCCTCTCGACTCAGCGATGTCCGCCATGCCCTGCGCGCCCGCCACCACCGCCACCCACGCGCGGCGTGGCGCGCACTCGCGGCGCTTCATAGACACGCTGAGGAGGCGCCGCCGGTACGCGTCGACCGTACAGCTCGCGCGGCTCACTATGATAATAACTCCACCGACCGCCATCACGGTAGTACCAGCGGTTGCCATACCAGTACGCGGGACGCCCTTCGAAATAGACCGGTTCGGTGGTGGCGATGTACCCGTCGGGTGGATAATCGTAATAGCCAACTGGGTATTCGGGGCCCACCTCGACGCCGCATCCTGCGATGAGGACGCCGCCTGCGAGCGTGAGAGCAAGTCGAAGCATCGTCATGGTCTTCATTGGCTTGCCTGCGCGCTGGGGTCGTGGCTCGCGTGCTCACGGAGATGGACCGCGAGCTTGGCGCGCTGCTCGGGGTTCAAGACGGGAGAGGCTGTCTCGAAGAAGTGCACCATGGTCGACGCGCTCCAACCGATCATTTGCGCGTTCGCGGCGCCAAAGTTCGAGAGCGCGTGTGCGTCGAACTTCTCGGCGCGGAACGCGATGTCGAAGGCCTGCACGCGAGCCGTGATCTCCCGCGAATCGAGCTTCGGCGACTTCCCGTCGACGAGGCCCGCTCGGATCTTTTCCACCTGATCAGGCGTAAGCTCGAGGTCCGCCATCAGCAGCTGCACGTGGTGATCTTCGGCGTTCGCCCTTTGCCAGACCGCCCAGTGCGCGGACACCTTGTCGACGAGCGCATCGCGCTGCGGCGGGGTGAGCACGGCGTGGAGCCGGTTCAGCGCATCTGCCGACGCGTCGTGGACCGTGGCACCTGCAGCGGTGAGCTGCGCGACGTTCGCATCCACCTTCGGCTGGTCGAAGCTCCCCGCGGCGACACCGTCTGCGAGCGTCATCTCGAGGCTCTGCTCGGCAGCGCGCGCTAGCTCCATGCGGTCGTGCAGATCGGCGCGGATCTTCTGCACTTCGACGCGTTGCTCGGGGGTAATCGCCAGCGTGTCGAGGCTCATCGTGATGAAGAGTGAGACACCTCCGTGGTGATGAAAGCGGTGATGCTGGATCAGCCCAGCCGTCGCGTCGTCATCGTCGTCGTTCGGCGTGACCGTCGAATACGCGGAGTGCGCGGTCATCGTGCTGCCGCCGCACCCGACCGCCAACGCGACGAGCAACGTCGCGATTCCCAGCTTGCAAGACATCATCGAAGTCATCGAGCCTCCGTCTTGACGCGTAATGCATGCATGGTGCCGTGGTCACCTCACGCGGGCTTCTCGTCGCACGCACTGTGTGGTCTTCAGCACGCGACCGGCACGGCCGCGATCACGGTCGAGCGGCTGAAGCGTGAACGTGATGATGAAAGCGCTGATTTGCAGGAGAGCTTGGTGTACGCGTGGCTGACCTGTAGGCGTCAGTAGCGCGAACATCAGGTGCGCTCGCTCGGACGTGCCAGCACACGGGATGCCGTGAACCGAGCGGAGGATCAACGCGAACGGCGCCTCGAGATCAACGAGGCGCGCGTGCGGGATCGCGATGCCGTT
>ENA-OFCD01001730-OFCD01001730.1-metagenomes-genome-assembly--contig:-NODE-1730-length-10329-cov-19.227078_pt1 | contig 10329 bp, 12 predicted proteins | sample MGYA00153392_OFCD01 | MGnify analysis MGYA00153392 | reverse complement strand
TCTAGGACCGACATAGGGTGTTACTCCGTGCGGGTTAGTTTTAAATGTATTGTAATCGATCGTCTTCTGCTACGGTTCTTACACCGTCGGGAAACTCCCTCAACTCGCGGAATCTGTGATTAGATATCCTTGATTTTGGTTTTGCGTTCGAGAATTTCTTTTAACACTAATGTTACAACAGCTAGAAGTGCTAGCAGCACAGCCGCAGAATAAGCTGACTCGGTTGCATACTGCTTGTAAGCATCTTCCACAAATAAGGGTAGGCTTTGAGTCTGCTCACTAATATTGCCGGAAACGACAGATACTGCCCCAAACTCACCCATGGCACGAGCATTCGTCAAAATCAAGCCGTAGAGCAAGCCCCAACGAATATTCGGTAAAGTGACTCTCCAAAAGATTTGCCAATCATTTGCTCCCAGCGTTTTTGCCGCTTCTTCCTGATCGGCTCCTGCTTCTTCCAGTACAGGAATCACTTCACGGGCAATAAAGGGCATACTCACAAAAATTGTCGCCAGCACCATACCGGGAAAAGCAAAAATAATTTTGATATTGGCCCATTCAAGTAATCCCCCGAACCAGCCATTTCGCCCATAGAGCAGGACTAACATCAACCCCGCCACAACAGGTGAAATTGAAAAAGGTAAGTCAAGTATACTTAGCAAAAATGCTCGCCCCGGAAACTTGTTGCGGGCGATCGCCCAAGCCGCACACAAACCAAACACGGTATTCAAAGGCACAGCAATTAATGCAAGCAGAATAGTGAGCTTAGCTGCATTCAAAAATGCGGGAGTGGTTAAGTTTGCAAAAAATGGCCCAACCCCTTTGCTGAAGGCTTGACTAAATACATTTACCGTCGGGATATACAAAACCAGGCTAATGTAAACAACTGTGATGCCGATGAATAAAGTGGGGACCCAACTCTTTCGCGCCGATCGTTTTAGACCTGAGGGGCGTTCTGTTGTGAGTGGACGTTTAAGATTAGTTTCCATGTGATGTTTAATTTCCTAGTGCTTCCAGATAATTGGCCCAATTCCTTACTAAAACTAGCTGTAACGTCGCCCCCAAGCTTGTAAAAGATTAATTGCCAGCAAAATGGTGAGCGAAATTAGCAACAAAACAACGCCAATGACCGTTGCGCCCGAATAGTCATATTGTTCTAATCGTTGGAAAATCAACACGGGGGCAATTAAATCTTTAAAGGGCGTATTAGAAGCGATGACCACCGTTGAACCATATTCCCCAACGGCACGGGAAAATCCAAGAGCGACGCCCGTCAAAATCGACGGAAGCAACGGCGGTAAAATCACATGCCAGAAGGTTTGCCATGGTGATGCACCCAAACACCAAGCGGCTTCTTCAATTTCGGTTTCCAACTCCTGCAAAACGGGCTGTACCGTACGCACAACAAAGGGCAAGGAAATAAAAACCATTGCAATTCCTACGCCAAATCGAGTAAACGCCAATTTGATTCCAAATGGCGCGAACAGCGATCCGATCCAGCCATTGTCGCTGTATACGGTTGCTAGGGTTAAGCCAGCGACCGAGGTAGGCAAAGCAAAGGGTAAGTCTACGGAGGCTTCGACGATGCGCTTGAGGGGAAAGTCATACCGCACTAATGTCCAAGCAATTAATGTACCAAATAGACCATTCAAGAGTGCCGCTATTAAGGCAGTTGTAAACGTAACATCGTATGCTGATAGGGCGATCGGACTCGTGGCAATCCGCCAAAAGTCTGCTGGGTTTTCCTTCGCTGCTTTGAGAAACATTGCAGATACGGGCAAAATTAGCATAAAGCTAAGATAGCCGATCGTAATTCGCCAAGGCCAAGAAAGACCGCTAATCCATTGCCAGAATTGTTGCCAAATGGGAACTGTCCGTGGAGCCGAAGAAGGAGTCATGGGAATTTACTAATACGTCAGGTGGACAATCCGTGAAAAGTCTATTTGAGCAAAAAGCTGCCTACATTGAATATTATCAAGTAGGCAACTCAAGCTAGAAAAAACTATTTTTGGCCGATCGCCGCCTCAATTTTATCAAATGACCCACCCTCCTCAAAGACTTTCTGGGCATCTTTCCAGCCACCATACTCACTTATTTTTGCAAGCTGTTTTACAGGGGAAAATTGTTTGGCAATCTCTGGCTCTTTGGCGACATCACCTAGGGGACGGAAACCCACTTTGGCAAACTCACGCTGTGCTTCTGGTGTGAACAAGAACTTAACGAACGCTTCGGCTGCTTCCTTATTGCCGTGTTTCTCCACATTCTTATCGACCACTGCCACTGGCGTATCGATCGAAATATTGATTTCTGGAACTACAAAGTCAAGTTTCTCCCCCTTTTGCTTGGCCAAAATCACTTCGTTTTCGTAGTTCACTAGCGCATCCCCTTGACCTTGCTTAGCAAAGGCATCGGTTGATTCTCTGCCATCTTTGGCTAAGACTACGACATTTTTAAATGCCTTAGTAACAAATTCGTTTGCCGCTGCGTCATCACCGCCCGTTTTCTTAGCATAATTCCACAGGGCGTAGTAGTTCCAGCGGGCACCCCCGGAGGTTTTGGGGTTTGCCGTAACCCACTTTATACCATCCCGCCCTAAGTCAGCAAAGGTTTTGATGCCTTTGGGATTGCCTTCACGGGTAATAATTGCTGCGACGGTTTCACCCACAATGCCGTTATTTGGGGTGCGCGTTGTCCAATCCTCTTTAATCAACCCCGCCTTGACGAGTTTATTCATATCGGCCCCGACCGCCAAATGAACGACATCGGCCTCTAATCCATCAATTACGGCACGAGTTTGGGTGCCGGAACCCCCATAGCTTTGCTTGAAGGTAATCTTCTGGCCTCCGTGATCCTTCTTCCACTGCTCAACAAACTTAGGAATGACCGCGTCATGAGCCGCTTTGGGCACAGCATAGCCAACTAGGGTAAGTTCGATATCTTTACTACTAGAACTGCTAGAACTGCTGCTAGTACCGCCGGACGGACTACTTGTATTTCCACCACAGGCAGCGATCGAGAGAGTTAAGACTAGGCTAACTAATCCCAATGCCAGTGATCGCCGATTTGCACTGAACGATCGACTGGGTAAAAAAACGCTCAAACGCCTGACGGACTGATGTAAACTCATGCGAAATACTCCTGGCAAGTTTTAATCTACGGTAAGTTGATCGGAATATCACATTTACTGTGCTAATCATCCTACTAAGGTCAGACCAAAAAAGCAACAATGAATCTCCTTAATCCCGACCGGAATACCGTAGATTAAATATAGGTGTTCTAAATTATTCAAAATTTTAGGATTGCAAACTAAAATTCCGTAGTGAAATATTAGGAGCTTGCCACGGCTAATCTGGGTTCAGGCTTTGTTGTCGGTAAGGGGTTGTGTTGCGATGAGGGCAACCCGATCGTTGGCATTGGTTGATTTCCAACAATCGACTACTGTTAGGTCTTCATCGATCAAGCCAAACGTCACTGCCCATGACTCCGATTGTTTTTGTAATTCTTCTTGATGGATGTTTCAATCGCTGGGTCAAATGTTAAGGCGAGCATATGTGCTGATATTGACCTCGTTTAGAAGTCAACGATTTCTACCATTTATTGTAGAAAGACCCTAGAAACAGCTTTCATTGTGAAATCAAAACATTAGGCTATCCGAGAGCAGCATTATTCGTGTTTTGCATGGCGCTGGTCTCGTTCAATATCTTATCGACGTTGAAAGCGGCGTTAAAGGTCGTACATGGCATCGACAAAATTGAGGCAGGACTATCCGATTACTACTCGGTAGAAGAAGTCTAGGGAACGTTTCGAGGCATGATGATTGCGCTGCCCGCAGCATTATGGAGTCCATTTATTCAGATGAATCCGGCTCAATTCGCACTTACAGGGCAGGATGGGGCTGCGTTAGTGACTCTAAAACGCTTATTGGAGAAAAAAGGGGGGAAAGAAATCATTGTCTTGACATAGTACAAATGCTCATCTTAACGAGGGTAGTCCATAACTCGTACAGTGGTAGTCTAATGCAAGCTCAGATCTTACTTAAGTAGGAAGCGATCGGTATGGGATAATAAAGAGCGCGATTGACCAAAGCGATCGCTCTGTCCATCCCTAAAATCAAAAACTGCTGTGGTCATGACTCCTGAAGCCCCAACCCAACTGCGCCGCCGTGCCATTTTTCCCTTCACCGCGATCGTAGGTCAGGAAGAAATGAAGCTCGCACTTATCCTTAACATTATCGATCCGAAAATTGGCGGAGTGATGATTATGGGCGATCGGGGAACCGGGAAATCCACCACGATTCGTGCCCTTGCGGATCTTCTGCCCGAAATTGAGGTGGTCGATGGCGATCCCTATAACAGTCATCCCAGCGACCCTGAGATTATGGGTGACGACGTGCGGCTTTTGTTAGAGCAAGGTAAATCCGTGCCGATCGCCAAGAAAAAAATCCAAATGGTGGACCTTCCCCTCGGCGCAACTGAAGATCGCGTTTGTGGCACGATCGATATTGAAAAAGCGCTTTCTGAGGGGATTAAAGCCTTTGAACCGGGGTTGCTGGCTAAGGCCAATCGCGGGATTCTGTACGTCGATGAAGTGAATCTGCTGGACGATCATCTAGTAGACGTGTTGCTCGATTCGGCTGCGTCCGGTTGGAATACCGTGGAGCGCGAAGGGATTTCCATTCGGCACCCCGCACGGTTTGTCTTGGTTGGATCGGGGAACCCAGAAGAAGGTGAATTGCGGCCTCAACTGCTCGATCGTTTTGGGATGCACGCCGAAATTCGCACGGTCAAAGACCCTGAAATGCGCGTCCAAATTGTGGAGCAACGTACTGAATTTGATGCCAATTCACATGCTTTTTTGGTCCAGTTTCAACCCGAGCAAGATGGACTGCAAGCCAAAATTGTCGCTGCGCAAGAACGACTCAAAGGCATCAAAATCGACCACGATTTGCGAGTGAAAATTTCCCAGGTGTGTTCAGAGCTTGACGTCGATGGATTACGCGGGGACATTGTAACGAACCGCGCGGCCAAGGCACTTTCAGCCTACGAAGAACGAACCGAAGTGACTGTAGACGACATCCGCCGAGTTGCGACGCTGTGTTTGCGTCATCGCTTGCGGAAAGATCCCATGGAATCGATCGACTCTGGCAGCAAAGTCTCGAAGGTGTTCAATGACGTGTTTGGTGAACCGGAATAGCCGAGATTGGGATTCAATGCCCATGTTAGCCAGGGCAATCCTCGTCTAACATGTACTGTATCACCGTACATCTGGAGCTTGCCTTAAATGGATACCGTGAGCGTAAATGAATTTAGAGACACTTTGAAAGAGTGTGTTGAGAAAGTGATTACTCAACACACTCCTCTTAAAGTTACTCGCCGAGACGGGGACGATTTTATAGTGGTTAGTGTGGCAGACTGGGAACAAGAGCAAGAAACCCTATATGTGCTGCAAAACAGTAATCTAATGAGTCAAATTTCAAATTCAATGGCGACTCACATCCAGAGACGAGGCTATTCACCAACTGATGAGGAGATCAATGAGATCCTTAGTGTTTGAAGGAGATAGCTGGAATTCCTATGAGCAATTGCGCCAAAACGATAAAAAATTGCACGACAATCTTCGTAAAATTCTCAAAGAGATGCTAAGGGGCGATCCAAAGGTAGGGATCGGTAAGCCTGAACCTCTCAAACATAATTTTGCTGGTTTTTGGTCTCGAAGACTATCACAAAGAGATCGAATAATTTATAAATTCGATAGCGATTACATCTACATATTTGCAATTGGCGGTCACTACGATTAATTTAAATCGATCGGACAGTAAGGATCAAGGTTTGAGAACTGAGTGAAGTCAAAGTCCAGTTTTACAGATAATTGAGCTAATCTAATCTAGATAATTACAGATTAAATTCCTGTGCGTCGCATTTTGTTAAACCATCCGATCAAAACATCTCGATCCGAAAACGGTTTGATTTACCTGAATTACGCCCTAAAGATGACTTAAACCTTTTAAGTGTAGGTACAGCGATCTCAGCTAAATCATCTAGAGAACTAATTCGATATTCGTCGCTCCTGCACCTTCTAGATATCTCTTTATTGATTGCCTGAATGACCTGCAAACCTTCTGAAATTTCAAACCAAGGCCCTATCTGACTTTCCAATTCACAGATTCTTTTTATATTCGTATCATTTGAGTAGTCAAAATCTTCAGGAAAATACTGCGCTAAATTTAAGGAGTCTGTATGAGTCACAAAACGAGAAAATTTGCCAACACTAATATCTAGCCCGACCTCATCAAGCTCGTCAAGAAAATCTATTAGGTCTTGGCAAGAAGGACTAGTTCTCTTTGGCAGAAATTCAAATCTTAGCGATGAGATTGTAGACATACTCAAACCCTCTTATCTGGCACTCCAGTAGTCTTAAATTCATTGTTGCCAGTATTCCCCTCTTTGCGTGAGGCTTAACAATTAGTAGATGAAAAATTTCTGCCGATCCCTTAAGCAAAAGCAGAAACTTGGAATTGTGGCGGGTTAGGTCATCGGTTTGCGAAAGACCAACACATGCTGTTGTGGTAAGACACGTTTGTTCTCTACCCATTCAAAGCCGATCGCAGAGAGTTCACCCCGAGCTTGAGTCTGAGTCATCTTATGGAGTGGCTTAATGGGAATCAAAGGATTTTCGCCTTTGTACTCTACCAATACGGCCTTTCCACCGGGTTTCAGAGCAGAAAAGATAGACTGCATCATCTCTCTGGGCTGTGAAAATTCGTGATAAGCATCGACCATAATGGCGTAGTCGAGGCTATTTTCAGGCAGATTGACCCGATCGAGTTGGCCCTGAAGTGTCTCAATGTTAGTTATTTTTTGGTCTGCTTGGTGCGATCGTAAGACGTCCAGCATCTCAGGTTGCAAATCCACTGCGTAGACTTTAGCGACCTTGGGTGCAATGCGTAGACTGAAGTATCCGGTTCCAGCGCCAATGTCCGCCACTACATCCGTGGATTTGAATCTGAGAGCATCGATCGCTTTTGTAGGTCGTTCTTCCAGTTCGCGGGTGGACCTGTCGAGCCAGCCGGAGCCAGAGCTACCGATGACTTGGGCGATTTCGCGTCCCATGTAGCAGGTACCAATGCCAAAGGGGGAAGGGTTTGCGCAGGGTTTGTAAGTAGCAGTTTCGGGCGGGCGGGCGAAGGCGGGGGCGGTAGTGAAGAGAACTAGGGCGATCGTCCAAGCGATTGCGCGGGTCCAATATTTTTGCCAAGTCGATCGAAGATGCGTCATTTCGGTGCCTGGGGCCAGCGGGTAATTATTGTTATCATCGCATGACCGATGGAGGCTTTGGATAGGCGTTGAGGTTACAACTACGCCGATCGAGGAAACGGCTCGGTCACTTCGGCAAACCATACTGCTGTTTTGTTATAGATCTATGCCTTCATACAAATCAGCAATGACAATTGTGATTCCACAGCTCTTAAGGCTAATGCGATCGGTTTCGTCAGTATGAACTGTAAGCAACCATTGATTAGACGCTGTTTTTTGGTAATGTTCGACGTAGGTTTTGGTTTGGTTTACAAGGACATAATCTTGGAAGTCAGGCATCGATCGGTATGCCACAAACTTTCCACCTCGGTCATAATCTTGAGTCGAAGTCGATAACACTTCAACGATCGCAATAGCATTCATAACAGTATCCGATCGTCCAGTTTGGAGAGGACAATCACATCCGGCTCATATCCTGTGTCATCCGAGACTTTAATGACGCATTCTTTCGGAACCGTATAGGGAAGACTCCGCTGCCGAATTTCCAGATTCAAATCTGCTGCCAAGTCACCTGCCAACACCGAATGTTTCCCTTTGGGTTTTGGCAAGTGGATTATGACTCCTCGACGTAACTCATAGCGAAATTCCGATCGGTCTGGATACCAAGCCACGAACTGATCAAATGTGATGGGCTTCGGTAAAACTTGCAAATCTGTTTTTTGGGGCGATCGGTCTGAAACTATTTCTCTAAATTTTAGGTTGAAATTGTCAGATTCATTTCTGCGGGATTAAAGAGTTGCCGTTTTGAGGCGTTGAGAAATTCGATGCTGATGGGTTCGTTGTTGTCGTTGTAGCTGACGATGACGCCACCGGGTTCAGAAATGGCGTCGCTGGGGGGCTGGTCAAGCATGATGAACATGAGAATGTCGGATTCGGCATCGTATTTGACTTTCATAGCGTTACTCCTGCCAGTAGCAGCTGATTTGGTTGGTCCAGTAGAGTGTGATGATTTTTTGGGTGTCGCCGAAGTCGGCGAAGACGATTCTTAGGAGACCGTTGCCTCGGATGGATTGAGCAATGAGGGCATTATCTTCGGTGATGATTTGTTGGGGGTTGGTTAGGATGGCTTCGATTTCTTCGCGGGTGATGTCTGGTTTTTGTTGCCATTGTTGTTGTCGCTCCTCGGCGTGTTTTGTCCATCTGATTTGCATGGTTGGGAGTGGATTGCTGTGGGATTTTCAGAGGTCGTCAGGTTATCCTGACGCGATCGAGAGATGAACTTCAATTTCTTCCTGTAATTTTCAGCAAGTGGAATACTTGATTTGATCGCTGAGTTCATAGTCTATCTGATGACCAAGCTCACCCGCCGGAAGCCAGAGCAAAGCCGAGGGGTAGCGCAGGCCATGGGCGATCGGGTGACGATGCTTGTTAAAAAAGAAGATAGATTCTAAAGTCACATCTGTTGAAACAAAAGCAACATCACTAGCAATTGTAATAGTTATGACAACCGCGTAGGGCTAGGCACCGAGGTCAGACGATGGAAGTGGACAGACTTCCATCGCTTGAATCAAGCCATGCTCAATGGTGAAACGGTGACCAACGTGCTCATCAACAAGCACGGCTCCGCCCAGATCGCGTACGACCTGATGCACATCGACCAAAACCTGCCCCGCATCTTCCAGGTAAAAGGCGATCGGCTCGACGTGTGGATTGATCTCGCTCTACTGCTCTGTCCAGTAAGCGCGGACTTCCTTAGGTCCACGGACAAAGCCGCCTTTGAACGCCTTTGGCCAAGCCACATCGGAAGTCATGAGGGCGAGCGCGGCCTCAATATCACGTGCGTTGAAGGCTGTATATGCTGCGTGTAGCAGCTCGGTTTCTGGTGCAGGTTGACCTAGCATAAGAGGTGGATGAATGAGGTAGAACAGTGTCCAACGTTGCCTATCACCCGCCGCAAAGAACCTTTGCATCACAACTGACAAGCTTTCGACGGTCAGTGTGCATGGATGTTGTTAGCGTGTGTCTTTCTAAAGCACTAGTGGTTTTATAATTGAAGCATGCAAAAGCTCACGATTACCCGACCTGATGACTGGCATCTCCATCTACGCGACGGCGCGGCATTGAAAGCGGTTCTGCCGCATACGGTGCGCCAGTTTGCCCGCGCGATTATTATGCCAAATTTAAAGCCTCCAGTACGTTCGGTCGCTGATGCAGCAGCCTACCGCGATCGCATCCTTGCAGCAGTTCCAGCGGGTCAACAATTCGAGCCACTGATGACGCTCTACCTCACCGACAACACCAGCCCCGAAGAAATCATCGCGGCGAAAGCCTCTCAGTTTGTTAAAGCGGTCAAGTACTATCCAGCCGGGGCAACGACCAATTCAGATCTTGGGGTGACGGACATTCGCAAGTGCGATCGCGTCTTTGAAGCAATGCAGCAGGTAGACCTGCCTTTACTTCTGCACGGCGAAGTGACCGATCACAATGTTGATATGTTCGATCGCGAGAAGGTGTTTATCGAGCGACATTTGATCCCTCTCAAGCAACGATTTCCTAACCTGCGCGTAGTCCTTGAGCACATTACAACCTCAGACGCGGTGCAGTATGTTCTATCTGCAAATAACATTGCGGCAACCATCACGCCACAGCATTTGCTATTCAACCGCAATAGCCTGTTCCAGGGTGGCATTTCCCCCCATTTTTACTGCCTGCCCATTTTGAAACGAGAGGAGCATCGATCAGCCCTTTTGCGAGCAGCAACCTCCGGTAGTCCTAAGTTTTTTCTAGGCACTGATAGCGCCCCCCATCCTCGGGATAGCAAAGAAAGTTCCTGTGGTTGTGCAGGCTGCTATTCGGCTCTGCATGCGATGGAGCTGTATACAGAAGCGTTTGAGAGTGTCGATGCCCTCGATAAACTTGAAGCTTTCGCCAGCTTCTATGGGCCAGATTTTTATCAACTTCCACGCAATACTGAACACATTACGTTGACCAAAACGACTTGGCGTGTTCCCGATGAAATTCCATTTACGGAATCGGCACTTGTGCCCTTGCGGGCAGGTCAAGAAATGACTTGGCA
>ENA-OFCD01001729-OFCD01001729.1-metagenomes-genome-assembly--contig:-NODE-1729-length-10332-cov-4.143719_pt1 | contig 10332 bp, 10 predicted proteins | sample MGYA00153392_OFCD01 | MGnify analysis MGYA00153392 | reverse complement strand
TCCGAGCGGCACCAGACCCAACAGCGATACCCCGGCGGCCATCGCGATGATGGCCGCCGGGGTGCGATGTCGGAGTCGAGTCACCGGCGGAGTCTTTCCCTGTTGGCCTAAAGAATTCCCGCAGCGGTCATGAGGTCGGTGACCTTACGGCTGTCGAGCTTCGACGGATCGAGTACGGGGGCGTTCAGGTCGACGAGGGGAACCAGTGCCTTGTTCGCGGCGACCTCGCTGGCAACGGGGTATTCGAACGAGCTGCCCGACTGGAGGATGGCCTGTCCGGCCTTTCCCGTGACGAATTTCAGGAACGCCTGGGCTGCCACAGCATTCTTCGCCGTCTTCAACACTCCGCCACCCGAGGTGCTTACAAAAGCGCCGGGATCCTTGTTCTTGAAATAGTAGAGCTTCGTGTTCGCGCTGTTCTCACCTGTGCCGGCCTGGTCTCCGAACCAGTAGTAGTGGTAGATCACGCCGGCGGGGATCTCGCCCGCGTTGACCGCCTTCATGACCGTGCTGTTTCCCTTATAGGTCGTGCTGTTTACTTTCATCGTCGCGAGCCACGCCGCGGTCGCTTTCTCGCCCTTCAGGGCCAGAAGCGCACTCACGATAGCCTGAAAATCGGCACCCGAGGGTGAGGCCGCCCACCGGCCCTTCCACTTCGCATCCGCCAGGTCCAACAGGGATGCCGGCAGCTGGGCCTCCGAGAGCAGGGACGGGTTGTAGACGAAAACGGTACTGCGCGCGGCAATGCCGGTCCAGTGGCCGGTCGACGGCCGATAGGCCTTGGGGACCTGGGCGAGAGTAGCGGCATCTACCGGGGCGAACAGCTTGGCATTATCGACGAGGCTCATTGCTGGAGAGTTCTCTGTGAGGAACACATCAGCGGGCGAGGCGCTCCCCTCCTGCACCAGCTGGTTGCCAAGCTCGGAGTCGTCACCGTTGCGGAGCGTGACAGTGACGCCGGTCTCCTTCGTGAACTCATCGGCCCAGGCTTGAGTGAGTTCTTCGTGCTGCGCGTTGTAGACCGTGATCGCTCCGCTGGGCTTCGCGCCGGGCGTAGAGCTGGCCGCCGGTGTCGCCGCGGAGCATCCAGCGAGCACGATGACGGTCGCGAGTGAGAGCGCCGCGGCGGCGACCCATTTCGGGGTGGTGGTCATCTGAATTCCTCTAGTCACGGGCAGGCTCTGGATCGGCAGCGATATCGCCGAACCTCATTTAGGTAAGCCTACCCTAACCGGCTAGGAGTGAGGATCAACCACGGCTTTCATCTCTGTCTCGTAGATCGCCACGAGCTCGCGCTTGAGCACTTTGCCGCTTGGCCCGAGGGGGAGCACCTCCACGATCTCAACCCTGCGGGGGTACTTATAGGCTGCCAGTTTTTCCTTCGCGAACGCTGCGAGCGTGGCGGTGTCGACGTCTGCTCCGGGGCTCAGCACGACGACAGCCATGATCTCCTGGCCATGCATCTCATGCGCCACCCCGAAGACCGCGACACTTGAGACCGCCGGATGCGCCACCAGAACCTCCTCGACCTCACGCGGATATACGTTGTAGCCGTTGCGCAAGATCATGTCTTTCTTACGGTCCACGATCCAGATGTAGCCATCCGCGTCTTTGGTGCCGAGGTCTCCAGTGCGGAACCAACCATCGACGACCGCCTTGGCCGATTCCTCCGGCAGGTTGAGATAACCCTTCATGAGATTATGACCGCGGATCACGATCTCGCCGAGTTCGTCGATGGGGAGCAGTTCGATCGCCTCCTCGACCTCGGCCCGTGCGATCTCGACCTCCACTCCCCAGATCGGGGTACCGATGCTCCCGGGGCGAGGCGTGCGGCCCACATGGTTGAAGCTTGCGACCGGCGACGTTTCAGTGAGGCCGTAGCCCTCATAGATCTCCACCCCGAACTCGGTCCTGAACCGTTCGATGACGGCGACGGGAAGGGATGATCCCCCGGAGACCGCATACCGCAGCTTCGGCCGTTCCGTGGTCTTCTTTGCCGCTTCGAGGAGAGCGATGTACATGGTGGGAACGCCCATCATGATCGTGCACCCGGAGTCGATGAGCAGGCGAAGGGCGGAGTCACCGTCAAACTTCGGCAGCAGCACGATCCTCGCGCCGGCACGCAGGCCGGTGTTGAGGGTGCAGGTCTGGCCGAAGGTATGAAAGAGCGGAAGACCCCCGAACACCGTGTCATCCGGGCGCATGTCGAAGGTGCTGAGCAGCAGGGTGTTGGTCTGCTCGACGAGCGCGAAATGGCTGCCCATCGCCCCCTTCGGCTTGCCGGTGGTGCCACTCGTATATAGGATTGTTGCCGTGTCCGAGGGCTGGCGGGGCAGATAGGTGCGAATCGGCTCGGCCTCAGCGGCGAGCGTCTCCAGCTGCGGGATTCCTTCGATCGGGTCTGGCGAAAGTACCGACAGCACCGGGATGCGGGCCTGTTCGGCACCTTTGGCACCCTGCCCCAGAAGCGGAGCGGCGCAGATGAGCATCGTGGCGCCCGAGTCGCGCAGCACGTATTCGATCTCGTCGGACTTGAGCAGCGCGTGGATCGGTACGACGATCCCGCCGATACTGAGAATCGCGAAATAGGTGCGGGCGAAGTCCGCGACGTTCGGGATGAGGATCGCGACCGCGTCGCCCTCGCTCACCCCTCGCCCGAGCAAGGCTCCGGCGTAAGAGCGGGTCTGCGTCCACAGTTCGGCGTAGGTGATCTCCTGGCTTCCCACAACCAATGCGATGTTGTCGGGCGTGCGATCCGCCGATTCCTTGAGAATCGCGGCGACGGAGAGGGTGGAGTAGCTCGGGTCGGTCATGGTGTTCCTGTCATCCTCGACTGGGTGCGCTCGCCTGCGAACGCTCTTTCGCACGCTACGCCAGTGACTGCGGAAACTTCAACTTCGCCGAGCGCACCACAGCGAATCCGCAGCACCTGCAGCGCTACAGAACCTTGGACAAGAAGGACCGGGTGCGTTCGTGCTGCGGATTGGTGAGTACCTCGCGAGGCTCGCCCGACTCGACGACCACACCGCCATCCATGAAGACGAGCGAGTCGGCCACCTCACGCGCGAAGCCCATCTCGTGGGTCACGACGATCATGGTCATCCCCTCCTGGGCGAGCTTCTTCATCACGTCCAGCACCTCACCGACGAGCTCGGGATCGAGGGCAGAGGTCGGCTCGTCAAAAAGCATGAGCTTGGGATCCATGGCGAGCGCCCGGGCGATCGCAACGCGCTGCTGCTGGCCTCCGCTCAGGTGTGCGGGGTAGGCGTCGGCCTTCTCGGCGAGTCCCACCCGCGCCAGCAGTTCCCTGGCACGCTCCACCGCCTTCGCCTTCGGAACCCTCTTGACCCGCATCGGAGCCTCAATCACGTTTTCGAGCGCCGTCATGTGGGGGAAGAGATTGAAGCGTTGGAAGACCATCCCGATGTCGCGTCGCTGCAACGCGGCTTCGCGAGGCTTGAGCTCATGGAGAATCTGATCCTTCTCGCGGTAGCCGACGAGAATGCCGTCGACGCGAAGGCGGCCGGCATCCACCGTCTCCAGGTGATTGATGCAGCGAAGAAACGTAGATTTTCCCGATCCGCTCGGACCGACCAGACACATTACTTCGCCGCGCTTCACCGTGAGGGAAATGCTTTTGAGTACCTGGTTCGAGCCGAAACTCTTCGAGACGCGATCAGCATCCACCATCAAGGTATCGTTCACGGCGTGCCGCCTCCTTTTCCGTCGCCCGGGTGCGTTTCCGTGTCTTCGACGGGCGAGCCGACCACGGGAACTAGGCCGGTTGCGACCGTGACCCTCTTCTCCGATGGGGCAGCTCCAACCCCTCGGGCGAACCGCTTCTCCAGGAAGTATTGGCCGACCATGAGGATGGAGGTGAAGGCCAGGTACCAGAGGGAGGCCACGAGAAACAGCGGGATCGTGTTGAAAGTTTCCGCGGAGATGTCTCGCGACCGGGTGAACAGATCGAAGCTATAGGGCACCGCCGTGACCAACGAGGTGGTCTTCAGCATCGAGATGACCTCATTGCCGATCGGCGGGATGATGACACGCATTGACTGCGGGATGATGATGCGCCACATCGTCTGGACCCAGGTCATGCCGAGCGCCGTCGATGCCTCTTCCTGCCCGCGATCAACAGAGAGGATTCCAGCACGCACGATTTCCGCCAGGTAGGCCGCCTCATTGAGCGCGAGACCGATGATTGCAAGCTGGAAGACATTGAGTGCGTCGCCGGTGGGGAGCGTGATGAACGGATGCAGGAAGGGAAGTCCCAGGTTGATCACCGGGTAGATGACCGACAACAGCCCCCAGAAGGTCAACTGCACGTAGACCGGCGTGCCTCGAAAGACCCAGAGATAGAACCACGAGATGCTCTTGAAAACCGGATTCGGCGACAGCCGCATGACCGCAAGCACCACACCGAGTACGATCGCGATCACCATCGAATAGACGGTGAGCTGAAGGGTGTTGACGGCCGCCTCCGAGATGCGGCGGTCGAAGATGTACTTGCCGACCGCCGGCCAGTTGAAGGCCGGCCGCAGTGCAGCGTCGTAGACGAACGCGGCCACGAAAATGACGATGATCGCGGCGAAGATGTTGCGAATCGGATGACGCAGCCGAACCGCTTTGATGGCCCGTCCGTCGTGGCTAGCAGACCCCTCGGTCGGCGGCACGGATGAGCGCACCGCCGACCCGATATGAACTGGACGGGCCATCCTGTTAGCCGTTCGCCGCGGCGTTGATCGTGATCTTGTCTATCCCGCCATCCGCAACGCCCCATTTGTCGAGGATCTTCTTGTACGTGCCGTCGTCGACGGTCGACTGAAGCGCCTTCTGGAGCGCCTTCTGGAGCGCATTGCCCTTGTTGACGGCGAGCCCGTAGGGCGCGACCTCGAAGGACTTGCCCGCGACCTGCAGCTTGCCTTTCAGTTGTGCGACAGCGTAGAGGGTGACCGGGGAGTCCGCGCTCAGGGCATCCGCCTGGCCGAGCGCCACCGCGTTGGTCGCCTGGTCCTGGGTGTCGAACTTCAGCGCCTGGATAGCCGGCTTTCCCGCGTCCGTGCAGGCCTTGGACTTGGCCGGTATTTCGTCGGTGTCTTGAAAAGTGGTGGCCTGGACGGCGACCTTGAGACCGCACGCGTCGTCCGGGTTGACCGTCTTGCCTGCCGGCGACGCCCACAGGATGCCCGCGGTGTAATAGTTCACGAAGTCGACGACTTTTTCCCGCTCCGCGTTATCGGTGAAAGACGACAGCCCGAGGTCGTACTTGCCCCCGGTGATGCTCGGGATGATGGTGTCGAACTTCGACACGGCATACTCGGCTTTCACACCGAGCTTGCCGGCGACCGCATCCATCAATTCGACTTCCCAGCCGATGGGAAGGCCGTTCGCGTCTTTTTTCTCGTTGGGGGGATAGGTGGGATCGATGCCGACGATGAGCTTGCCCGCCGTGGCGATCTTGCTCGGAAGCAGGGCCGCAGCGGCTGCATCTTTTTTCGCGGCCGCTGGTGCGCCTGAGCTCGCGGGACCGGCCGGGGTCGAGTTGTCGACGCATCCGCTCAACGCAAGCGCCACGACGACAGCGAAAACGGGAATCCCGTATCTGATTCGCATTTTTTCTACCTATTCTCTCCTGGTGGGGGGCATAGGGAGCGATCCGGCGACCGATGAAATCCGGCCGCAGAAGAACGACCATCACCACCACGATCGGATTTCTTCGCGGTGGTCACATTTATCGTGCCCTCGGGCCTCGCTGCACGGTTCCGGCACCCTTGCCTCGACTGTGCTCGGAGCCTACACCTTGACATTGGCACCGACTGCCGCCGCCGCGGCAGCGACACTGCAGTGACACTGCAGTGACACTGCAGCGACACGGTGGCGACACGGAGCCGTGCCTCGCACGCCGCTACTCCGTAGACAGCACTTTCTCGTAGCACAGCGCGTTCGCCAGGAGGTGAAACGGCGGATACGGCGGGATCAGCTGGTAGCCGAGACTCTCGTACAGCGAAATCGCCGCCGGCTGGAGATCGCCGGTCTGCAACACCAGGGACGGCGCACCTCGCTCGCGGGCGATCCGCTCCAGTTCGAGCATCAGGCTGCGCGAGATGCCGCGGCCGCGATGGGCGGGATCTACCACCACTTTCTTCACCTCAAGAGAGCCCCGGTCGTCATACGGGCGCAGGCCCGCATGACCGACCGGCACATCACCGATTACTGCGAGTACGGTCGCGACAACCGTGGAGGAATCCACGTCAAACGCAGACCCAAGCAGGCTCTGGATTTCTTGCGGATACCGGCCAAAGCTGGGCGCGTAGATCGCGCCCATTTCGATTTCCATTGCCTCACGCAGGGCGACAGCCCGGGGATCGAGCCAGCCGACAGAGACCATCTCGGCTGACCCGTCCGTCGAGATGGCCCGACCGTCTAAGAGGGCTACTTCGCGCCTACTGTCGCGGACGCGTTGGACTCGTACGACGTGTTCGTCGACTCGAAGAAGTTGACGAGCTGCAGGGTGTCGTTGGCCGTCGCCATCCACTTGGCCGGGTTGGTCACGTTGTACTCGGCTTCGAAGCCGAGCTCCTCGAGCCGACGGTCAGCCAGATACTTGACGTACTGGTTGATGTAGTTGGCATTGAGCCCGAGGATGCCGCCGGGGAGAAGGTCGCGGTTGTACTGCTCCTCGAGCTCCACGGCATCCAGGATCATCTGCTTGATCTCGGCAGCGAACTCCTCCGTCTGCAGGTCGGGGTTCTCTTCCAACACCGTGAGGATCAGGTTGATACCGAACTTGAGGTGCAGTGACTCGTCGCGAACGACCCAGTCCATGAGCGAACCGAAGTTGCGCAGCAGGTTGCGCTGGCGGAACGACAGCGCAACCATGAAGCCCGAGTAGAACCAGAGGCCCTCGAGGATCACGTTGTACGCCACGAGATTACGCACGAAGTCCTTCTTGCCCTCGGTCGTCGTAATGTCGAGCGTGTTCTCCGTCATGCGACGGATGTACCGGATCTCGAACTCTTCCTTCTTCGCCATCGAGGGGACGTTGACGTGCGAGTTGTACGCCGCCTCCCGATCGATGGGGAAGGTCTCGAGCACGTACTCGAACGACATGCAGTGATTGGCCTCTTCCCACATCTGCTTCGCGAGATAAATGCTGCACTCTGCCGCGTTCACATAGGGATACACGCCGAAGGCGAGGGCCTTGTTGACCAGCAGCTCGTTCGGGTTGAAGTAGCTCATCAGAAAGGTGACCGCGTGACGCTCTTCGTCGGTCATCTTCTTGAAGTCCGCGATGTCCTCGCCGAGCTGGATCTCGTTCGGGAACCAGGTGTTTGCGACCGCCTGGTCGTAGAGGTCCATCGCCCACTGGTAGCGGATTGGTTTGAGAAGCAGGCCCTCTTGCAGGCCGGTTCCGAGAATTCCCATGAGCTGTTCTTCTTTCTTAGATAACACTGTTGACGAAATTTGGTAATCGTGAAGGTCGCTCAGCGACCATCCCGAATCATTGGCAGCTATCGCACTGGAGGTCGTCCATTGGGTCGACCGGTACTTCGTATTCGAAAACGGTGGAGTCGTTATTCACTGTCTACTCTCCCGACTTGGGAGCGAGCCCACCGAAACCGAAGCCGCGCTTGGGTGCAGGGGCCGCGACCTCGGCGACCGGCGCAGAGAGACCGGGTGCGACAGCGGGCGCAGACGCAACCGGCGCTGCGACGGTAGGTGCACTGGCAGCCGGCGCACCGGCCGGGGCCGAACCACCTGCCGAGCCGAAGCCCCGTCGGGCCGAACTGGTGGCTCCCCCACCGATCTGCTCCGACTTGTTCACCTTCACCGTGGACTGCTCGGCCGTGTGACGCGGCTTCATGTGCAGATAGTAGGTGGTCTTCAAGCCGCGCAGCCACGCAAGCTTGAAGCCCGGCCACGCCGGTGTGGGCGGATTGGCGGTCAGCGCCAGATAGGTTTCGGGCGCGTTGCCCCGTTCAAAATCCGCAACCAGATCGATCGTGCGCTTGTCATTCCACAAGGGGGCGGTGTGCCGGGTAAGCTCCCCCGCCGCGTCCACCAAAACGGTGCCATGCATTTGGCCGCACACGCAGATGGCCGATATCCGGCTGCGCGCATCATGAACGGCAGCCAGCACCATGCGGATGCTTTCCACCACGCCCAGCCACCAATCCTCCGGACGTTGCTCCGCCCAGCCGAAAGCCGGAACAATTTGCTCATGCTCCCGCGCGGCGATGTGCACAATCACGCCGCTGCTGTCGACAAGCGCGGCACGCACAGAGCCGGTGCCAACATCGACAGAAAGGGTGAGGTCTCGCATCATCACGCCGCCTGAGCCTTAGCGCTTCAACGAGCCGGTGCTATATTGCAGCAACATCGCCACCACGATGATGAGCCCCATATAGACCTGCTGATGATAGCCCGGAACCCCGGCAAGGTTCATGACCAAAGCGCCAAGCATGGTGTTGATAACGCCGCCACGCCCGCCCATCAGGCTGGCACCGCCAATAACCACAGCCGCAATGACGTTTAGTTCGGCACCGACACCGACCTGAGCCGAACCAACCCCCGTACGCGCCGAGGAAATGATACCGGCCACAGCGGCAAGAATTCCGGAAATGACATATACAACAATGACATAACGCGGCACAGCAATGCCTGAAAGCCGGACAGCCTCTTCATTAGAGCCGATAGCCGTAACAATACGCCCGAACTTGGTGAATTTGAGCACCACGCCGCCGACGACAAAAATCGCAAACATCAGAATTACCGGCTGCGGAATTCCAAGCCAGAAGCCGGAGCCGAAGTTCGACAAGCTCTCACCGGCATCTCCCAGCGAAATCGGCCTGCCCGCAGACACGATAAGCGAAAGCCCACGCGCGATTGCCATCATCGCCAACGACATCACAAACGACGGCAGGCGCAGATAGGCCACAAATCCGCCGGTGATCAGCCCGCATCCAGCCCCCGCCAACAACGACAATATGATGGCAGTGGTAACGCTATATCCGGAGATTGTGATGAAATATGCCACCAACACGCCGCCCAAAGCTGCGATGGACCCGACCGACAAATCAATACCGCGCGTCAGAATGACAAAAAGCATGCCAACCGCCATGATGCCCGCACCGGAGGCCACCTGTCGTAACACGTTGAGAATATTGGTTTGGGTGAGGAAGCTTTCAGACCACAGGCTGGCCGTGACAACGAGCGCAAGAAAAATGCCCAATGTGCCGAAGCGCTGCACATATTCGATGATTGTGGCGCGGCGGACGCGAGTGTTTTGCGTATCGCGTTGATTTTGGGTGATTGCTGTTTCGGATTTTTCTGAAAGGCTCATGTCATTTCACCAATTGATTGTTTTCAACGCGCCGCGTCATCGCCAGCGACAATAGATTTTCTTCCGAGTAATTTTCGGGCTGGAGTTCTCCGCGCAGCGCGCCCTCTCCCATCACCAAAATGCGGTCACACAGGCCGAACAGTTCCTGATGCTCGGACGAGATCACCAGCACAGCCTTGCCTTGTTCAGCCAGCTTGTTGACGAGCGCATAAATCTCGGTTTTGGCGCCAACATCAACACCGCGCGTCGGCTCATCCAGAATGATCACGTCGCCATCGGCGTGAAACCATTTGGCCAAAACCACCTTTTGCTGGTTGCCTCCCGATAGGCTCGAAACCGGCGCATCGATGCTTGCGGCTTTCAACCGCAGATTTTTGCCAAGATCGGTCACGGCTGATTTTTCATGTGTGCCGCGTAAAAAGCCGAAAAAATTCACGACGGCGGAAAGGCGCGCCATTGTCACATTGATGCGAATGGGCTGATCAAGAATGACCCCCTGCGTCTTACGGTCTTCCGGGATAAGGCCAATTCCCGCCTGAACCGCATCTTTCGGCGAATGAAACTTCACCTTTTTGCCGTTGAGGTGTATCTCGCCGCTCTCCAACTTATCCGCGCCGAAAACCAGACGCGCAACCTCGGTGCGCCCCGAGCCGACCAAGCCGCCAAGACCGACGATCTCACCGGTGCGCACCTGAAAACTCACGTCGCGCACCATGCGCCCGATTAGGCGTTGAATCCGGCGCTGATATTTGATGACCAGCAATTCAAACGCTTTCTGGTCGCCCGCAACGGTGCGTTCGACCAGCACAGCATCGCTATCAATATTTTTTCCCACTGGAAACGCCGGCACATCATTGGTAGTCATGACTCTTCCGCAGGGACTTTTACGGGACGAATGGCGCTAGAGGTCAACACAGCCAAATCAGATGCACCGCGTGACGCAAAAGAATCGCAGGGCAATAAATCGTGCGGGCTGGCGGCAGCGG
>ENA-OFCD01001728-OFCD01001728.1-metagenomes-genome-assembly--contig:-NODE-1728-length-10334-cov-3.992898_pt1 | contig 10334 bp, 8 predicted proteins | sample MGYA00153392_OFCD01 | MGnify analysis MGYA00153392 | reverse complement strand
CGGTATGCGCTACGACGTGCGGGCTTGTCGTCCTGCGAGTGGGTAGTCGGCAATGACACGGGAGGCTTGGGTGCGATGCGCGACCTCAGTTTGCTCGCCGAAGCGAGGACTCCCGAGTAGCGCACAGTATGGAACTTCGTGCGGCGGCACCGATGCAGCGAGACGACTCCCCCCAGTCGCAGGTGCCCCTCCATCTCCCAGTCGCAGGTGCCCCATCATTTACGGAGCGCGCGGAGGGCTTCGAGGTCCAAGAGATCTTTTGGTCTTCCTGCGGCAGCCTTGGAACGAATCAAATCGTCGAGCGACATCAGCTTGAACGTGACGTCATAGGCAGTGACCACGTCCGCCTGCAGTGCCATGTCGCCGTATCCACCGATGCCCGTGACCTCGCCAAGAAGATCGAGCTCGCCTTCGTCGGTCACGAGGGTGAAGTTGAGGCCATTGCGAAGAGTGCGTTGATCGAAGAAGAACGGCAGTCCCTCTGGCGCGCCGCGCAGGCGTGGATGGATGGGTGAGAGCGCGTGCTCGATCCGTTCGAGGTTCTCAGGCGATCGCGCATAGCAAATGTCCAAGTCGAGAGTGGCTCTCACGTGACCATGCGTGAGCACCGCCAGTCCGCCAATCACGACGAACTCGACCTTGCCATTCGCCAGGCGTGCGAGGAGCGCACCGAAGTTGGTCATCGCGGCCTTGGCGCGAGGCCACGTCGCAGCTCGTCGGCAGTCCTCAGCAACGCCACCATGGCTTCGATTCGCTCCGTGGGTGACATGGCAAGTGCACGGGCGAGCTGTGCTGTGTCGATGCTCGGAGGCATCGCGTCGAGCACGCGATATTGCCAAGGCTCGTCAACAGGTCGCCACATGCAAAGCACTCTACCATGCGGAGGATGCCGTCCTGGCGTGCGTGCCTTTTGGCAGGCAGAACACTCCCTAAGCTGGCGCTCGAGAATCGCTAAGCTGGATAGTTCCCCGCTTCGAGATCCGCGAGGAGGCTCGGGTGGGTTGGGTGCCACGCGAACTTCTCTCTCGTCCACGCGCTGGATGACGGCTGGTCCTGCGCGAAGACGCTCCCGAAGAATCCGAACGTCTCCACGGGAGCCGCTTGGACCGGAAGCTCGAGCACACGACCGATGACCTCGGCGATCGCGCGCATGGGATCGCCTTCGTCGCCGACCGCATGAACGACCGTCCCAGGGTTGGCGTGCTCGAGCACGAGTCGGAAAAGGCGCGCGGCGTCGAGTCGATGCACAGCTGGCCACCGCTGCGTGCCGTCACCCACGTAGCTGGAGATCCCAGTGCGCCGCGCACTGTCCACGAGCATCGATGCGCATCCGGAGCGTTCACCTTGCGCATGGACTGATCGCGGAAGGCGAACCACGCTGGAGCGCACTCCACGCGCGGCGAGAGCGACGACGGCTTGTGCGTTGCGACCGCGCGCTCCGATGAGGCCCTCCGTGAGCGGCGGATCTTTTTCCGTCGAAGCGCGCCCTGGCACCCCCGGCGTGCCGGACGCGACCACGAACGGCTTGCCGCTGCCTTCGAGCGCAGCGCCGAACGTCTCGATCGTGGCAGCCTCCTGCGCCATCGACTTCTGAATGCCCGCGGCGCTCAAGTCGTCGTGGCCGAACGCCAGATGGATGACACCGTCCGCGCGAACGGCCCCCGCACGCAAAGTGTCGAGGTCATCGAGGTGACCTCGCAGCACCGAGACTCCGGGCTTTGCGAGCGACTGCTCCGACGCGTCGGAGCGCGCCAACGCGAGCACCTCGTGTCCTCCTGCGATCAGGTCGGCGACGACGACGGATCCAATGGTCCCTGAAGCACCCGTAACGAAAACACGCATGGCTCTCTCCTCGGTTGAGTGTGGAAGGTAGGACTCGGTCCGCGGGACGCCTTGGACGAAATTGGCAGAAATGATTCGGCCACCTTCACGTCGCGCATCGCGACCATTTGGGCAGCGCGTACACTCCTCTCATGTCCACTGCGCTCCAACGCGCTGCTCCCGGTCCGGTCGTCTTGCGGCGTCCGCTTCCTGGCGTGACGATCGCTAGCTTCGCAGGAGACCGCCCGCTGCTGCGCGCCATCCCCGACCACTACGGCACGACGATGCACCTCGCAGGGCGCTCGGACTGGACGAGCGGCCGCGCGCAGTGGTCGAGCGCGCCTGGCAGCATCAGCGTCAAGGTCCCAGGGGAAGTCACCATCGAGCGCGCACGCGAAGGAGGTCTCGCATTTCAGGTCGTGTTGTTCGAACCGGCGCTGTTGGACGAAGCGCGCGCCGTACTCGAACGACCGATCGTCGCACCACGCATGCACGCGATCGACCCAGGCCATCGACGCGCGCAGCCACTGATGGCGCTGCATCGAAGCCTGCTCGACGAAGACGCTCCTCTCGCGCTCGAAGCAGCCGTGTGCGACGCGTTGCATGCGCTGGTCGACCTGGTGTGTGCACCGAAGGGCACGGAGCCTGGGCGACGCTCGAGGTTGAGCGCACCCGTCGCGCGCGCACGAGCGATGCTAGACGAAGCCATCACCGAAACAGTCGGTCTCGATGCGCTCGCCGCGCACGCACGCCTCGACAAGTTCCGCCTTTGCCGAGCGTTTCGAGAGCAGCTGGGCCTTCCACCGCACGCGTACGTCACGCATCGCCGGATCGCGCTGGCGCAAGGCCTCCTCGCTCGCGGAGTGCCGCAAGCCGAGGTCGCCGTGCGTGTCGGCTTTTACGATCAAAGCCTCTTGCATCGTCACTTCAAACGAATCCTCGGCCTCACTCCCGGCGCCTTCGTGCGCGCGACCGCGTAGCTCCAACCCATCGGGTGATGCTCTTAGGATCCGTGACCATGGCGAGCAGGCGCATGCGACCTTTGCACCTCCAAGCTGGCTCTTGCGAGCCACTCGGACAGAACCTTCTCCCGTGAACGTGCCTTTGGCACGCTCACTTGGGACATTGCAACACGTCGAAGCCGAACGCTCTGCGCAACAGCACGGCCCACGGACGGTATGCGCTACGACGTGCGGGCTTGTCGTCCTGCGAGTGGGTAGTCGGCAATGGCACGGGAGGCTTGGGTGCGATGCGCGACCTCAGTTTGCTGCGTGATCAAAGAGGACAAGTTGGGCCTCGAGACCATCTACGTGCAGGCGAAGCGGTGGGCAGTCGACCGCAAAGTTGGTCGTCCGGACGTCCAAGCATTCGCTGGGAGCCTCGAGGGAATGCGCGCACGGAAGGGTGTTTTTTTGACGACGGCCGGGTACTCCGACGAGGCACTCGAGTACGTGAACAAGATCGAAAAGCGAATCGTCCTCATCGACGGTCGGAAACTGGTTGCCCTGATGTTCGATCACGGCGTCGGAGTGACCAGCGTGCAGACCTATGACGTGAAGCGGGTCGACGTGGACTACTTCGACGAAGAGTAGTCCGCGTCAGGCACTCGGCTTCCAGGTTGCCCAGCTCGAGCCGGCGAGCCGACCGATCGTCTGCACCGCCTCTACGCTGAGCAAGTCCCTTGAGTGTGCGCGACTTGTTCGAGTATCGAGACGCAAGAACGACTGGATCGCTGGGACGAGGAGGTCGAGCAGCGGAGCGACGTTCTCGACGCCGACCGTTATCCACTTGGCGCGTGGCGATATGCGTCGGAGTCTGTCGTAGGGAATCGTTTTTGGTGCGGCGTCGAGGTCACGTAGGCGTTGGGTGCTCTCCGTCGATAGCCCATCCGCCACGAGCGTCAGTGTACCGTCGTAGAGCGTGAGGACCTCCGCTTGACCGAGGTTGAGGCGAAGAGCGTGACGGCGTTGGTTCAATGTCCAATGCACAGATGCCGCCGCCTCGGGGATCGCGTCGAGCGCAGCGGAAAATAGCGACGCCGTTGCCGCGAGCGCCGCGGATGTCCTTGTCCACTGCCGGAGCAGAGTCTCGCTCGCTCCGCCGCGAAGTGACGTCACCACCGCGTCGACATCGGTCTCGGGATCTGGGTCCTCGTTGGGTGGGATGGGCTCTCCGGTGGCTTCCAGTCGAATGCGAAGATCGGATACCTGTTCGTGGGTGAGTGCCCCAGCGTCGTGCTGTCCCTCCAACCAGGTGAGAAGGTCTTCCTGCCGCGGCTGACCAAACGTCAATCGATAGAGGGCGAGGCTCTTCTTGAGACGGGTTAGTTGCGCATGCTCGCGGCTGAGCGGCAGCATCGGGACTCGGCGCTCCACCTTGAATCCGTCCTTCACTTCGAACAGCCAGTACGGCCACAGGTCGTTCTTTCCCGCGGGTCGGTCCTTGAGCGCGAGTTCGAACATCCGTTGCCACGGATCGCCTTCATCCCAGAGGCGGGAGAGCGCGTCGAGCCCGTAGGCGCGCGCGATGTTCTTACGTATCGCGTGTCCCTTATAGCGATGCACGCGCCCTTCCCGTTGTTCGAGATCAACCGGATTGCTAGGCAGATTCCAGTGAACGACTGCATGGCAGTATGGATGGAAGTCGAGGCCCTCCTGCCCTACGGACGTCGACGCGAGAACGAATGGGCGAAAGGGAGAGTTGAATGCTCGCCGGACGTCGTCGGCGCGGTCGACGGACTTTGCCTCCTCGCCGCGTGTGCTTCCGTAGCGGACAGCGAAGCGCGACCGAAGTCGCAGCTCGTCGATCTTGACCCGCGCGTCTTTCGCGTGAACGTCGTGCGCGACGATCGCGGCGGTGCGTAGCGTCAGCGCGCGAGCGATGGCGCGCCCGACATCCTCCGCACGTTTCTCGGAATCCCCGGCGAACAGACCGAGGTCGTCTCTTAGGTAGTGTGCGTACTCGTCGAGGACGGCCTGAAGGTCACCTTCGGCGCAATAACGAAGCGTCTCCCGCCAGTATGCGGTCGGGTCCGCGCTCTGCGCGCGTAGCAGCGACATGGTCTCGGGAACGTTGAAGAGCGAGCGAAACCCGCGCGCCACGTGGGCTGCGCCCGTGAGGATCGCGGGTTCATCGGGGCCGAGGTTCGGCGAGAGACGTCGTAGTGCACGCGCTGCGCATACCGCAGGTGAGCCCAGCGCGACATCTGCTAGGACCTCCGAGAGATCCTCGGGAAAGGTCCCTAGCTCGATGTCGCCGCGAAGCACGGCGGAGAGCTCATTGACGTGCGCCTCGAACCCGCTGGCGTTCTCACCGTCACCGTCATCCTCATCGTCTTCGTCGCGATCGTAGATTGCCGCGAACGCTTTCTGAACCCAGCCGGCGACCCCATGAAATCGCGCATCCAGGAGGATGGGCGCTGCCCAGTACCATCGAACGTCGGGAGTCGCCGACTCGCGTCGCTTCAGCACGGCGAGCAGCGGGCGCAGCTTCCTCGATACCTCCGCGCGCAATTGGGCAATAGGAACAGGCCCACCGTCGCCCAGCTCGAGTGCGAGGCGTAGCGGGTCGAAGTGGTCGGCCAGCAGCGGACTCGGGTAGTGCAGCAGCAGTGTCGTCATGCCTGCTGGGCGTCGCTCATCCAGTCGGAAAGTGAGTAGCGCGCGCTGCCGATCTTCGAAGTAGGTCGCACCGGCAACATCGCCCATCATCAAGCGTTCCGCTTCGAACGACAGGAGCCCCGCGATGGCGTCGGGCACCATGTTCCACGACGAGAAGATAAGCGACTTCGTGCATTCGCCAACATCTGCCCACGCGCCCTCGGGCGCGACGTACCTCAAAGATGGCGGCATCCAGAGGAGCTTCCATAGTCCGCGATCGAGCGTCTCGCTTGCGAGGGCGCGAAGCCGGCCATTCGCTAGCGGTACAGACCGGTAGTGCTCGACGGTTTCCGTGCGCAGCAGCGTGTCGGAGTGCGCGTCGATGACGGCTGCCGCCGCCGCAGCGTCGCGTCCGGTCGCCGCCTTTAGCCGACTATTGAGATCGTAGTCGTGCATGAAGCTGAGTAGGTAGGGGGCGCTCTTCCAATACTCGACGATATCTGGTGAGCCGAGGGTGCGAGCGAGCCGCTGTGCGAGTTGGGATTGCGCGATGTCCTCGCGACGAAGCGAGACATCGACCTGCGGCTCAGAGACAAGGGCGTCACGCTCGGCCGTTCCCGACACGCGCTCCATGCGAGACATGACGGTGCGCAAAATGGCCTGCGCCCGGTCTCGCGCTTCGCGCGTGCGTTCGTAACCGCCATTGCCAATGGATCGCAGGCCTTGGCGCATCTCGCCCATCGCGGCTTCGAGCTCCGCAACGCGGGACTCGTCCCTCAACAGGAACCTGGCTGTTCCAAGAAACTCGCGGAAGTGATCGTGCTCGTCGTCCTCACCCGACAGCGTGAGCATCTTGTATGGAGTGGCAGAGAGTAGCAACACTCGCACTTTGGGATATTCGAAGAGCAATCGTGCGAGCTCGGAAGTCTCGTCGTCTCCTTGCAAGATCTCCGAGAAGCGCTGGAACTCGTCGAGGATAACCAGGTCGGGCTCGAGCGCGTCGATGCAGCTCTTGGCGAGCGCGTGCCGCAAGTTGCCAATCACGGCCAATCGAACATCGTTGTCCTCCCACGGTGGGTGTTCTCGATACCGTGCGAAGCGGGCTAGGCCGTCGTCGAGCTGCGCGCACAGCGCCGCATCGTTGGCGAGCGCCGTGAGAAAGCGATTCGTCAGTGTGGAGTCGAGCGTCGAAGCCTCATCGGTGATACTCCGCTCCCACGAATCTTTGCCAGCCGTCGCTTGGAGCAAGTTCCGGAGCGCGGTCTTCGAGCCTGGGCGTGACGAGAGCAGGTGATAGAGGATGACCCGCTCTTCCTTCGTCCCGCTCCTCGATTTGACGTTCAGCGCCACGTTGGGTGTGAAGCTGACGAAGTTGACCCGGTTCTTAGCCAGTTCGTGAACCTTTGCGGGCAGGAGCGTCAGTCGCGTCGTGAACGCCACTTGCTGCTCGCCGAGTACGTTCAAGCGTTGGATGTTCTGTTGCGCGATTGCAGCGTTCGAGCAGACGTAGATCACGTCTATGCGCTCCACGTTCTCCGCCTTGAGGTGCGCGATTGCACGCGCGACCAGCCCTCTCGCGACCAAGGTCTTGCCGAGCCCCACTTCGTCGGCGACGAGAAACCGCGTGGCTGGGTTCGCGTCCGTGTACATCCGCTGAAATACCGAGTCGACAGTGCGCCGTTGGAAGTCCTTGAGTTTGGCGAGCTCGTCGCCCACACGAATGCGGCTCATGACGGGACCTCACTCAAAAGCCCGAGAAGCTCGGCGAAGCCTTTAGGCACTAGGTCTGCGCCATCCGTCGATGTTCGTAGCGAACTCACAAGCGCAACCGCCTCGGCGAGGCGCGCCTTGTCGGTCGCACAGGCACGAACCAGGTGTTCGAGCAGCCCCGACCCGTCGTGCCCCGTCGAGTGTCCCCACCTAACGCCACCGGTTGTAGCGCCAGTCTCACCCACGAACGTTGTGGTGCGGTCGCCAAACAACGCGAGCATCAGAGCCAGGAAGCCCTCACGATTGGCAATTACCGCACGGAGAAGCTCGCCTTCGCGCGCTGCCGGCATGTCGTGGACTGGCAAGTTACGCACGAAGCGGAGGGTCTCCGTTCCTTCGGTGAGTTCGAACGCCACGAGCCCGGTGAGCATCGAGAGTTCGCCCTCTGCAAGTCGAACGCGCTCCCCACTCCGCAATCCCGCGCCATCCACAGCCATGGGATAGGCCATCGTGAGGGGCCACACGCGAATGACGACCGATGGGGGAAGCGCGATCGGCGACGGCGGCGCCAGCACGGTTACCCATATGTTTGCTGTCCCCTCCGCCCTCAGAACGAGCGGGGCGGCGCTCAGCGCCTCCTGACATTGCTCGAGGCGTTTCGTCGTCTCTTGATCGGGCTCATCGATCTCGGTGGCGGGATCGAAGGGCTCAAGCAACAAGCCCATGCCCTCGCTACCGAGGAAGTCGTCGATTGGTTGTTGACCGCGCTTCTTGGTACGCAGTTGGACGAGGATTTCGACGTTGCGTGCTCCGCTCAAACCCGAATATGTCGCATTCGCGGAGCCGATCCAGAGATCGGTCGTCGTGCGCGTCGTGGCGATATAGAGCTTGGCATGGAGTCCTCGTAAGCGACTGTCGAGATCGACTTCGCCTTCGGGATCGGCCGCGGCGGTGTCGCCCAATACCCTGACGTCGTCGAAGCGACCAAAGGCATTCTGACCGACCTTCGCCAACTCCTCGGGGCGACTCACGAGCGCACGCGGACGCTTGGTCGAATCGGCTAACATCTTGAGTGCATCGACGCTGAGGAACGGGGAGACCACGAGCAACTCATCGGATGCCTCGATCGGAAATGGAATTTTTTTCGACATCCCCGACACGTGAAACGCGACCAAGTCCCAATCCCCTGGACCTTCCCACTCGGTACGGCGAAGGTCCTGCACAAGGTCTCCGAGTTGGGTCTTCATCCCGGGTGTCACGCTCGCTGGATTAACGGCAAGATCCGGCAACGCGAGGAGCAAATCGGCAATCGGCCGATTGGCGGCCTTCGGGCCTCCAGCGATGACACCGTCGAGCACCAGTGCAGCGTCCCAGCAGCGATCGGAAGTGAGGTTGCGCGTCGGGACGATCATGCGCATGCGCACTTCGCCTTCGGCGTTCTCGAACCGCAGCACCCAGAGCTTGGCGTGGAGCGCACCGGTCTTGCCGCGCACATCGATGAGGAGTGGCTCGAGCAGCGCATACAACGCATGCGGCTTGCTAGGGACCTTCACAAGGCCTGACTGCGCAAACACGATCATGCGGCCCGCGAGGCGCCGCAACGCACCAAGGATCGCAATCGCGGAGCCCTCGAGCTCGTTCGTGATCGACCGCGCCGCTAGGGCCAGATGGATCGGGATCCCAAGGATTACATCCGGATCCGCGGAGTAGGTCGTCGCGACGGCATCGCGCAGCTCGAATCCGAGCGGTGGCATGAGCGCCTCCACGTAGAGAGCGCGCCGATTCGGGGCAAGCATCAGACCTCCGCCGCGTAGAGATCGAGGAGGAAGCGTCGCGCCGTTCTCCAACGAAAGGTGTTCACAAATGCACCGGAAGCGCCGCGCCATTGCGATAGAGCGCGTGGGCTTGCGAATCGCGACTGAGGTCCTTTGAGCATTCGCTCACGCCGTTCGACCAGACCACGTGCGCGACTGCCGAGAACAACATCTGCGCTGCCCGAGCGAGCGACGTTCACCCAATCGGTCACGAACGAGCGTGTGAGCGTCGTCACGTTGTGGCCGCGTCCCAGAACGTGCGGCCAGAACCCGACGACGTCCCAAGAGGCGAGCTGCTCGCCCGGCAGCGTCTCGAGCCATCGTTCAAGCGCGCCCATGTAGAGCGTACGCCAATCGTCATTCGCGACCTTCTCCGAAAGCATCAAGTTGTACAGAATCGAGGCTCCATACATGACAGTCCCGAAACGCCTCGCCTCGCGAAGCAGAACGCGATGCGCTGGCAGAACACGCTCTTCTTCGAGCTCCCAAGGTGCTTCGAGCGTCTCGATGGCGAGTGGAGTGACCGCAAGGTGTGTGAGCAACGATGACGCGTGGCGACTCACGAGTTTGTCGCGCAGGTATGACGCCTCTTCCTTGGTGAGTTGAAACGAGGCTCCCTGGGGAAAGGTGGCGGGGGCTGCTGGCAGTTGTGGATCCCATGGCGCTTCGGCCACATCGAAGTTGGTGTGCAGGTCTTCCTGCGACCCGTCGAAGTGGCGAATGCCCCAGCTGCCCAGGTTTGCCCAGTAGACTGAGCTAGCGTATCGCGTGAGGCTCTCACGGGCTCGCTGTCCGAGAACACCCTGGGTATCGCTCGTCTCGAGCAGCGCCGCAATCAGCTGCTGCTCGGTCTCCTTCTCGGCGCGCTCCACGCGATGGTTCGGCGTCTTTTCGTTTGCGAGGCGTTGGTAGATCCACGGAATGAAGAACGCGTAGCGAAGCCGCGTCTGGATGGTGCTTGTTCCGGGGAAGAGCTGATCGGAGATCGCGCCGCTGATCGGGCCAAGGCCCAGCTCGTCGCGCGCTTCCTTCTCGGTGAAGAGGGCAAGGATGCGCTGCGTGCGTTCGCGTGCGGCGCTGTCGTGATCGATCCAGGTGAGAGACGAGGGCATGCAGGAGGCAGCGTACGGGGTCGCGTGACGTGTGCGTCAGAGTTTCGTTGCACGCCTTCTCGCGCAGGGTCCAACGATCGGGATGCCTCAGTGGCAAAGCGCGCAAGGGAATGGCGGTCGCGCGCTCGGGCGGAAGGCATCGGCCATGGCTTCGCCGACATCTCCGAGGTCGCGGGCGGCCCACAGCGCCGCGTGGTCAACGGTTCATCACGTATCCGAACTTGTATGCGATGCACGAGCCCCGTTCTCGACGTGCTTGGCGGATAGCCCGAAGATGC
>ENA-OFCD01001722-OFCD01001722.1-metagenomes-genome-assembly--contig:-NODE-1722-length-10355-cov-4.584369_pt1 | contig 10355 bp, 5 predicted proteins | sample MGYA00153392_OFCD01 | MGnify analysis MGYA00153392 | reverse complement strand
ATCGACTCAAAGTAGGTAAATTAGTTCAACGAACTTCTAACTCACGACACTAGGTCTCTTGCGGAGAGCCCTCATTTTTTCAAATGGCTGTTCATGAACGCGCCGATCTCTTAGAAGGCTTCGCGGACTTCAGGAATTAGATCGTATCGACCGTATTGCGCATGCGACTGGCCTTCGTAAACTTCTAGGAATGCGTCGATACCGAGATTGCGAGGTTTGCGGTGGACGCGTACTATTTTGCTAAACAGCAAGTCGCGGGTTCCTGATGTCACTCGGCCTGCGAGTGGCGCTAACTCGACAACACAACGCGTGTAAAGCGTCGAGCCCCCTTTTAAAGCGCTATTTCTTCAGCCATTTGTCCGTAATGCTCTTGGCCTTGGCTTCAGCGTTTTTTTCCGCAGTAGCGATGTCTTGCGGCGATGCGGCGGCCTGCTGGCAGATGATGGCCGAGCTGGGGAACCGTTTGGCGCAGGTTTGCGCTAGCTCCTTCGCCTTGTCCCAACCGTTGGCCTGACCCGAAAACGCAATGGCGTCAGGCCAGGCAGCGGGTACTTTGTCGAAATAATCAAACCCGTCGGCCATGACTGCTTTCGCCTGGGCGGTCTGGCCAGCGCCCAGCAGGCGATTGGCTCGCATCACATAGAGGCGCCAAGCACGATCAGGTTCCGATTTTAGATTGCGGTCGAGCGGGTCCACCCGGCGCTGTGGCTGTGCGCTTGACGGGGACGTTGTTCGCCCCCGCGTCACAGCTGCATCGGCGAAGTTGTCAGTCAGGTCCATCATCAGCACGGGCAGCGCGTGCTGCGCTGTCGGGCCACTGGCCGCTTCAAGTGCCAGCTTTCGAGCCCCTCGAAAATCCTGCTGCTGAATGGAGGTTTGCGCATCGGCCACGCGCTGATAGTTCACCAGAACCGCTGCGGTCTTCGGCTGTGCCAGCGCGCGATTCCAGGGTTGCACCGTCGCTGCTGGCCGGGTCTTTCCTGCCATCAGCGGCTGCACCTGCTCGGTCAGTAACGTCAGGCGCGCCTCGACATCAGGGTGAGTCTGACGAACCTTTTTGAACAGGTCGGACATGCTTCCCGAAACGTTATGGCCCATTTCAATCAGGCTTGCGTTCATCTCTATCTGGGCATCCTGCAGGTTGATTTGTGCACCGGCGGTGGCTGTATTTTGTTTGCGCACGCTGTCTGCAGAGGCGGCTTTCAGTTGGGTCAGCAGCGTGGCCCGTTCGGCTTCGCGCCTTTTTTTGTTGTCGGCTTCCCAAGTGGCTATCCGCTCCAGAAAAGCTTTGTACCCGTTTGGGAACGAATAGCCCAATTGCAGGCTGATAGTGGCCCCGAAAGTGTCTGCGTTTTCTTCCTCGTTGCGGCCCCAGGCGGGGGCCAGGGTGCTTTTGCCGAACTCGTAAGCCGCCATCAGGCTGTCGACCTGCGTCCAGCCCGTGGCGCTACCGGCCTTGCGCGCCAGCGCGACAGCCACGCCCGTCCATTTGGCCATGTCGTCGCTGGTGGTGATCGTCGACTCGAGCTTGTGCGAATCCATGTAGACGTGCCCCAGCTCATGCGCCAGCAAGGCGACCATTTCGTCCTCGGACTCCATGGACTTCAGCCACGGCAGCGACACATACACATTGCCAGCGCCCGTGGAATAGGCTTCCAGCTCGGTCGTTGCCGTCACGTAGACAGCGCCCGGCCAGTCGGCAACCCCTGCGGACTGTTTGATTTTTTGCAGCAATCCGCTGAGGTACGTTTGCATCTCGGGCATGTCCACCAGGCCGTAACCGCGCGCGCGCTGGTTGCGCGCATCGAGCGCCGCGTCCGGCCAGACACGGTCTGCTGGACGCGGGGGCAGCTCTCCCGCGCGGATCGCTGGCCTGATGCCGGTCAACTCGGTCAATTTCTTGCCGACTTCTGGCAGCGTCTCACACGCTGGCAGCAAAACGGTCGCTGCGCAAGCCAGCAACAGCGCGGGCCAGCGGACGCAAGCGCGCGGCATGATGGTCGCTCTAATCATCGGGTTGCGCAGGCGTTTTCGCCCGCCCCTGCTGTAGAGCCCACCGGCACAGCGGCCTTGCCGGACAGCACCGTGCACTTGGCGTTCACACCGCGTGTGGCACGCACCTGCATGCTGTCCACCCAATAGTCGCGGTTGTCGACGCTGACGCGAAAAAAATCCTGCTTTTCTTCGAGAATTGTCCAGGGCAAACCCTCGGGCACCACCGTTTTCGCGGGCGTTGCATCGCCCGGCTGGTGAAACAGCGGCAGCGGCTTTACGCTGGCCGCCACCACCTGTTTGCTCCCGCTGGGTTGGGCATGCACCCGCTGCGTGGTTGTCGAGAGTGCCAACAGCACAACAGACAGTGAAATCAGGTGCAGCAGGGGCGGACACACGCGGACGGCGATGGCTTTGAGCAACATTTACTTCTCCTTATAGGTGGGGGGTGGGTGACGGCGCCAAGGAAACATATTCGTGACAACACCGGTCCAGCCGAGCCACTCGGCGACCAGCGCCATTAGCGCCAGGTCAACAATGGGCAGCGTGCCAACGTCGAAGCTTTTTTGCAACAGCACGACCAGTGTCAGGATGAGGGCGGAAGTAGCGATTATTTTTATCAGCTTGCCCGCCACGTACATGCCCAAACGCAACAGACTCCTAGTCAACGCAATCAGCCAGTGGCTGTTGGTGGCTGGCGTCGTTGGCGGCGGTGTTGCCGCATGTTCTGCAGCGGGTAGCGTCGGCAAAACGTAGTCTGCAAGCGGCCAGTGTGTTGTCAAACGCTGCCGTGTGTCGGGCCAGTGTCGGCGCAGTGGTTGCCAAACTCCGAGGTGCAACAGATGAATTGTCAGCACGACCAGCAAGCCCATCCAGAACAGTGGCCATGCTGGCGGTAATTCCCATTCCAGGGCGCGTTTGTAGCGATCTTGATATGTCAGCAAATTGTCGAGTGCCATGGCATGCATGAAGACTCCCGGGATCGCGCCATGTACGGGCGAGGTGATGACATCGTTGGTGCCACTGATGGCCGCTCCCAACAGGATAAATTTCCCGTCCATGATGCGGTGCAGCTTGGCCTCATCTTCTTCGGTTTGGGCTTTGAGCTGGTTCAGGCCGAGCGAGCGGCTGTAAGGACAAATCGGTTTGAAGACCTCCTCGCCCGCGAACTGCGCGCGCAGCCGGGGGGGCGTTATTTCTTCGGCCAAGTTGCCTGCAAAACGGCACCACTCGCCCAAACGCTGGATGTCGCGGTTGTTCACGCCCCAGGTCAGCGCCATGGGCTCGGCAAGGCGGGGCACCTCAAGGTTTGCTGCGAGCTGCGCCATTGCAAGCGCACTGCTCGGAAAGTCCACAAACGAGCCGTCGGCTTCTGTGTTGACTGTCCGCAGTGGATAGCTCCAGACGAGGCGGTCGACCTGATGGGGCTGGTAGTTGACCCCAACGAGCTCAAAGCAAGGCGCCTCGCCGCTGGGGCTTGTCAAACCCTGCCGAACCGCAAGCTGTCCCGTCCTGGCATTTGGTACAGCTGCAAGAAAGACAGGAATACCTAGGTCGCGCAGCCGGCACAAGGCACTGACAAGCTGTGGCAGGGTTTCGTCCTTGCGCTGCTGTGTAAACGTGATGTCGACAAACACAGCGCGCGGTTTGTACACGGAGCCGAGGTTGGACAGCCACCGTGCGTGGGTGGCATAGGGTACTGGCCAGCCCTGCCCCAAGTCCGCCAGGGTGTCATCGTCGATCAGCAAGACGGTGATGTTGTCGCGCTGTGCAGCTGGGTAAAAACTTCCCACCAGAGCCGCTTGTGTGCGGGCGGTCAGGTGGGTCATGACATCCGAGCTGGGCATCAGCTTGGGCATGATCGCCAGCATGAGAAATGCCGCGAAAATCGCGACGACAGCTTCAGCAATGCGATGCATAAATGCTGCAGAAAACAGATACCGACTCAAGCGACTGCCTGCATGATTTTGCGTTTGGGATTCAAACTTACACGATGGCACAACTGTTGCCACGCTTGTAATCATGCGGCATTTCCTTTGCTGGTGCATTGTCGTGAAGTGCAGCGGCCGTTTGGGCTGAAGAGGCTCAACGCGAAACTTCGCTCGACCTGACCACTGTCGGTGCCTTTTACCTCGGCCACCACCGATCCAGGGCCGATCGCCCGGCATCACATCGATCGGGAGATGAGAGGCCCTCTTCACGCGCCAGTGAGATCTTTAGAACTTCCTCGCCGCGTTGGCGCTGACCTGGCCGCTGATATTTATCCCCCAGGTAGCAATTCTTCACTCTCAACGACCAGCTCAACAAGGACGGTTTCCCAGCGGTCTGATTTCAGGCCGGACTGGAATTCAGGTGCGGTTTGAGCCCGCGTCCTGACGAGGATGCCCGTCGCAGTTCCCTTGGTAACCATCGGACGAGGCTCGGTCTTGGCAGCGAGCCTGCCGACGGCTCCGCCATGGCTGGTCGAGATCTGCCTGCCGCTGACGATGATCTCCGTGCCCCAGGAAATGCCCGAGATTCTCGAGTGAGTTTGATCGCTTAATGCTATTCGGCCGGCAAAACCTATGTCTACGTCTCCCGGTCCCAAGGTCATATAGCGCCGGGCGATGTCTCGGCGCTTTTCTGGTCGGCATGCCGGCAGCAAATCAACGACCCCCTCGACAGTACCCAGATCAACAAGGTACGGATTGCGCCCACCTTCCGCACGCATCACTGTCAGCGTTTCTCTCGCCCGCGTCATCGCGACATAAAGCAGCCGCCTTTCGTCCTCGCCGCTCCAGCGCCAGTCCGCGCAGTCCATCACGATGACGTGTTTGAACTCAAGGCCCTTAGCGCCGTGGGCTGTCATCAGCTTGAGGGCTCCGGCGTGTCCAGTCCGACGGGACTCTGTTGCGGACTCATACAGAGTGTCCGAGACCTCGGCTGCTGGAACGCTTGTCATATCGTCGACGCCCGCAAGTTCAGCGACCGCCGCATCCAACTCATCCCAATAGGGGTTGTCAGGCGTCCGTCGCAATCGGGCTTTGAGCCAGCGCCGAATTGCCGCTATCCGCACAAGGCCCGCCTTCCGCGCGCGGAGCAGGTCGGCCATCATCCATCCCTCGCGCGACTGCATCAAGGCCAACTGAGCCCGCGCAGCCTCGCGTGTGAGGACCTCGCACCGAAGCCCTTCGATGTCGCAAAGGGCGCGCAGTGGCTCCAGTGAGCGGTGAGTTCGGGCCAAGACGGCAATGTCGCCAAGCGAGAGTTCAGGGTCTGCCGCTCTGATGCGCTTGATCTCGTCGAAGACGACCTGCGCTTGCCTGTTCGGATCGGCCGGTGCGGCGATGAGTCGCACCTTTCCGTTGTGGTCATCATCCAGTGCCGTCCAACGGCCGCCTGGCGCCTCCGTTGCTCGCCGCGTGTCAATCCGGATCGGGTGATCGACCTTCATCCGGTCGCCGGCGCGCTGAATCACATGGTTTGCCGCAGCGATGATGTTCTGAGTCGAGCGGAAGTTTTCGACCAGATAAGTGACGCTGCCCTCGTACTCAGCCTGAAATCGGCGGATGAACTCGACGCTAGCGCCCTTGAAACTGTAGATGTTCTGGTCGTCATCGCCGACGGCCATGATGCTGAGCTTGGCGTCCGGGTCGGTTAGCCGACGACCGGCCAGCGCACTCACAAGTGCGTACTGCTGTTCGTCGATGTCTTGGTACTCGTCGACGAAGATGTACTCATAGCCTTGAAGCAGACGGTCACGACGTTCATCGGCGTCAGAAAAGGCGTCTGATTCCCCCTCCAGCAAATCGATGGCATCCTGGAGCAGCCGAGAAAAGTCCACCGTACCCTCACCTCGATCCGCGACGGCCAAGCTGGTACCCGTTAACCTGAGTGCCATGCCGTGATAGGTGAGCACCGTCACACCGCGCGCGTCGTCGCCCACGAGCGCCACGAGACGCCGCCGCAGCTCAATAGCCGCGCTGCGATTAAAGGCTAGCGCGATGATCCGTTCCGGTGCCACGCGCCGAACCCGGAGCAGGTACGCGATGCGATGCACGATCACGCGTGTCTTGCCAGAGCCCGGCCCAGCAAGAACAAGGTGGTTGCCCTGCTCAGGCATCTCGACAAGCGCCTGCTGCACCGGATGTTGAAGATCATGGACGATGCGACGGAAAGATTCGTCCGTAGTCGCAAGTTCCAACAGGTCCACGCGGCCCTTGAAGTATTCACGAACGAAACGCTTTCGCGGCCAAGAAAAGTAGGCAGTTACCAAGTCACGAGCCTGATCAGGATCCTCGGCACCGAGCCGCGCGTACTCGTGCATGACATGCGTTTGCAGGGTGCGCTCCCGGTAGAACTCGTGCAGCGGGGCGAAGTCGTCCTTTGCAAAGCGGCGCTTCAGCGCCACCGGATCTGTCTTGATCGTCATTGCTGACCGAAAGACCGAGCGGCCCTTGTCAAGCTCGACGACCTTGTTCTCGTGCATGTACAGCAAGGCGCTTTCGAGCGCTGTTGCCGGGTCTCGCACCGATCCCTTGAGAACGATGTCGTCGTCAATCGCGTCAAGCAAGTCCCTAGCCTTGCATTCCACAATCAGCGACGACTCGCGAGCTCCAGCAGGTAGCTCGACCAGAAGCCGAGCTAACAGTACCTGCGCTACGGAACGCCTCAACTCGCAAATCGTTCGGATCTGAGACCAGGGCCGATGGAGCGTCACCCTCAACGTGTCGGGCCCAACACCGCGGATCTGCATCATGCTTCGCCGTTCAGTGCCCGAGCCGAAGTTGTCCGACAGCGAGCGCAGACAACTTCGCAGGACCTGAGGACTGACGCTCGGATCGCTGTCGGGAAGCTCAAGGCGACGCCGTAGTTCGGTGCAGATCGGCCGGATGCTCAGGTGTTGCGCGGCCCCTCCCGCTTCGGCCTCTGGCGCGTGTTCGGTCATCAAGTCGAGCAATTCGCGTTCGAGTCGATCGAGGTTCCGTAGCGCGATGTCAGAAGCACCCTTGACGCCCTTGGAGACGCGAACGGTGAGGCCGAGGTCATTTGCCAGAATGCCGAGCTCCTCTAGCTTGTGCATGATCCGGAAGCACTCTTCCGGCGGAATGCCGGCATCCAACATGAGTTCGTCGGTGCTGACTCCCTCAGGGCTGAGGCTGCGAAACAGGGTCGCTACCATCGCGTTGTAGCTCTGTCGTTTCGCCTCCGGCAGGTCTGCTGCCGCAATCCGCCGCTGCGCCTCCTCAAGTGTCGGAACGCGCAAGCTCGCCGGAAATACCCGGCTGTTGTTCTCGTTGCGCTTCAGGAAGCCGCTGCGCTCCAGCCAGGCGATCGCCGTCGTCACCTTGGTGGATGCATCCGGCGCGTCGATGTCGATGTTCGACCCCTCGCTATCCGCCAGGAGCTCCTTGGCCGAAACCACGATCTCGGGGTTCTTGAGTCTCCTGACCCTGCTGCGGATGGCACCGAGCAGGCTGTCAAAGTCCTTCTTGGTCAGCTGGGATGACGCTGAGAGGCGAAACTGGGTTTCAACATCTTGCTCGTCGAAGAGCAGCACGCACCGTGCGCCGTCGCCGTCTCGACCCGCGCGCCCGGCTTCCTGAAGGTAGTTCTCAAGCGAACCGGGGATATCTGCGTGGATCACGACACGGATATCTGGCTTGTCGACTCCCATTCCGAAAGCGTTGGTCGCCGCGATCACCGAGAGTTCGCCCTGCATGAACCGCTGCTGGACGTCCTTCTTCAATTCGGGCTGCAAGCCACCATGGAAGCACCCGCAATTCGTTCCGGCAGCCGTCACCAGTTCGGCCATCGTCTGTGCAGTCTTGCGGGTGGCGCAGAAGATGACGGCTGCGCCGCCGTCCTTGAGTTCATGGCGCAGGAGCTCGACGATGCGCTGCGCCTTCTCGGCTCTGGAAACGGGGATGACCAAGTAAGACAGGTTCTCCCGCTCGTGGCCGCCGAGGAAGCGTTCCAACTTCAGCCCCAGCCCGTCATGAAAGTGCGCGCACAGGTCCTCGATGACTTCGAGCTTCGCGGTCGCCGTAAAGCAGGCCACCGGCACCTGTCGATCAGAAAAATGCTCGCGGATGAACCGCGAGACATAAAGGTAGTCCGTCCGAAAGTCGTGCCCCCACTTCGAGAGGCAGTGGGCCTCGTCGAACACCCAGGTCGCGATCTCGCGCATGCGGATCGCCTCGGTAAAGGTACGGCTTCGGAACTGCTCCGGGGATACGAGCACGATGCCGGCGTCACCGAGACGAATCTTGTCCAGTGCGGCCCGCCGCTCGAGCGGCGTGAGCAGACCGTTGATAGTCACGGCGCAGTTCACGCCGGCGGCGACCAAGTTGTCAACTTGGTCTTTCATCAGAGATTGCAGCGGCGAGACGATCACTGTCAGTTGACCCGTGCGCCAGTAATGGACGAGTGCCGGCAGTTGGTAGCAGATTGACTTGCCGCCCCCAGTCGGTAGCACCGCCAACAAGCTCTTGCGCCCCAGTCCTGCGACCACTATGGCGCGCTGCAGCGACGTACCGTCCGCTGCTGCTGGCGTCAGGCGGAAAGAGCTCTTCTGAAAGTGGGTGAACAGCAGGCCCTCGGGATCGTGTTGCTCTCGGCAGTAGCGGCATCCGGCTTGACCGCACGCGTGTTCGCGCAACTCGCCGATCAGCGTCCGCACTTCCGGGATCGCGCTGTGCACCCACATCGGCAGCACAGAGCTTCCGCCGGATACTCGGATCCATCCCAACGCGTAGGCCAGAGCCATGCGGTGATCCGCGCTCGCTTTGACGTCGGTCTCCGCAAATCTGCTCAGTCGGGTGCCGCAGCAAATGTCCCCGAAGCGATTCACGGCGACTGCTATCGCGTAAGCGCCGTCGGGTGCCGAGTTCCCGCGAACCGTCTTCAATAGACCGTCCAGTGGTGATTCGTCCCGCAAGAGGAAATGCAGCAATGACAACCAGTCAGGATCGGTGTGATGCATCTCAACCAGCGCATCGACTTCGTCCCCCAGAAGGTCAAGCGCCAGTCTGGCGTCCTTGACGGGATCGTTCCTGGAATCGGACAGCAGCTTGTAGCCCTTGACGAGTCGGTGGTAGGGGTTCGCGGGGAAGGCGATCGCCGAAAGTTCGAGCGTGTCGAGAATCGGCAGATTCAGAAGTCCGAGCGTCGGATACTGGCGTCTCAACTGTGGGAGGTCGTGCCGCCGAAGGTTGTGCCCGACCAACAGTTTCGAGCCCCGGGCGACATCATCTACCCGACGCACAACTTCCCGTGGATCGACGCGCCCGGTTGAAAGGCTGACGACTGCGTCAGAGTCCGAGCGCACCGCGCCAATTTTGAATATCCGGTCCCCGTCAGCCGGATTGGTCTCGATGTCGATCGAAAACGCGGCCCATCCCGCGAGGATCCGCCGGGGGGCCGCTGTCGATTGCTCGTCGAGCGCGGTTTTCACGTTTCCCAAATCAGCCGGCGAATGCGGCAATACAGACCGCATGACCGGCGCCACTGCCAAACCTGGCGACTACGAAATCACGGATACCGGACATTCGACTCCTCGACGCCCGGATCATTACCGAAATCCCACCCAATACGGCGACAACGGCATGTTGCACGCACGATTGCCGTGTGGATTCCACCACTGCTGCCTACTACCAAGTCCATGCCACCGACCTCGCAGCGCGCTACGAGTCGGTCGTAAGTCCGGTTGCACGGTTCTTCGCGACCGCTTTTCCGCAGGGATCCCGCATTTTGGGCGTGAGCGCAGGCTAAGGTCGATATGCCGGTTTGCCAACTGGCTGCGAAGTTGCGCCAGACGCCGCGCTGCTATGGCAATATCTGCTCGTAGTACGGCGGGAGCGCAAAGCGATGACGCAGAAGCTTGATGAAATCCGTCGCTTCCTTTGTCACCTTGAACTTCGACGCGATGACCAGCTTGTCTGCGACTTTGCTGTCCTTCCGCCAGTAGGCGTATTCGAGCAACTGAGGGATGGCCTGGCGAATGCTGGCCTTGATCGTCGGAGCGACCTTGATCTCATAGAAGGCGCAGGAGCCAGACACCTTCAGCACTAGGTCGATTGACGTGCCGTAGCCTGTCGGAACCTCGGTTCCGACAGATGTTGGGCCATGCAGCGCGGCAAGCTTGTCGTACAGGGCCGTCTGCAGCGCGTTGTGCAACAACTCGGTTCTGTTGCGATAGTGCAGCTGGCTGCGGCAAGATCCGGCGACGGCAGTGGATCAGAAAGCCAGCGAGTAGAACTTGTCTGCTGCAGACGAGACTCGATCTTTGATCGCGCCGAGCTGGCCCTTCTTGATCATGTGCATTGTCTCGATGCCGGCGATCACCGCGCGTGCGCAGCGAAAGTTCTTGAACCCGAGCATCG
>ENA-OFCD01001721-OFCD01001721.1-metagenomes-genome-assembly--contig:-NODE-1721-length-10356-cov-2.419862_pt1 | contig 10356 bp, 10 predicted proteins | sample MGYA00153392_OFCD01 | MGnify analysis MGYA00153392 | reverse complement strand
TACCTTAATATACAGCATTGTGATCCCCTTGGCAGTGGCATGTCTGTTTAAAAATATTTATGTAAAATATCAGCCTAAGGGTCACCACTGATTTTTTTCTCTGTTTTCATTGCGTTAATTTTCATTGCTTATTGTAATGAAATACTAAATTCTTATAATTTTTTTGCCGCTATTTTTTACGAAATGCTTTATTCGATAAGACTCTGAAAAATTTGTAAAATCCCAAAAGTTTATGTTAAGACCTGATATTTACGACGCTTGGGGTGGTATATTATATTTCAAGGTTACTGGTTTTAATATCAAGAAATTTAATATAGCGATGGCAAGTGATTATTAAACTCAAATGGCTGACAAATCAATATTCAACTAGCCTTGCTAATTTTAAATACTGGAGAATTGATGCTGGTAAAAGTTTCATTGGAGGCTGGATCAAATTAAAACTTGAAAGTTTGCTGGTACCTGATTTAAATGCTAACGGAGAAAAAAGTCTTACTGATACATTGGCTTTCGTTACAAATAAATATTCAACAGATAAAAATTAATCCCTTAAATCATCAATCAGCTTTAATATTGTCTCTCGTTTTCTAATACTTGTAAGGAAGTCGATCTTCTCATTGTACGTTACGATTGCATTGTAATTTAAATTGAAGCAAGACGCTCTTATATTTATGAATGTTCATTGATCCGGCTCTATTTTATGCTGGCAATAAAATCGAGGCTCTGTCTCTCTTTTATCCTTGATATAAACTCGGCGAAGAAAAAAAAATTGATAAAAATTGCGGCTTTTGAAAGTAGTTTAGCAATCAAATTACAACTATATTATTTGAATGGCATAAAGCGGCTAAAAGAAAAAAAAAACTGTTTATTTAAAATTTATGATAAATTTTTATATAAATAACCCCCTTCTAGATATCTAAAAGGGGGTTTTCTTTAATCAGCTGTACCCGGAGCCGGGGTCGAACCGGCACGATCATTACAATCATTGGTGTTTGAGACCAACGCGTCTACCGATTCCGCCATCCGGGCGTCGGTATAAACTTGATTAGTCTTGAAAAAAAATATCTGCGACGAAATGATCGCAGATATTTCTGTATTTGGCTAAAATCAATGGAAAACTAAAGGTAGGATTATTATAGATAAAGCCTAACAAGAATTTGGTTTTAATATTACACAGCTTATAAATGGAAAATTATTTAATGATTAATTTGAGAATATCATTCCCGAAAGTGAAAACCATTAGCCCAATAATTATAAAAAAGCCAACCATTTGAGCTGTTTCAAGAAATTTCACACTTAAAGGTTTCCCTTTTATTATTTCTACCAGTAAAAACAAAGCATGACCACCATCAAGGGCTGGTATGGGCAATATATTCATAAAGGCCAAAGCCATTGAAAGCACTCCGGTTAAAAGCCAGAATCTAGCCCAGTCGAATTGTGAACCAAACATTTTGGCTACTCCTACAGGTCCTGATAAATTACGAGGGCTGATTTCACGCTTGAATATCTTTGAAAAAGCCTTTGCATTATCAGTAATTACTGAAAATGCCCGGTTTGAGCCAATTCCTAATGCAGCCAAAATCGAGTAGTTTTCACGTTTTATTTTAAAGTCGGGAATCTGATTCCCAAATCCCAGTTTACTACTGGTATCTGCAGCTACCTGCACATTAATAAGCTGTGCATTACGTAAAACGCCCAACGTAATATTTTTACCTTTATTAAGAATCAACTGCTGCTGAAACTGATCAAGAAAAGTGGTGATAACGCCATTCACAGAAACGATCTCATCTTTTTTTGCCAAGCCAGAAAGTGCAGCCCTGCCTTTTGGAACAAGTGAATCAACGATCGTTCTTACACGGGGGCTAAAAAGATCTTTTCGTGTGCCATATTTTGACATTTTATCAACAAAGTTTGATGGCACAAAAACGTTTACCATCTGATCTCCACGCTGAACATTCAATGTCACATTACCATAAAAAAGATCAGTGCTATATAAGTCATTATTCTTGACAACTGTTTTTGACCCGATTTTAATGACTTTATCTCCTGGCTTTAACCCAATTTCTGTTAAAGCCTGACCTGGCACTATACCGTTGGTATATTCAGACATGGCAATATAAGGCTCACCATATTTCATGGTTATGATCCAGAAAATTACTACGCCCAGCACAATATTTACTGCCACACCAGAAAGCATAACAATCAGGCGCTGCCAAGCAGGTTTTGAGCGAAACTCATCTGGTTTCGGGGGTAAAGCCATCTGCTCTTTATCCATCGATTCATCGATCATACCTGCAATCTTCACATATCCGCCCAAGGGTAACCAACCCACACCGAATTCAGTATCACCTCTTTTAAAACTAAAAAGTTTAAAGCCATAGGCATCAAAGAATAGAAAGAACTTTTCAACCTTTATGCCGAAGGCCCGGGCGGCCAGATAATGCCCAAGTTCATGCAGAATAATCAAAATTGCCAAGCCAAGAAGAACCTGGAATACCATAATTACAACACTCATATTACCTTATAACTTAAATTAAACTCAATGCTAATTTCCGGGTCTCTGAATCAGTCTCAACGAAATCATCATACCTGGGGCTTTTAATAAAATTTATCTTTTTCATACAATTTTCAATAACCTCACTCATTTCAAGGAAACCAAGCTGATTATTTAAAAATCCGGCAACAACAACTTCATTTGCTGCATTTAGAATGCATGGCATATTACCACCCTGCTCTAAAGATTCTATTGCAAGAGCAAGATTACGGAAAGTTTTTGAATCAGGCTCGAGGAAGGTAAATGACGCACCGTTAAGAAAATTATAACGCTCATTTATATTACTTATTCTATCAGGATAGCCAAAAGCATACTGAATGGGCAGTTTCATATCAGGCACACCAAGCTGGGCTTTGATAGAGCCATCAACAAACTGCACCATAGAGTGAATAATTGATTGAGGATGAACAACTACATCAATTTTAGATGAAGGCAGATCAAAAAGCCATTTAGCTTCAATAATTTCCAAGCCCTTATTCATTAATGATGCTGAGTCAATGGTAATTTTAGATCCCATTGTCCAGTTAGGGTGTCTCAATGCCTGGGCTGGGGTAACAGATTTCAGAAAATCTGAGTTCTTTCCTAAAAAAGGCCCTCCTGATGCAGTGAGTATTAGTTTTTCAACTGATTCAATTTTCTCACCCAGCAAGCATTGAAAAATGGCTGAATGCTCTGAGTCTACCGGAAGTAAAATTGTACCGTGTTCCCTGGCCAGACGGGTAATCAGTTCGCCGGCAACAACAAGTGTTTCTTTATTGGCAAGAGCGACAGTTTTGCCATGTCTGAGTGCATTTATTGTTGGTAGCAAACCACAATACCCCACCAGTGCAGTTAGTACAATATCAATGTCAGGGCCGGTCACAACTTCAGCTATTGCCTGGATTCCAGACTGAACATCTGTTACATAACCCGCCAGCGCACTTTTTACTTCTTGATATTTTGCAGGATCAGCGATAATTACCGTATCAGGTCTGAATTCAATTGCCTGACTGATAAGTAATTCACTACTGGTATTACTTGTTAATACCCTTACCTTGAATTTGTCTATGTTAAGTCTGACTACATCAAGGGCTTGCTTGCCGATTGAGCCAGTTGAACCTAGAATGGCAATATTTTTAATTTTCCCGTTCATTGAATTTCTCAGTAAGCATAAGCCGCCAGTTTACTGGCAATTTCTCTATTATTAGCAAGCCTTGGCATTTTATTCTGCCCACCTAATTTACCCTCTTCTCGCATAAAAGAAATAAATGCGTTTTTTTTCATGCGTTTAATTTTAAGGTTTTGCAAGATACCACCCTGAATCAAGTCTTTATAGTAGGAATTTTTACTTTGCAGCACCGTATCAACTGCTATTCTAAATGCCTCAATGTCAACTGGCAGTTTCCCAAATTCAACAAACCATTCATGATAAGGCAATTCACCCTCGGGATTAACCTGGGGGGCAACAGTATATTCAATTACTTCGGCCTTCATTTGGGCTGAAACCAGTCTGATTGCATAATCGACTTCTTCAGCAATTACATGCTCACCAAAAGCACTGATAAAATGAGTTATTCTACCAGTGACCACTAACCTGTATGGTGCAATACTGGTGAATTTTACTGTATCTCCTAAGATATAACCCCAGAGCCCAGCATTTGTAGTAAGAACGATGGCATAATTTACATCACAGCATACATCTTTTAGTTCAATACGCGATTCCTGAGAGTTTTCAAGGCAATCAAGCGGAATAAATTCGTAAAAAATGCCATCATCTACCACCAGCAGCATACCTGGTTCTTTTCTTGTATCCTGATAAGCGATGAACCCTTCAGACGCTGGATATGTTTCGATCGTATCAATATTTGGTCCCATACTGTTTTCCATCCTTGACTGGTATGGCTCATAACTTACTCCTCCATAAACTGAAAGTTCAGGAAAGACCTCCTGTACAGCTTTTCCAGTGCGATGCCCGATACTGTCAAAAAACATCTGTACCCAAGGTGGAATTCCAGATATCAGCGTCAGTGGAGAGCTGAGAATTTCTGTCAGGATGGCCTCAATTTTGTTTTCCCAATCTTCAATACTATTTGTTTCAAGGTTTGGAACTTGATTATTCTGCAGATAAGCTGGAATATGGTGATTAACGATGCCTGATAGGCGTCCGGTTTTAATGCCTTGAATTGTCGTTAATTTTGGGCTCCCTGATAAAAATAAAAGTTTTCCATTTAAAAAAGAGGTTTTTCCCGTTTCATGGATATACATGAGTAAGGCATTTCTGGCTGAGTTTATATGGTTATTAATCGATTCTGTGGTAATAGGGATAAACTTGGTGCCAGAAGTTGTACCTGATGTTTTTGACAGATAAATAGGTTTCCCAGGCCATAGTACATCTTCTTCTCCCGATTTAATCCTTTCTATATAGAATTTTAACTGCTCATAATCAGAAAGAGGGACCTGTTTTTTGAAATCTTCATAGGTTACAATTAAAGAAAATTGATGATCTCTACCAAAAGCAGTATTAGAAGCTTTTCTGATAAGGATATTAAATACTCTTTGCTGGCAGATTACTGCATTTTTGCGAACATAGTTGATATGCCAAGCCAAAACTGCTGCCAGAGGTTTACTTAAGATTGCTTTTAATCCCACTGCTTTAATTCTTTGCTTTTAATACCCAATAAAATCACTGTACTTTGAATAACACGCGCTTAAAAAAATCGGTCATAAAACCGATACCATAGGCGACGAGCTGAATAAAACTTGCAATTACACTGAGATACGCTATATAAATACTTTTTGTTACGATCACAGCATCGATTAGAATTGCCATGGCATACAGTAGTAATACACTGGCAGAAAGGTTAAAAAGATCATACCAGCGGAAAATAAAACTCAGGGCTATAAAGCCAAGAAAAACTGTAAAGGCCGCAGGAAAGAAATGAACAGGCTTTAGCGTCTTTGGAAAAAAGGTAAAAATATTAATTCTTGCCCTGCCGAAGAAGTGTAATTGATGATAAAACTGATTCATGCTAGTACGCCTTTTATGATAGACTACCGCATCAGCAATCAATGCGGCTTTAAAGCCCATCTGTTGCAGACGAATACTGAACTCAATATCTTCACCCAGACGGGTAATAATAAAACCTCGGGTCGCCTCATATACGCTACGGGAAATACCCATATTAAAACTTCGGGGATGAAAAGTACCTCCGAGATTTTTCTTTTTGCCTCTGATACCACCAGTAGTAAAAAATGAGGTCATGGCATAACTGATGGCCTTTTGAATCGAAGAAAATGATTCATGAGCAGCGTCAGGACCGCCATAGGAATCTAACTTTCCTAATTTAATGCCCTTGTCAACAGCTTCAAGATACTCGGGTGGTAAAATCACATCTGAATCTAAGATAATAAAGAAATCACCTTTGGCTCTTTCAAAACCGTAATTGCGAGAAAAACCCTGACCCGAATTTTCTTTCTTATAATACGTTATGTTAAGTAAATTATTAAAGGAGGCGACGACAGTTTCAGCATCTCTGGTAGAACCGTCTTCAATGACAAGCACTTCAAAGTTTTTTCGTGTCTGGTTGACCATGCTATCAAGTAGTTCCTTTATTTCCTGTGGTCTATTAAAAAGCGGTATTATAAAGGAATAAGTAAAACCAGAGCTATCTTTAATAACTATACTGCCATCAGTATTCACTTCAGGTCTGTCAATACTGATCATATTATTTTTTCAATCTGGTAACTATTTCTTTCAGAACCGTTTCTGGAAACCAATTCTGCAAGAAAACCAGTTAGAAACAATTGGGAACCTAATAAGATCAATACAAGTCCGATAAAAAAAAGTGGTTGTTCAGTGACATCGCGGTTAAAGTGAATACCTTTAGAAATATCGTATAGTTTTCCAGCAATGATCCCAAATGCTATCAGAAACCCCATAAAAAAACAGAGGACGCCCATTGTACCAAAAAAATGCATTGGGCGCTTTCCAAATTTGCCCACAAAAAATATTGATAGCAGGTCTAAAAAACCATTTATAAATCTGCTGATGCCCCCAAATTTTGTGACTCCGTATTTACGGGGATAGTGAACAATAACCTGTTCAGCAATTTTTGTAAAACCTGCCCATTTCGCAATAACTGGTATGTATCGGTGCATTTCTCCGTAGACTTCAATATTTTTTACTACATCATTGCTATATGCTTTCAACCCACAATTAAAATCGTGCAGGTTATGAATTCCTGAAATAGACCTGGTAACTGCATTAAACAGCTTTGTCGGAATAGTTTTGGACATCGGGTCATGCCTGGTCTTTTTCCATCCTGATACAAGATCGAAACCTTCTAGTTTTATTTTGCTGTATAATGCTGGTATTTCATCAGGACTATCCTGGAGGTCAGCATCCATGGTTATGACTACGTCACCTCTTGCCTCTAGAAAACCAGTACTTAAAGCTGCTGACTTCCCATAATTACGCCTGAACTTTATTCCTCTTATATGTGCCTTATAAGCCTGAAGCTTTACAATAGTTTCCCATGAGCCATCATTACTGCCATCATCTACAAATAAAATTTCGTAGGTAAACCCATTAGCAAGCATCACCCTCGAAATCCAATCTTCTAGTTCTTCTAAAGATTCCTGCTCGTTGAAAAGCGGCAAAATTACCGAAATATCCATAAAAACTCAGACGCTAGTAAAAACCGGCTTATTCTTTTTAACAATTACCGCCAAAATCAGCGAAATAACAAGTGAGGCAATGACTGAAGATACCAGTGCAAGAAGAAATATTTTAGGAGTACCGGGATTACTGTACGATTTCATGTTTTCAAGATTAGTATCTATTACACCCTGGGAGATTCCAGTTTTTAACAATTCTTTTTGAACCGTAGCAAATACAACTTCGCCTATCCTTTCTCCTAAACTTCGGTCAATAAAATTATAGAGTATAAAATTCCAGCTGTACTTTAGGCCCACACTTAAAAGTGTAATAATGATCGAAGAGCTGAAAGCCTGTGAATAAGACCAGGAACCCCCAGCCAGTTTACGTACACTTAGTATAAAAATACATAAGAGGCCAAACTCAAACAGCTGTAGCGCCCCACTTATGAACGTATTTGTGCTGTATAATGGGTTAACTAACCATGAAAGCACATAAATAGCAACCATAATCAATCCAAGATAAAGACCGCATATCAGAGACTCCTTATAGATAATCTTTCGGGCAGTACTTTCTACGTCAGTATTTCTTGTATTTGCAATATCTTCAACCATCGTTATTAAGCTTCTAGTGGTAAACTGAAATTTTCTTGACCTAAGAAATATACCAACAAGCTGTAAAATACTGCATTTTCATATTTCTTATCTACACTCTCGACTAGAAACTGATTTAGTTCTTCATGGTCAGGAGCCGGATTCAGGAAAAATGATAATATCGGATAGAAGACGTCTTTCAAGGGAGCATCTGAAGAAACGAGTTTCGCTGCAGCACTAATTTCTGCATATCCGGTATCCATCAGTCCTTGATTTGAAATGATGTCTTCATAAATTTCATGCTCATCCTGAAAATCTTCATCTTCAACCAGCAAAAATTCATTAAGGTAATCGGGTAATGATGGCTCAATATCTTCTTGTTTACACTCGCGCAGGTAGAGAAATACATTCAGCATTTCTGTTCCCCGTTCAAGAGTGTCATCTTCTATCTGTTGCCATTCTGGTGTATCAAGATAGTCTTCTTCAAACCTTAATGAATCTGTAGTGAAAAAATTGATCATTAGCAGATCAAAACAGAATTCCCTGAGATCATTAAATTCATCCTGAGAATCAAAATAATCGTCCATTGTTTTCAATTTCAGCATGAAATCTAATTTGAGTTCAAATATTTCAATCAGGGAATGATAAAGTGCCGAATGAGCTGGTTCTAGTTTGATCCCGGCTGAAAGATTACTAGTAATGCCAGTTTGGAAGCCTGCAATGGCTGCAAGAAGTGATTCCTGAACGTGTTGATCCATATAAAACGTTGATTAGTAGAAGCAAAAATGCACTGGTCAGGGGTATAAATTATGACCAGGAATTAAGATGTTAACAATCACAAAATAAAGATTTAATTTTTATAAAAATGGCCGTTTACGAATACGGCTAAAACTTTACCCTGAATTTCTTTTCCAAGCCATGGGCTGTTTAAAGATTTTGAGCCTAAATCTTCTTTCTTCAGAATCCATTTTAATGCAGGATCAAAAAGTGTGAAATTAGCTGCCTGCCCAATTTTTAATGCCGGGATCTCAAGCCCGAGAATAGTACGTGGGGAATAGGCCAGCAATTTGACAATTGTCTCAATTGAATCAGGACCAAGGGCCATATTTAATAAGGAATAACAGGTTTCTAAACCAATCATACCATAAGCAGCTGATTCGAATTCTACCTGTTTAACTTCTATTAGTTGAGGATTATGCTGACTGCAAACTGCATCGATCGTGCCATCGTATATGCCGGCAATCAGGGCCAGCTTGTCATTTAGCCCACGTAGTGGAGGTTTAACTTTATAATTACTGTCAAAGTCCGATAAATACCCATCATCAAGAATTAAGTGATGGGCAGCAACAGCTGCCGTCACCTTTAAACCACGTTTTTTTGCGACTCTGATAAGTTCAACAGAACCAGCAGTAGAAATAGTACTGAAGTGAATTCTACAGGAAGTATATTCAGCCAGCATCAGATCACGTGACACCATGAGTTCTTCGGCCAGTGAAGGAATTCCTTTCATACCCAGCACAAGCGTATTCAGACTTTCATGAACTTTTGCTCCGGCAGCTATTGACTGGTCTTCAGGATTTGACATAATCAAACCACCAAAATCTGATGTGTACTGTAAGGCGCGGGTTAAAAGGCCGGCATGCTGAACGGGCCTGTCTCCATCGCTGAAGGCCCTTACACCGGATAACCACATGTCATACATTTCAGCCATTTCTTTACCCTCACGTTTATGACTGATCGCACCGACAGGGATAATTTCAATTGGCTGTAAGGCTGCTTTATGTAAAATAAATTCAATTTCAGATTTTGAATGAAGAGCAGGCTCAGTATCCGGCATAAGGGCTAGTCCGGTAAAACCTCCTTTTATTGCCGCTCTGCTCCCACTTTCAAGGTCTTCACGTACTTCTTGACCGGGCTCACCAAATGTTGCATTCAAATCAAACCAGCCGGGCGACAGACAAGCCCCATTCATCTGGATAACTTCTGCATCACTTACGTTCAGGTTCTCACCAAATTGCCTAATCTGGCCATCCCGGATATGTATATCTTGTTGCTGACCGGTGAAACCCGAAAGAGGGTCGACCAGTTTGACTGATTTTATAAGCAGATTTTTATCGGTAAGGGGCATAATAAAAAAATCAAAGTTTAGCAATCAGACCAGTACCTTTTTTCTGGAATCAAACCAGATAATGCATTCTTCAAGGGCTAAAAAAACAAGGGACAAGATAAGGCAAACTTTCCAAAGCTGTGTACCCAGGCTGCTTTGTTTAATTTGATTCGAAAGGCTCTCTTTGCCCGGTTCAATGATGGCTGACACTTTTAAGCCTGTTAATTCGTGAAGCTCACCAAGACTAAAAAAAGACATGATAGATTCATTGCGATTATAATTAAAAGCATACTCGTTCACCTGGGTATTCCCATTTTTTAGCGCATAAATACCATCATTATGAACCTGGGAACCAATATATAATGTAGTCAGATTTTTATTCTGTATTACTTCAGGGATTAATTCAATCGATTGAGATGAAAGTTTAAGACCTGTATGCACACCACTGAGATCAGCCAGGGGTAAAGAA
>ENA-OFCD01001718-OFCD01001718.1-metagenomes-genome-assembly--contig:-NODE-1718-length-10373-cov-4.263423_pt1 | contig 10373 bp, 13 predicted proteins | sample MGYA00153392_OFCD01 | MGnify analysis MGYA00153392 | reverse complement strand
CAAAGTGGAAAATATTGGACGCTGATTAGTGGAAAGTATTGGGCGCTGTTTGACACATCATAAGAATTATCCGACCAACAAAAAGGGCGCCTTAGCGCCACTTTTTCTCAACCATAAGACTTACTTTTGTCCGGATCGGATCTCTTCTGCGATGTGTTTCGCGGGGTAGACGTTGTCCAGCGCCTCCAGCAGCGCTTGCGAATGCACCGCCACGGTGCGGTTAAGCTTTTCATCAAAGCCAAACTCGCCACCGAGCGAATGGATGTTGCCGTCGAACACCAGGCCAACGACTTCACCATTTTTGTTCACCATGGGTGAGCCGGAGTTGCCGCCGATGATGTCGTTGTTGGTAATCAGGTTGAACGGCGTCTTCAGATTCACCTTCGTTTTCGCGGCCAGCCAGCTTTTGGGTAGAGCGAAGGGCTCTGCGCCAGTGTGGCGGGTGTAGGCGCCGCCGATGTCGGTGAAAGGCGCGACCGGTGTGCCGTTCTCATTCCAGCCCACCACGCGGCCATAGGACAGACGCAAAGTGAAAGTCGCATCCGGATAGTTCTCGGTGCCGTAAACCGCAAAGCGGGCCTTGGCAAGGCGCTCTTCCTGCTTCTTCAGCGGACCTTGCACTTCTTCTTCAAGCTTCTTCCGGGCTGCGCGCACTTCGGCATCAAACGAGGCGACAAACTTGATCAGAGGGTCTTTGGATGCAGCGATTGTCTTGCTGTCCGCATCCCACAACGTCTTGCGCAGGCCACCGACGGGCTCGCCCTTGGCGTTCATCTTCAGTTCCTGTAGCTTCGTGCCCTTAATCAATTCAGTGGCAACCTGCTCCGGGCTCTTGTTGCCCAGCAGCTTCTTCACCAGTGGATGGTCAGGGCTCAGGTCTTCACGGAACTTGGTCAGACCATATTTGAGAAAGGCGATCTCAAATTCCTTGTAGATGGGTGCATCGGACAATACCCTTTGCTCCATTTGCGGCATACGCGCATCGGCAAATTCGCGCAGTCGATCTGCGTTGGGTTTGGTTTTTTCTTCGGCATGCCGCACGATGTTGCGGGATATTGAAACCAGCGTGCTGCCAAAGTTGCTTTGCAGGGCATTGGTGGTTTTGCGCATTTCCTGCTGCTTTGCAGTGATGGCGGCAATGTTGTCCCACGCATCGCCGTATTCGGCAAACAGAGCAGAGTTGGCCACGACTTTGGCGCGGAAGTCACGCTCGTTCTTTTGCAGTTGGCCAAAAAATGCGCCATCGCCCAGCGCCTCATGTTGGCCCTTGAGGGCTTTCAGGCCGTTTTCCACACTGAACAGGTTGTCATTGGAGTGGCGCAGTTGTTCCTTGCCACGCATCTGGTATTCGGTAATCCAGCCACGTTCCTGTGACAGGAGCATCAGGATAGTTGGCAACGCGCTGTCGCGCTGGTCTTCCATTTGCGCGATGGTCATGCCGCGCATGGTGCTGCCGGGATTGCCCGACACAAAGGTCAGTTCGCCGTCCTTGATCCCGGTTTTTGCAAAGGGCAGGTAATTGGTGGTCTTCCAGGGCTTGCCGTCTGCGCCATAGATGCGCAGGAAGCTGACGTCCAGGTCATAGCGCGGGAAGTTGAAGTTGTCCGGATCACCACCAAAGAATGCGATCGCATCTTCCGGTGCAAACACCAGACGGATGTCCTGCAGGCGGCGGTATTTGTACAAGTTGTACTGTCCACCACGGAACAAGGTGACTACGTCACAACGCCATTCCTTGCTGGTTGCGCATTCCTTCTCGATTCCGGAAATTGCGGCCTTCTGCACTTCGTTGAACTTGTCGGTCGGAGCGTTTTTGGTTGCGTCCTGCACGGCCTGGGTCACATCGGTGATGGCGGTAAGCTGGTTCATCTCCATGCCGGGGCAATGGGGCTCTTCCTCCCTCTTCCCGGCGATGAAACCGTCCTTGTTGAAATCCTTCTTGCGCATGCCAGACAGGTTCTGGATGCACTCGCGGGCGCAGTGGTGGTTGGTCATCACCAAGCCATCCGGCGAGACTACGGAGGCCGAACAGCCACCCGCAATACGCACGCTGGCCAACTGCAACTGTTTGAGCCAGTCCGCGCCGGGCGCAAAGCCGTAGGTGGCGCCTACTTTGGCGGACGGAAACTGGTTGTAGGTCCACATGCCTTCGTCGGCAAGTGCTACACCTAAGTTCAGGGACAACAGCCCGACGAGAATAATCCCGAAATTACGATGCATAACAGACTCCAAGTTCAAAAATCGGAGTAGTCTAGCATATTCACTGGCGTGTGTTTGCCTTGACTGGAAAAAGGGAATGTAGCGCTGCTTCTGGCCGGGAGCGTCGAATCTAGCAAATTGGTAAAAACTTCAATAACTATTTCGTGACGCCATTTTTTTGCTTGGGTTTCCACGCTAAATAAAAGACCAGAGCGAGCATTAAAAATGATCCCGCAATGTAATACCGAATTGAATTTGAGCCCACGGCAAAAATAATCGCGACAAAAATCCACGGTAACGGTACAAATAGATGACGATTTTTTCTAAGAAATTCAATATTCATCGGATAGCCTCAATCTAGCTTTGACCTTAGTTGCCATGTCAGCAATGGGCCGACTGTTCCCAATCATACCAAGGTCGTAATCAATCAGTTATAGGCGGCCAGATCTTTAGAATGCGGCCACTAACGACCATTGTGAACAAACTCGAACACTGTGCTCAGTGGCAAATGAGCACTTCCGCAGGTCAAGCTAACTAGCAAAATCTCGTTTTCTCGAGAAGACGCGCCGAGCGAGCGGAATCGGAAGGACGGTCATTAAAAATCCAGCAAATAGCAACAGCCATGCAAGATAAACTGATAAAAACGCCGTAAAGACACAAGCGACAGCCGAGGCTACCGAGAAAAAGCTGCGGCGCCTGCTCCAACGCTCATAAGGCCGCTCTTTGTGCGCTTCAGCATAAACCAGGTGTCCAGCAAACGCCGTCAGGCCCGCGGTAGTCCCCCACATTGCGACAGCGAGCGGAAGGCTCGGATGCTCGCCGAGGAACGCCGTTGTAAATGGAATCAAACTTGCGAAAAAAAGGAACAGGAGGTTCAGCCAGAAGAGCTTCAGCGTCGCCCTCTCAACATCATTCAGCGCAAGCAGGTGCTGAATCCAGCTCACGCCAACGAACGCAAACGCGACCGCGTAGCTCGCAAGCTTAGGTATTAAATGTATAAATACGTCCGCGTGAAAGTTACCCACTATCTCCGGCACCTTCAGTTCCAATGCCATGATGGTAATAATGACGGCTAAAACAGCATCGCTGAACATCTCCATCCTAATCAACGCAAAGCTTTTTTCTTTTTCCACAACTTCTCCCTGATCAGAACTTGCAAATTGCGAAATGCGGCTTCGGTTGTGTCAGTCTCACAATTTGCGAGGTGATAACGCGGCTGCGCTTGAAACATCGGCTTTTGGCCGATTTTGGCAGGCTTGATGATGACAATCTTCCCGTGGGCTTGTCAACAAGATAAATCAGGCAACGCGGAGAACAAGTCGCTTACCGCACGCCTTCACGTACTTGCGTAGTGTGGCGACGGAAGGCGAGTGCTTGCCCGTCGATAGCGAGCGCTCAAGACGCGCCACGGCCGGTGCCTGTGTCCCCATTCTTTCGGCAACCTGCGCTTGAGTAAGCCCAGCATCTTGGCGGGCTTTCAGTAGGGCGTCGAGCAGCGCAGATTCGTCGCGTTCAATGTGCTCCACCTCTGCCCGAACACCTGGGCGACTCAGGAGCTTTTTTACAATCTGATCATGTGTGCGCATTCTTAACCTCTTTCATCCGTGTCTCCGCGATCCGCAGATCTTGGATTGGTGTTTTCGCTGTCTTCTTGATAAAGCTGTGCAGCATGACAATAAGTCTTCCAGCCAGTGTGCAGAAGAAAACCCTGGCAATGCCTTCTGCTCCTTTCAGCCTTAGCTCAAAGAGGCCTTCCCCAAAGGCGCTAGTGTGAGGCTCGCCAAGATTGGGGCCAAGAGCAATCATTCGTCGGGTTAACACAATGTACCGAGCCGCCAGCGTGTCGGGCAATTTGAGAATGTCTTCTTGCACCGCGTCGCTGTAGTAGGTAATGGTGTAATCCAACTGCAAATCATAACAAATATGTTATCGTCTTGCAAGTGGCAAATTCGCCACTCGCATCCGAGCGACCTCTATAGCGTGGCAGCGCGCTTTTAATTTTGTTGAATCAGCGCACACTCGTCATCCATTTAGATGAGGAGAAAGTTATGGAAACCCAATTGCCTGTTGCAACCAAAGTGCCATGGAACAAGGGAAAGCTCGTCGGTCAGAAAGCGCCGCTAAAATTGCGCGACATCTGGGCGATTCGCGTCCGGCTACAAATCAGTAAACGCGCACGGGAGTTAGCACTTTTTAATTTGGCGATCGACTGCAAACTTCGTGGGTGTGATTTGGTGAAGTTACATGTTCGTGATGTTTCTCACGGCGAGCGGATGGCCTCTCGCGCCATGGTGATGCAGCAAAAGACTCAGCGAACCGTGCAGTTCGAAATCACCCAGCAAACGCGTGACGCGCTTGCAGACTGGATCAAGATTAAGCACCTCAAGGGCGATGATTTCCTATTTCCGAATCGTGTACATCGTCTAGGTCACCTATCAACGCGACAGTACGCTCGCATTCTGGAGGGCTGGGTTACTGAGATCGGCCTGGACCCAACTAACTATGGTACGCACTCGATGCGTCGGACCAAAGCAACCCTGATCTATCGACGTACGAAGAACCTTCGTGCTGTTCAACTTCTCCTTGGGCATGCCAAGCTGGAAAGCACCGTGAGGTACCTCGGCATCGAAGTTGACGATGCGCTGGAGATTGCAGAGCAAACGGAAGTCTGATCCGCCAGCCACTGAATTCAATCAGCTTTCATTACGTCGCGTTATAAGCGGAATGCAGCGGAAACGCTGGCATTCTTCTTGGCGAAGAATGAATCAGGAGTCGGTCGGGAAGGACGGCTATTGGCCGGTTTCATCGATTCTACATTGAGGTTGATTTTTGACTTATTCCGGTCATTCGATTTTTCCGATAGCGATCATTCCGAACCCGCTGTTTTCACTCTATAGTCGGACTTCCACTTTCCCGTTCAGAAATGCAAAAGAAGTAGGCTCATATTTTGTTATGTAATCGCTCATTCCAGGTTGCTTTAAAATTACTTTTCGCGCAAAGGAGATCGTACAAATGAGAAAATTTCTGTGGCTACTGCTGGTGTCGTACTGCCCGATCGCGCTCGCGGCCTCAAGCTTTACGTTTGATGTGGCGCGAGGCCCTCACCCTGTTGGGTTTCGTGCAGTTTATCAATCTGACGATTCGCGCTCTTATGTGCGCACCACGCCTGGACTGCCGATCTCTCGCCCAATCCAAACCTTGATCTGGTATCCGGCAACCGTATCGGCCAAACCGATGCGCTATGGTGAATATGCAGAATTTAGCGTGACCCAACAAGACTTCAAGCAGACGCCCGAAGCAATTCAAGCCGCCTTTCGCGAATTACTCAAATCGCTCCCGCTGAAGGGCGAATCACTTGAGTTTGAGCTGGCACGGCGGCAATGGGCGACGCGGGATGCGCCAGCCTCGGCGGGCAAATTCCCCGTGGTGATTTACGCGCCCAGTGTTGGCGGCGCTGCCTACGAAAACACGGATTTATGCGAGCTGCTGGCGAGCTACGGCTACGTGGTTCTTGCGAGTCACTCGCAGGGTAAGGACGATAACGGGATGACGATGGATCGTGCTGGCATCGACCTGCAGGCTGGCGATATACATTTCCTGATGGCGTACGCCCAGAAAATCGCTGCCGCCGACACCACTAGGATTGCCATCGTCGGCTATAGCTGGGGCGGCATTTCAAACGCGTTTGCAGCTGTTGATAAACCGAACGTGCGCGCCCTGGTTTTTCTGGATGGAACGATCCGTTATTTCGCCAAGTTCGTTGACGATGCCAAGCTAAACCGCGGCGCAAGTTTTAACATGCCGATGCTGTATTTTTCGTCGGCGAAAGTAAACTTTAAGAACGAGCCCGGAAAAGTTGAAGCAGGCGATAAACTCCTGCAAGGTTTGACCAGCGGCAAGCGCTATCAACTGGAAATGAATCGAATGAATCATGGCGACTTTAGCTCGCTCACCATTCGTCTAACCCCGCCCGAAAGCTATACGTCAGCAACACCGCAAGATGTGTCCGCCAGCTACGGCTGGATGGCACGCTACACGCTACAGTTTCTCGACGCGACGCTCAAGGGTGATCGCAACGCAAGCACGTTCATGGCACAAAGCCCGTCTGCAAATAAAGTCCCGGCCGGATTGATTTCCGACGTGGTGGCAGTACCGGCGCCTCTGAAACCATCAGACTTATAGAGTTTCATAGTTATCCTAAATCGAAGGTTTCATGGGGTCTGTGAAATTAATCGTTCAATGGGGGAAACGGGAAGATGGGCGGCCTTTGGCCGGTTTCAGAATCAGGCTCGCAAAGGCGCATGCACTATGTCCGTTTCGACGTAAAGTGCGACAAAGACCTCAGTACTCAATTCGCAATGGCACGAATCAGGCGGCCGTGGGGAAGGACGGCTTTTGGCCGTTTCATCGAGGCTCACGAGACAAACGCTGAATTATTCGAGCGTTTCCGGCTTCTAAGTTTGCAAGCCGCCGATTTACCTCGTCAACAGTACGCTCAATTCGAGTTTGCACGACCTGCAGGGCTTCCAAGCACTCCAGTACCGAACTCTCACGGGGTGTCATCGCTTGTTCCTCGTTAATTGGTAGGGCCGGTTGCAATGTAGTTATTGGTCGAAATCCGCTTCACAAAAAAAGAAACCCCTAGCTGCTGTAAGCAAGCTCAGGGGTTTCATGTTGACGCTTAGGTCGGCAAAGACCGGTCGTACAGTGTTTCAGGCGCAATGTCCAAGTTGCCCGGCCAGCACACCGTGCCATACGCAACATACGCCTGATTGAACAACTCAATATTCTTGAGCTGGCCAAACACTCCGCGACCAAGGTAAGGAATGGTATCAAATACGCGCTTCTCGCCGGTATTGAAGACCAATTCCAATTTATAACCACTAAGTGGCTTCACAGCCGTAACTGATTCCACAAATGCCTCCATGATTTTCAGCGCAGCGGCTCGATTTGGAAAAGCTTTTCACCTTTGATCGCTAAAGTCCAGTCAGCCATGAGACTCTCTCGATGGATTTCTATCCACGCTTGTACCAACCTCGCTTTCTTGTTGGGAAGAGTTCCCGTCAAGATTGCGCCATCTTCAATCGAAAACACCGCTTCTTCACTTTGAAATTTTGCGTGGACGTGCGGTGAATTATGTCGTTCGTCATCGAAGAAATACATGTAGATGACGATGCCATAAAACATACTAATTGATGGCATTTGTAACTCCTTTGGATTATGGATAAACCCTTCGGAGGTCGCCCAAAGGACGAACCCGTTGGGCAAACTTTTGCTGAATTAACAGCAGTATCAGGATGATCCTGAATTATGAAAAGCCGTAACCAGCAGGGCTAAATGCAATGTAGCAATGTAGTATGAGTATATCAGCAGCTTTAGAGTCCAGCAACATGCCAAAAAATTACAAATATCGAGTCTTTTCCAAGGGAGGCCTCACTATTAGGCAGGTTTGAATTCGTAATTAGACAGTTCGCGGGAACAGCCGGTATTGGCCGAAATGCGACGAAAAGCATGGTTGGCATCAAGAGTTTGTCGGCGCCGAGATAGCATTGAATGCGGCCTGCGCGCGCCTGACGAGGCTAGGGTGGAGAACGCCAAGCTTCGGGGATTGTCCAAACGGCTGTCCATGTGGCACGAGGAACCATGCGTCCGTGTAGGGAAGATCCTCATGTGACCTCAGGTCGAATTTCGTTGGGTAACTCAGTCCAGAGTGGGTGTACGCCGTACCATCGGCCGGCGTGATCGCAAACTCGCCCGCGCGAAGCTCGGTAGTTTTTTTCGACGTTCCATAAGCCACGCGAACACCGGGGCTGCCGTCGTCGAATTCCACAATCGCCATGACTAAAGCTGGCCGAGGTTTGGACGCTGGAACATTCTTAACTTCCGGGAAGCGGCAATAAACGATATCACCGAGGGCGGGAAGTGGTTCGAATTGTCTTTGATCCAATTTTTGTCCCGGTTGATGCCTCAGCGCTGAACAACGAATCTACAACTCTGGCTAGTCCATGGGTTTTCTTAACCGCGCTTGATATTTCGGCATGCTGCTTTGCTGTCAGAGGGCCCTCATCGGGCTCATATTGCGGCAAGTAGGTGCGCGCAGAGTCCGCTAACGCTTTATGGATGGCGTCAGTTTCAGAGACGCCGAGGGTCTTTGCAAGCAACTTAAGCGTGCTTCGAGTGACGCCGTTTCCGGTATCAGTTTCGCGCAGCCGCAGCAGAACCGGTTTTTGCTCCATCTCAATTAGCCTTTACAACGAAAAGTGAAGATAGCTTTAAGATATCACGGATTTCGCTAGGTTTCAACAAAAACGCAGTGCAAAGGAAGTGGTCGAATGTCTGACCGGTCGAAATAAGATGGAACTGGACCGGCCTCGTGTAGAGCCGCTTCTGGCCGATTTCACAATTCTATTACCGCCGCGCTGACCCAATATTGAGCCGACTACGCAAGCTCTAAGCGAATCTGCCGCCCCACGATCGCAGCTGCCCTCGCGAGCGTAGAAATTTGCACATCACAATCCGGATTCAGCAATCGATCAAGCTGAGTCCGGCTGGTGTGCATCATCCTCGCCATTTTTGCTTTCGAGATCGATTGCACTGCCATCGCTTCTTGCAGTTGCCACGCGACGACTTCTTTGATCGCGCGGGCCTCAAACTCACCTAGTACGCCTTCTTTTTCCAAGAAGCTATCTAAAGTAGAACCAATCGCTGGGTTCTTTGATTTTTTGTTCATCGTGTTACCTCTTTCATACGTTGGCGAGCGAGATAGATGTCCGATTTCGGAGTCGATTGAGTCTTCTTGATGAAGCCGTGCAACCCGACCAAGACGCCATCGAAGTGGCACAGGAGCACACGTGAGATGCGTTGACTTGGTAAGGTACTTCGCACCTCAAAGAGCCCTTCTCCCATCGCGCGCACTAACGGCATGCCGACCGGCCAGCGAAACTGCGTACGCATCAAGTCTTGGCCGATCACGTGTCGGTCACCCACGGGCAGGCCGTGTAGCCATTCACGGACGGGCTCTCGCCCTTGCGGGCTTCGATAGAAAACAAAAGGCATTCTTTGTAACGTTGTTGCCATATGTACTAATTATAGTACATGTACTACATAAAGTGCAACACGTTCACCGGTGGAGTCGGTGATCCATTAGCTGGAACCCCAGGAATCAGAGTGAAGTCTTTTTTCAGCGGATTGGTCGGATGCTTATATGAAATTAGAAGCTGCTCGGGGACCGCGGCTTCTGGCCGTTTTGCTCAGCGAACAGCCGCTTTTGGCCGCTAGGCGGCGATCAATACGTCAGCCGAAATGCCAAAATCATTGTGCAGTTTGCGAATCATCGCTAACGATAACGGGCGCTTGCGGCTTAGAACCTCATAAGCTCGATTTGGACGACCAAAAACCGGCGTCAAATCGTGAATCGTCAGGCCGCGTTGTTCCATCACGAATTTGATCGACTCGACAGGGTCCGGCGGCAGCATCGGGTAGTGCTTCGCTTCGTAGGCCTGAATCAACGTAACCAACACGTCGAGCGTATCGCCATCAGCCGTGCCGACCTTGGCACCCATTAGACCTTCGACAGTCTTGAGCGCTTCGTTATGGTCGCGTTTTGAACGAATTGGCTTGATAGTCATGGCGTCTCCTTCATATCGTTTGTGCATCAATTTGGTCATATTGCCTGTGCGTGCCAATGAACCGAACATACACCACTCGAAACGGATAGTTAATCCATACGACAAGACGATATTTGTTGCCCGCTAAATTAAACACCACACGACCGTCTTTCAGAATACTAGCCGTCCCCAGATCAGCCTTTACGTCTGCTGGACTTTTCCAGTCTGCGGAAGACGCATGCTGAAACCACGCCCGCGCAGGTTCCACAACATCCCGGTAGGCGGGGCTTGATTCTCCGAAATCTCTCAGCGTTCGATAGGCGATGACTCGCATATCTCAGTATAGTCCCATAATGGGACTAAATACAAGGGTCAATAGTGAAAAGCGCGGACTGGAATTAAAGCGGTTAGGCTTGATACATTCCCGTCGCCGACCAGAGGGAAGTCGAAGTGGATCTCATGATTCAGCGGGTTTACATTCGTAATTGGACGCTCAACCGGAATGACAGCTATTGGCCGATTTAGACAATTCTACCAGTTGCATTCGTATGGCCGTAGCGGGCACAT
>ENA-OFCD01001716-OFCD01001716.1-metagenomes-genome-assembly--contig:-NODE-1716-length-10381-cov-7.895797_pt1 | contig 10381 bp, 17 predicted proteins | sample MGYA00153392_OFCD01 | MGnify analysis MGYA00153392 | reverse complement strand
CCACCGTGCCGTACGCGACACCCGTCGGGGTCCAGGGCGTGAGCTCGAACCTTCTCACCCTCGGCGGCCTTGCCGTCTTCCCCCAATGAGCGCGCGCAGCTTTTGGGTTGTGGTCCAGCGCGAGCGTAGTGCGTCGGGTCGGCGTGAGGTGGATCGCGCGTTCTTCCTCGATGAGCACGACGCGCTCGGATGGGTCGCGTCGATGCAACCGCGAGAGCAACACGACATGCGCGTCGAGCGACGTGCGGACGGTGTGACGTGAGCGCCGACTCGATGCTCATCGAAAGCTGTCGCGCTGCACTCAGCGGCGCGAGCCAGAGCGACGGCCCCGTACGTGTGCTCTACCTCGCCGCTGCCCGCGCGCAGCTCGCAGCGCTCAGCGCCGTCGTGGCGTCGCTTGCGATCTCCGTCGACGCAGAGGAGGCGGAGCTCGTGCGACGCAGTCGTGGGGCAACGTCGTGACCGCAGATCCGAGCCTCGTAGAAACGTCCCGGCAGCGTGAGGCACCCCAAGGCCCTTCGATGGCTTCGGACGCGTCCTACGAGAAACAGGCGCTCGCAGACCCGCTAAAAGCTGCCACTTCATCGGGCGCACTCTTGGCCAATGGGGCAAGTCGACGACGACCCCGTTCGCTACTCTGCCGACCCGAAGCGTTGGCTTCGATCGACGAGCTTGCGAGCATGTGGGGCGTCAGTTCGAACACCGCACGCCGTCGGCTGCTCGCGCTCGACAAGCTCTCGCGTGTCGCGGTCGCGTTCGTGCGCGGTCGACTTGTTGTCGAGATCGGCCGTCGGCTCTTCGCTGACCGCGAGGCGCTTGAGCGTATCGTGTCGAGCCTGCCGACCGAGCCGGGCCATCGGCTGCGAGAGATCGCAGAAGAGCGCGCGGCGCTTGCGAGCAGATCGCGAGCGCTTGCCGCAGAGGCGAGGCTGATTCGGCTCGTCGCGCGGTGACCGCCAACGCCCCGTCTCGCTCGCGCGGGGCGGGGCTTTCGCCGTTTTGTGGGTCGTCTAGTCGGCGGAAAGAGTCGCGGTGAGCATCGCTGACCCGTTGGTACTGTCGACGCCCGCGTTCGACCGCCAAGCGGACGGTGTGACGTGAGCGCCGACTCGGCGTGTGGTGCAAGCGTCCCTTGAATATCATTCTTGAAAATTATTCTTGATCTGCACCCTAGAACCAGTATTGTGGGGCTCATGACGAAACAAAGTGTTCAGGCGGTCTACCCCTGCGGAGAGTGCTACTGCGGCTGTGGGGCAGCACTCGACGACCCGCGAGCCTTCTTCCTCACGGGCCACGACAAGCGCGCTGAGGCCGAAGTGATCCGCGAGAAGTATGGCTCTGTCGTCGCCTTCGTTGTTGCTCACGGCTACGGACCCAAGAGCCGACGTGGGCCGAAGCCGAAGCTTGCGCTGCCACCCGCGCACGCGAGGATGCGAGGGGGGAAGTAAATGGCCATCGAACAACGAGAACGCTCTCGCCGACGCGGCGGAGAGCTTCGAGAGTTCGTCGACGGTCGCGTTGCGCGCATCCGTATCGCGAAGGGTCGGCGCGAAAGCTACGCGCTCGACGGCTGCCACGATCGCGAGAGCGCGCTCACGCGTTGCCATGAGCTCGACGACATGGCCCAGCGCCTGCGCCGCTCAGACGCGACCGTCGACGAGATCGACCGGTTGCTTGAAATGGGCGGCAAGGCGCGACCTGGACGCGTCTGGGACGGCATCGTGAAGGCCGTCGACGACATCTGCGCGGGGAACGCGCCACGCGCGGCGGATGGAAAGGCGCCTATCACGTTCACCGACTTCGCGAAGGAGTGGACGACGGGCGCGCTGCACAAGAAGTACCCCGATCACGTGCGCGCCAAGAAGGAAGACAGCGCACGTGGCGATCGGGATCTGCTGACCAAGTACATCGCCCCAATCATCGGCGGCGAAGCGCTCCGCGATCTGCGGCTCGAACACTTCGAAGAAATCATGGCGCAAGAGTCGTTGCGCAAGCTCAGTCCAACGACGCGCAGGCACGTCGCGCAGGTCTGCCGCCACGTGATGAGCCTCGCGGTCTACCCAGCGAAGCACATCGCGACGAACCCAATTCCCGGCAAGTGGCTCCCGCGCAAGGCGAAGCCCAAGGCGAAAGCGTGCCTCTATCCAGCCGAGGACGCGAAGCTACTCGCGTGCACAACGATCGCTGTCGAGCGGCGGCTTGCGTACGGCATCCTCGTGCGTGAGGGCATGCGCGCGGGCGAGCTCGCCGCGCTCAAGTGGCGCGACGTTGACCTCGAACGCGGACGCATCAGGCTCGACGAGAACAAGACGAACGATCCGCGCGCGTGGGCTCTCCGTGCTGACGTTGCGCGAGCGCTCACGTGGTGGAAAGAGCAGTGCGCCCCCGCGGACAGCGAAGACAGCGACGGGCACGACGAGGATCCGCTCGCGGACGATCTCGTGTTGCCGCTCAACCTCGCTGACGGTGCGTGGTGGCTGCGCGGCGATGACGCCTACGACGCAAGCAAGAAGGACCTCACGACGAACAGGCGCGGCGACCTGCGCATCGCTGGCGTGGACCGACGAGAGCTCTTCGAGCGAACCGCAGCGCGGCAACCTCTGCGGCTGCACGACCTCCGCGCGACGTTCGTCACCCTCTCGCTCGCGTCCGGCAAGACCGAGCAGTGGGTGACCGATCGCACCGGGCACCGGTCGAGTCAGATGCTTGCGCTCTACACGCGGCAGGCGCGCACGTGGCAGGAGCTTGGCCTCGGCGAGTGCGGAGAAATGGACGAACTCATCCCCGAAATCGCTACAGCCCAGGCGGACGGGCCTTCCCGTCTGCCCCGTGGCTGCCCCGTAAATAGTCGGGGCGAGAGGATTCGAACCTCCGACCCTCAGACCCCCAGCCAAAGCGAAGGCGGCGAGAAGGCGGGCGAGGCTGAAATCAGCCGCGTAGCGTCGACGCTATCGCACGAAGTGTCGCGCGACGGGGCAGCTACGGGGCAGTCTTTCGACCTCGTCGAGTCTATCCGCGCGGGCGCTCCGTCCGAGCCGATGACCATCGACGTGCTCCGCGCGAAGCTCGACGCGGCGATCGTCGCCGAGGCGTGGGACGCGGTGAAGGTCATCGGCGCGCGGCTGCGCGAGGTGGAGCGCGTCGGAGTTGTCGACTTCGACGTGAAGCGACGACGGCGCGGCGGGTGAGCTCGACGCTCGCCGTCTGCGCCGAGGCCTCTGGTCGCGACGCAGACGGCGATCATCGATCGCAGAAAAGGCACAAACATGACCGCCCAGAAAACTACGAAGGTTGCTCCGCTCAAGCCCCAATCGCTTGCCGAGGTTCTTGTGGATCTGACCCGACTTCGCGACAAACTGCACGCGCTCTCCGACCACGCCGATAGGCTCGCATGGGCCACAAACGATCTCGCCATTCAGGTTGCCGATCACGCCGACAAGGAGGTCACAAAATGATTGCTCGACGCCTCTACGCTCGCAACAACGGAGGGAGTCTTCCCACAAGCGACATGCAGGACGCGGCGCGCGCGCTTGCGAAGGCTCAGAAATGAGCGCCCTTGCTGCCGTTCTTGGACCGTGCTCACATGGTCAGTGTCATGGAGGTGACCGGGTAGACAACGAGCGCGAGCCGCGCTCGCAGAAAATGAAGGTGCCCATGGGCGCTTCGCAATTCGACCCTGCTTCCGAGCGAGCGCGACAAGAGCGACTCGGCGCTGACTTCAACATCGCCGCGCAAGCCGAGGTCGTCGCCGTCTTCCGAGACCGCGGATACATGAGCAGTCGCGGTTTCGTGAAGACGGGACCGGCCGAACACTCGTCGAGCGCGCGGCAGATCATCGCGCGTCGCGGAGCTTACGCCGCACACGACGATGGTCGCGGCTACGCGTTTGGGACGGTGCGCAGACGCGAGAGCGCGTCGAGCGATCCGGTTGCGCGAGCGCGCCCGGTGACAGCGTGCACGGATACCTGCTGGGAACCGGCAAACGGGGTCGAGTGGCGCAACGCATATCCGGAGCCCTCGATCTCGTGGGAGCAACGCGAGGCCGTTGTTCGCCGCGCGCTGAAGGCGAGCCGCGTGCGAGAGCTCGACTACCACGATCGGCAGACGGTCTGCGCCCACGTACTGGCGCGACTTGTTGAAGCGCGAGTCGAGGACGATTGGAAGTCGTTGGTCAGCAAGATCGCGCACGACAAGGCCGTCGACGTCCTGCGGGCAAACGACAGCCGCCGGGAGGCGGAGTCGTCAGGGAATGCGGATGACGGCAACCGCCAGATTGGCGAGTCGTCTACTCCAGTGGATGGCTGGATACGCGCCGAGCGAATGCACGACTGCATGGCGAGGCTCATCGACAGGATCTACGACGCCGATCACCTCTGGACCGACACAAAGGATGAGGCTCGGCGACTCCTCGTCGAGAGCGGGATCGACGGCTGGCAGCCACGCACGCTTCACTTCATCACCAGCATGCCCCCGCTCCGAGCGACGCGAACGGACAAGCGCTCGCGTGTGGTCGACTGGCTCTTGCTGAACGGCTCGAACACCACGGAGCAGATCGGCAACGCCATGACCATCGAAGCCATGACGTGGATCTCGCTGCTATGCGACAACCGCCCCACGGTGATCAATCCGTCGACCGCGAACGCAGAGGACGTGATCGCCGCAGAGTACGAGGCGGTCAAGAAGTCGGTCGAACGTGCGTGTGATGACGCCGCGCCTTTGGTGATGAAGGACGCAAGTCACACGTGGACGTCGCGGATCGTCGTCGAGCGCGCAAGCGGTAGGTTGCTCGTGCGCCGCGTCTGCACGGTCATGTCCGCGACCTGAGGCGAAGAAAGATGAGAAATCGTCCGACGCGTCCCGCACGTCGCCACCCGCCAAACGGCTCTACTTGTGAGAGGGCAGCCGCTCTTTTTTTGCCCAAGAGGTTCGCATGTTCGAAAGCGCTAGCAACGGAAGCGTCCGCCTCGATGCGGACCATACCGCTCAACTCACTCGTCTTGTCGACCGACTCGGCCTCCCAAAGGTGGAGGCGCTGCTGGGGCTCAATCGCTCGGTGATCCTCCGCGGCATGTCTGGGCAGGGCCTTCGCAAGGCAAGCGCGTTCGTCTTGCAGACGAAGCTTCCCGCGCTCGCCGCCTGACCCGTCTCTCGCCCCCTCTCGCCTCGCCTCCTCACGGAGAGCGGAGCGCTTCTTTGTACAAAGGATCACCACCATGACGTACACCCGCCTCGACGACCGCTGGGATGAGCATCCCCACTACGTCGGCCTCGAACTAGAGCACTTCGGCCTCATGGCCTGCGCGCTGACTTACGCGAACCGTCAACTCACCGACGGCTTCATCCCAAGTAAGGCCGTGCGCAACTTCGGCCGGGTCGGCAAGGGCAACACGCGCGCCGCGGAGCACCTCGTATCGCTCGGCATCTGGATCCGCGTCGACGGCGGCTATCAGATCGACGGCTTCCTGGAGCACAACTGGTCGCGAGCGATGGTCGAAGAAACCCGCGCCGCGCGTGCGGCTGCGGGATCGCGCGGCGGCCAATTGTCAGCTTCGGCGCGTGCTGCGAAGCAAGCAAGTGCTCAAGCAAGTGCTCAAGCAAGTGCTCAAGCAAGTGCTCAAGCAGGTGCTCAAGCAAATTCCAACCCTTCTCCTTCTCCTTCTCCTTCTCCTGCTCCTTCTCCTGCTCCTTCTCCTTCTCCTGCTTCTTCTGCTTCTCCAAGCCTGAGAGAGGGGGACCGCGTTCCCTCCGTGAAGGTTCAGAGAGCTACTAGGATCCCAGTGGGCTGGCGCCCACGCGACGAAACTCTCGCTGCCCTCCGCGCTGAGCTCAAGGTCGACCCTCTAGGCTCACTACCCAGCTTCCGCGATTATTGGCTCTCAGCCAAAAACGGCGAAAAGCGAGACTGGGATGCGACCTATCGGAACTGGGTCCGCAAGGACGCCAGCGACGCCAAGCTTTCGCCCTGGGAGGAGCCCGAACCGGAGCGTGAGCCGCTCGCTGAGCTCACCGACGAAGAGCGCGCGACGAACGGTGCTCGGCTCTTGCAGCTCTCGCAGATCCTCCAAGGGGCAAACCAATGACCGACACCGACGCGCGCGTGCCGCCGCATGACCTCGACGCCGAGGCTGCGGTGCTCTCGTGCATCATGCTCAGCGATGCCGACGGGATGCTCGCGCGGCGCCTTCAAGACTTCTTGAAGCCCGAGCACTTTTACTCCGAGTCGCATCGACGGATCTTCGAGGCGGCGTGTGCGGTCGCGAACCTCAACGGCACGGCGGCGATCGACATAGTCGCCATCGCGTCGCGGCTGAAGCAAACCGATCGTCTCGCGCAGGTCGGCGGGATGGCGTACCTCGCGGAGATCATCGATGCGGCGCCATCGGTCGGACGCGCGAGTGTCGACGGCTACGCGGCGACGGTCTTCGAGGCGTGGCGCGTGCGGCAGACGATCGCCAACGCACAGCGCATCGCGGCGCAGGGCTACCTCGGCATCGATGGCGTACAGGGCTATCTCGATGGCGCGGTAGAGTCGCTCGCGAGTGTGGCGCGTCGATCGCTCACGTCGCCGATCGAGCGCAACCTCGACGCGCTCAAGCGCATCGTGCGGGAGCTGGGCGAGCGCGCGAGCGGTCTCGGCCGAAAGACAACAGGCATCCCCACTGGCATTGCGTCGCTCGATGAGATGACCGGAGGTCTGCACGCCACGCACGTGTTCACGCTCGCGGGCCTGCCTGGTGATGGCAAGACGACGATGGCGATGCAAATCGCGGTCAACGTCGCGCGGCAGGGCATTGGCGTCTTGTTCTTCTCGACTGAGCAGCCACGCGACGAGTTGCTCGTGAAAGCGCTCTCGCACATCGGCTGCGTCAACTCGGACAGATTCAAGGATGCGAGATTTACTCCTGCTGACTGGGAGCGGCTGCTTGGATCGGCGACAGAACTCGCGCGGCTTCCGCTCTGGATCGACGAGACCCAGGCGCTCGACGCGCTAACGTTGCGACAGCGCGCAGTCGAGCGCGCGGACAAGGCGCTCTCGGTCGACGGCGTGCCGCTTGGACTGATCGTGGTCGACTACATCCAGAACCTCGCGGCGCCGGTCGGGCAGTTCAACGCGAAGAAAAACGAAGTCGTTGCAGACGCTGCAAAGGTCATCAAGGCAATGGCTCGCTTGCTCAAAATACCCGTCGTGAGTCTCGCGCAGCGAAAGCCGATCGATGTGAAGGGTCCGAAGAATCCGCGCCCGGTGCTCTACGACTGCGCGGACTCGAGCGGCATCGTGAAGGCGACCGACGAGATCGCATATCTCTGGAACAAGATCGGCGACAAGACGACGCGCACGCTGACGATGCCGAAGCAACGCAGCGGCGCAGCAGGCGGCGACATCCAGCTGAGGTTCGAGGGCGAGTTTTCGCTCTTCGTCGATGAGCGACGAGAGCCAGTCAGAGACAACGTCGACCGAGGTGCAGCATGACGACTCTTCGCTTCGTCGTTCCCGGCGCACCCGTGCCTCAAGCGCGGCATCGATCCGTCGCGCTCATGCGCAACGGCGCGCCCGTCATCGGCAAGGGCGGCAGACCCATCACGCACGAGTACGGCGACCCGCGATCAAAAGCCTATGAGGCGAAGGTGCGCGACACCGCGCTCTACGCTGCGCGCACGCAGTCGTGGAAGATGCCAGACGCGAAGGTGCGTCTCGGCGTCGTCGTGCGCGTGTGGCGCGAGAGGCGAGCGGGCGACCTCGACAACTTCGTCAAGCAGGCGCTCGACGCGATGACGAAGGCGGGCAACGTTTGGGTCGATGACCGCTACGTCGTCGCGCTCAGTGCAGGCATGGGCGTCGACAAGGCGCGACCGAGAATGGAAATCGAAGTGTCAATTTTAGGAGGTGCGTGATGGCAACGATCGAGATCGAAGACCGGGTTTTTTTGATGGCAGACCGGAACAAGTTTGGCACGGTCGAAGAGGTCGACGAGACTGGCGTCGCGCTGGCGCAACGCGCGCGAGTCTCGGAGCTGCTCGGCCGCCTGGGCGAAGGCGTCGACGTCATCGATGCGCTCTGCCACGAACTTCAGGCCGCCCGCCGAAGCTACGACGCGCAGCGAGCGCAACGAATCAGGAGCGATGAGAACTTCCGCATCGCGGTGCAAGACAGCCAGCGGCGCGCCGATGCGGCGATGCCGATATACGACGAGAACGCGCAGCTACTCCGCGAGAACGCCCAGCTCCGACGCAGGCTCGAGACGTTCGAGCGCAAGGCGAAGAAGCCGCAGTCGCCGACGGTCGCGTGGCGATCGGGCATCGCAACGGGCGTGATGCGATGAGCGACCATGACTTCACCTGGCTCGACGCTGCGATGGCGCGCGAGCCGGACTTCAACGTGCGCTTCGATCGCCTCTCGCGACGAATCACGGCGGACCTGCCTCTGGGCGTTGCGGCTAGCAAATGTCCGCGCGACTGTATGGGCTGTGGCGTCACCATCATACGCAACAAGGCGAACATGGGACCATCGGGCTCGTATTGCATGAACTGCCTCGCCGAACGCGGTTGAGCATGATACTCCAAGCTGAACCACACGCCGCGCGACGCGCGAGCAAAGGAAGGTGACCGGGTAGAAAACGAACGTCCGCGCGGGTCGCGGGCAGGAAGCGACGACCATGGATCCCAAGCCAATGCGACTGAGCGACCGCGACCGCGAGGATCTGCGCGGCTACTTCGTTGACGCAATCAGCAGTGTCGCGGGTCACCGCGCGCAACGCTACGAGGCCGCAATCGTTGGAGGCGTTCCAGACTACGACCTCACGCCGGGACAAGAGCGCGCCGCCGCGCAGTTCCGCAAGGTCGACGCCGTGCGCGCAAACCTCGTCGAGTTCGGCGAGGGCGAACACTGGGGCGTGCTCTCGGCGGCCTTCGGTCCTCTCGCCGCAGACGACCACGCGATCGAACTCGCTCGCGTTCGTGCCGCGAACCAGGTGCGCGAAGAGCAACGCTCGCGCGGCAAGGGCGGACACGAGCAGACGCACGCCGTCGAGGCGCACCTCGCGCCGCTGCTCAGGCTCACCGACGCGCTGACGAGCGAATCGGTGCGGCTCTGGATCTTCGACGAGCGTTCGCGCTTGCTTGAGTGTGCGCGGGCCTCGGGCTTCAACCGCAACGGCCTCGGCGGCGCAACGGCCGACGTGCTCGCGCTCGATATGGCGCTCATGTGTCTGCCGCCAAGCGCTGGCTCGACGCGATGGCATGCGACCCTGGTGCTCACGGGCAAGAGCGTGGACCACGAAGCGCGCGCGCTGTCGTCGACTGCGGCAGAGCGCAAGCTGCTCAGCGCGGAATGGTGCGCGCTTATGAACGAAGCGCGCGCGCAGTCGACGTCGATGCTCTTCGCGGCAGAGCACGCCTACCGCGTCGCATCGCGTGAGGTCCACGCGGCAAGGCGGGCAGCGTGAGCGCCACACACATCTTCAGTCCTGTGCGGATGCAATGCCCGGTATGCATGACAAAGAAAGCTGTGCGTTGCGGTTGCTACAAATGCGCACCGTATCTCGGCGCTGGTGTCGCCTGTGATGGTGACTGCAATAAGAAGTGGCGCGACTGGTTGGACGGAGCCGTATCGGTGCGACGTGGGCGCGCACAGCGCTTGGTCCGCGCGGCAAGGCGGCCAGCATGAGCACCTGTTCAGAAATGTCGCGCTGGCACGCGGCGGTCCTGCTCGACATGCGAAAAATGTTGACGACTGCAACGTATAATGGACAGGTACTCACCGAGAAGATCGCCGCACTGGAAAAGAAGAACGCCCAGTTGGAGAAGCAGAGGCGCGCGGCGGTAGTTGAGTTGTCTGCGGCGCTGGCGGCCTACAACGATTTTCTCATGGCATATCGCGCGCAACCAGGAGCGGCTGTCTGATGGCGCGGCGGGTCCTCGCGGATCTGCTCTCTGCAACAGACCTCGCCGTTCGGTGGGGCTGTTGCAAGCGCACGGCTTTGCGTCGGCTCAAGCGGCTCGACAAGAAGCACGGTGGCCGATTGATCCTCACGTACACGACGGCACCAGGTGCGCAGGTCTTCACGACGCTCACGCTGCTCAAGCAGTGTGACGAGCGCTGGCTCGAAGCGCGCGAGGTCGACACGGCGCGAACCGACGATCTTGTTTCTGCGCAGGCCGACACGAATGTCGAAATCCAGAAGCTCCGCGCGCGCATCCGCATCCTCGAGTCGGCTGCGTGAGTGTCGCGAACGTGACACCTCGGCATGAATCGCGGCGGCTGGCGCCACTGTCTTTATGTACGCGGTGAACGCCGCAACCTGCCACGAAGCTCGCGCAAAGAGTCAGGCGCGAGGCGCGCAGCACGGGGAGTGATCGAATCGCACCGGGCTCGCGTCTCTCG
>ENA-OFCD01001715-OFCD01001715.1-metagenomes-genome-assembly--contig:-NODE-1715-length-10383-cov-6.854183_pt1 | contig 10383 bp, 7 predicted proteins | sample MGYA00153392_OFCD01 | MGnify analysis MGYA00153392 | reverse complement strand
CTATCATTATTTCAACGATACCCGCGACGGACAATGGGGCGTATATATCCCCCTCGTCGATTGGAATGAGCATCGCGGCTTATATCGTCAGGCGACCCCAGCAGAAAGAGAGGAGTGGGTCAAAAACCAACAACTCAAGCAACAAGCATTACTCTCCGCTGAAAATCAACGTAGAGCTGAATCATTACCAGCCCTGGAGCGAGACATTGCAGCACGGGCAATTCTAGCCCAACTTTCATTAAACGAGATCGATCGTAAAGATCTAGTTAGACGAGGCTTCACCCGACACCAGATTAAAGAAATCGGCTTCAAAAGCGTCGAGAAGTTCCAAAGACTCGAAGAACCCGTCAATCCTCGCTTTCCTGGTGTCAACATTCAGGGCAATAGGTTAAATAATGGCTCCATTGGTGGGATTCTGATTCCCATCTACACCATCACTGGTGAAATCGTCGCCTTCCAGGTTCGGAATCGCGAACAATCCAAATCTCGTTATCGCTGGCTGTCGAGCGTCTGGGAAAAAGGCAGAGATAATGGAGCTTCCCCCAGCCTCCCCAATGGTGAAAATCCGCTCACCTTCTCCTACCCACAACTGCTAGGAGTTATCCCAGTAATTAAATCCATCGGTTTAGCCGAAGGAACGGGAGCTAAACCCAACCTAGCTGCTACTAGAATAGGGCAGCAAGTCATCGGTGCGGCGGGTGGACAATGGTTGTCTAGTCCCGAACTGTTACTCGATGGTTTAGAACGGTGGAGAGCTGATGTTATCGATCTCTACCTCGATGGTGAGGATATTCACAAGCCGCAAGTCATCCGCCGCTGGATAAACCTCTATCACCAATTGCTGGAATGGGGCTATAAACCTCGCTTCATGTATTCGGGACGAGATATCGATGAGTTGGATGATTTATTTCTCCTGCGCGAAATTGACTTAGACGAACTCGAACACCTTGTTGGTAATAAACTACCACCATCGCCACCGATTATCTCCCTCGCACGGAAACTCTACCAAAGATCGAAACACTTCAGCAATAATCAAACCCAGTGTAATCGCTTTCTCCAATGGGAGATTCCTCAGACAGGACTGGAAAATACCTTAGTTGGCATTAAGTCTGCACTAGGTACAGGTAAAACCGAAATTCTCAAAGCTTTGGGTGCTTGGGCTAGAGAACACGGTTTAGAACTGATTTTCATTGGGTATCGGAATAACCTACTGCGGCAAACCTGCGATCGCATTCCCGACCTCTATCACGTTGGCGATGAAGATAAAGTATTTTTGGACTCTGACTATCATAAAGCCATTTGTCACCATTCAGCCGGACTGATCGATCCCGCTGGGATGGCAAATAAGATTATCATCTTGGATGAATGTGTCTCTGACTTGAGCGATATGCTCACGAGCAAATTGACAGCCGGACGGCGCAAGGATGGTACCGATTCGCGCCAGGTGAGATTGGCACATATTGAGGAGCTAGTTAAGAATTGTTACGGTGTCGTCGCCCTCGATGCTTATCTTAGCGACACCGAGCTGGATTTCCTGCGAAAGCTACGGCAATTTGATTTCGTCCATAAGCTTGAGAATACCTACCGCAACCAGATGAACGTGCGGATGGTAAATCAAAAATCCACCGTCACCCGCGCTATTCTCGACGATGCTCTAGCTGGAGCGAACCTGTTAATTACCGCTACTACTCAAAAACACTGTGAGAACCTCGAAAAATCCCTAATTAGGATAGGTATCGCTGAAGCTAATATCTGTCGAATCGATGGTACAACCGATCGCGATGATACCATCTTGCTCTTCTTCCGCAATCCTAAAGCTTATTTAGAGCAACATCGCCCCCAAATTGTCATTCTCTCACCCACGGCTGAGAGTGGGATCAGTATCGATTTAGCTGGCTATTTTAGGACTCACTATCATTTTCACCTGGGTAATCTAGGGATTCTGTCGGGCTTACAATTTCTGGGCAGATATCGGGACTTTAGCGCACCCCGCGTGATTTACTGTGAGCAACAAGGACACATTCATGACGGTAACTCTAGCTCATTTAGCAAATGGGTGAAAGATGAATTCGATCTGAAGGTGCATGAAGATATGGATCTAGTCTTCATGCTGCTGGATAAAGGGGCGGCAGATGAAGCGATGAAGATCCTTACCAGTTATGCCAATAAAGAAGATCTCTGGCTTAAACTGGCTCACCAATATAAAGCCAATCTCAATGAGGAGATGAAGCACTTGCGCGAGCTGTTTGTCGAGGCAATGGTAGCAGATGGTTACACAGTATCGACAGATCCTGAAGATGTCGATGGTTGCGACGATACCGACGATCTGATGGGGAGAGTGGAAGTCGAACGACGGGTGGTGCAGTCGCGGCGGATTTATGATGCACCAGATATTACCAGACTCGAATATGAGGCAATTAGAAATAATCCCAGTGCAAATGAGTTAGACAGGGTATTGGCGAGTAAATACTATCTGACTCAACAGCAGTTGCCAGGGATTACCAAGACACTGAGTTATTGTGCCGAAATGATTCAGATGGTGAAGTACAACCATCCAGCATTAATTAGAACGCTCGAAACTTATCACTACCTCCTTTATCCCGAATACGCTGAAATCAACCATTTAGCTGCTTGGTTGCCTGTTGCTGAAACTGGTTCAGTCTGGCTCCCAGACCAACTTAGTCGCTCCTCACTAGCATTGATAAAGGTGGGGCGAGAATTAGGTTTACAAGCCCTAATTGAGCGGCGCCCGACCCAATTAAATTATTCCGACGCATTCTCAAGATATTTGGACTCAAATTGGTCAAACTGGGAGATGACCAATTTAAATTAGATGCCGTGGCAGATTCGATCTTAGCTTTTAAAGGTGCGCCCAAGTACGAACTTTTGACTCCTGAGCTAATCGAAGGGGTCACACGACTTGCTGGTAAGGAGTTTCACAAAGATGACATCGCAATCCAAACTCTCGGTATGGAGATGGAAGAATTGGGAATGCACGACGGACGGGGGAGGATGCGTCTGGTTGCGGGAAGTGCCCGTCATTTAGGGTTGTCGGTTATCACTCATCGTCACCGAACGATCGATCCTCAAGGTAAGAAGGTAGTAACTAGGACTTACACTTTTGGCACTATTCAAGATCCGCTCTCTGGGGGAATTAAAAATAGTCAAGTTTATCCTGGTACTCAACCCGTCCATGTGAAACACATTTATGAGTGTATTACAAAGCGATTAGAGCAGCTAGCGATCGATCGACAATTGCGAGTACAAGACTGGCACAATTTACAAACCATTACTCCAGAAGAGTTATCGCCACCGATCCACATTGACGATTTTGCCAGTATTGAAATAGTTAGTTTGCCAAAACACAAATCTGGATCGCCTGAATTTGAACTAGAAAATCTCCGTTCCGTAGCACAAACGCTGCTCCACATCGGGCAAATGGAGGAACTGGAGTTAGAAAATTGTTTGAATGAGTATTTAGCGGTGACGAATCCTGAAGTCGCTCAAATTGCCATAAGTATGGTCGAGAGTAAGTATCCACAGGTATTCGAGCGATTGGCTAAGGGGAAACGCACTTGCTAGTGGTGTCTGGGAAGCTGAGTTAGTGGTTGATGCACTGTGAATACTTTAACGGGGCTATTTGGTGCCGTTAAACATGTCTTCCAATCGCTCTCCAAACCTTTTCTGGTCGATCGTGAAAGCCTTGGTCGAACTATCCTGTATGAGGGTAATGCTTTGCACTTGGCAAATTAATTTCAATTGGATATCTCGATGACCGGATCGATCGAAGTATCGTTTATGGCGATTTCGATCCTCAAGAGCGCGCAGCGATGAGACTAAAGTGAAAATAAGGTGGCGAGCGTTGAAATTCGAGATTCCAACCAGATTAAGGTCAAAGTCGGCGATCGAGCATATCATCATGCCAAATTTGTGGAGAAGAGTCAAGCTCGGATTCACTCCGATCGTCTTCTGCTGATTAATAATATTTTACACACCTCATTATCATTGGTGCGATTGCTAATCCCCTCTAGTCTCGATCCGATTTTGCTGAATAATTTCTTGGTGGTAGGCTGCTGCTAACGCATCTCTCATCCAGGCAGAGGGGTTAGATTTACTCTTAATATAATGGTACACATCCCATTCGACCTTAACTGACAAAGACCGATCTGCCAGATTTAATGGTGCTGGTTCGATTTGATATTGTTTGAGGTGTTCGACTGGTGGATTAGGATTCACAAGAGTTGCTAAATACAGCTACCCATAACATTTTAGCCAATTACCGATCGTTCTGTAATTAATTAGGGTGCGCTAATTTAGGGCTTGTCAAGAAACAACTTCATGTTTTTAGACTGTAAGCTTTGCCCACTGGGGAAACTACCTCTCAAAACCATGAGTTTATTTTCTTACCGCCCCTTAGATTCGTGCTTCTCCCTTGACGAGCGATCGTTGGCTAATCGATTGTGTTTCGATTGTTTATTAGGGTGCGTTAATTTAGCTAGAACGAGCATACTTGCACCCTAATTTAAGAATATAACCTCGATCTCTATCGGATCGATACATTTGTCTAATTTATTAGGGTGCATCAACGTTGATATCTAGATGTTATTGCACCCTAATAAAATTTGCGATATTTAGCCATATTTTAATTGAATGCCTGGAAAACTAGGCAATAGACGCTATAATTAGACTGCAATCAGTCGTTTGTCGATCGATATGGCTAGATCTAAAAAGTCTGTAAATATCCCCATTGAGGAAATTGTTGCTAGTTTGGATCGATTGGACACAGAAGGACTAGAATTAGTTGTGAAAGCAATACAGGTAATTTTACAAGAGCGACAACCAGCCAACGATAGAATACAATTGGTTCGGGCGAATAAACAGACTGAGCATCTAGATCGAATTGGAATTGGTGCCAATGGTAGTTATGGTTATATGGAATCCAAATTTATTAATGGCTATGGCCCATACCGCTATCTAAGACTGCGAAAAAATGGCATCCATCACTCTTTTTATCTAGGTAAAGAAATCATCAATGACAAGCCAGAATAAGCAAACAATTATTGCTGTAATTTCTAACTCAGGGGGTGCTGGTAAAAGTACGATCGTGCGTAATCTGGGCTACGAAATGAGTAAGCTCGGATCGAAGGTTGCTTTAATCGATCTCGATCCTCAGCATAATCTCGATCTATTTTGTGGGTTTCCCCTCGCCGAACAGATGGATAATACGATCGTGAGGGTATTGAGTGAGAAGTTTGATGGCTTGTGGTCGCTATCGACAATTCCCACCGAATCAATCGAAGTTTGTCGCGGACATATTGGGATGGCCGAAATTCAAAATGAGTTAGTCAACCGCAGGCGTAGTGAATATGTTTTGGCAGATCGGCTTCATAAATCTCCCTTACCTCACGACGCAATTTTAATTGATTGTCCGGCGACGTTGGGTAAAATTTGTGAAAATGCGATCGTCGCAGCTAACTACATCCTGATCCCCCTAATTTTGGAAGACAAAGCTCTATCTGGGTTAAATGGTCTGATTCAATGGTTGCAAGTATTAAGCGAGGATCTTAATCTCAATCCCCCACCACAAATCCTCGGCATTATTCCCAATGGATACGATGCCAGATCGGGTACACATCGTAAGTGCTTGGAGTTCCTTCAAGATATTACTCAAAAAATGAACCTGCGGCTATATCCGACTATCAACCACTCTAACGAAATTAAAAATGCCAACGGCAATGGTCTGGCGATTGGTAAATATCGTTCGGGTCATAAAGCTGCTACAGAGTTTCGCACCCTCACCAATCAAATTTTAGCCGTCATCAACCAACAGTAATTATGAGTAGATTAGAGCGATTCAACGAACTCGGTACGAGTCTAACTACCACCAAAACTACTGCCGACCGCGAAACAATCGCCACTCTCCAGTCGGAAATCGAACGCTTACAACAAGCACTGCCGACTACCCACTTACCACCTCAGTCGATTACGCGTTCTCCTTATCAACCCCGCAAATACTTCGACCCTGATAGTCAATCTCAACTTAATGCCAATATTCGAGAATTTGGGATTATTCAGAACTTGGTAGTCCGCTCGCTGGATGATGGATATGAACTGATTGCGGGAGAGCGACGCTTAGTTGCCGCCCTTGCTAATAATTTAACCAAAGTTCCCGTCGTCATTCTCTGTTTATCGGATCGCGACGCTCGTAGGCTCGCCCTGGCTGAAAATCTCCATCGCGATAACCTCAACCCGATTGAAGAAACTCAAGCAGTGTTAGATCTTTTGTCGATCGAACTTGACGCTGAAACAATCGATGAAGTTAAGTCTCTTCTTTATGCTCTCGATAATTTAGCTAAAGGTAAAAAAGTTACCCATAACGTTATGGGTAACATCGAAGCTCGTCAAGCAATCGTCACTCAAGTTATCGCTGATAACGCTAGAGGCATGAACTGGCGTTCGTTTGTGAATAATCGATTACCCTTGCTCAACCTTCCCGATGAGGTGCTTGAGGCAATTCTTAAAGGAGACATTGAGTACACTAAAGGAAAGGCAATTGCTAAGATCGATGACCGAGATCGGCGAGAGCAGTTGCTGTCAACAGCAATCGATCGAAGATTGAGTCTCACCCAGATTGGTGAAGAGATTAAAAGTACTCAAGCCGATCTACCAGCCATCGATCCAGCGACACTCGAACCCAGACAACGCATTCAGTCTACTCTCAAAAAAGCAACTAGCGCGAAAGTTTGGCAAGATCCGCTCAAGTGGAAGAAAATTGATAAATTACTAATTCAAATTGACGAATTGTTAGCTCGATAACTTGAGTTGCAAGATCGATCTGCTAAAATTAGGCGGTCGATAACTAAATTGGAGCTAGATCTGACTTTGACAGATCTAGCTCCAATTTAGTTTACTCTTTGAGAAGAGTGGTTTTCCATTCGCTATACTTGTTTGTTGATAAATCTAATTCCAGTTGTCGATGCAATAGTAGGGGTAACTGGGGCAGTCGCTCGATTAAATCTACTAGCGTCAACTGAAAATTTCTATACTTTTGGCGCGAACGACGAACCTTTGCTAACTTTAATTTCAACGATAACTGCCCCGGAGTCGTTTTGGGATGGTGACGATGCAACCGCAGATGACAACCAGCACATACGCAAACTAAATTAGCCCGATCGTTGTGAGCGGGATTGCGATCGAGATGATGAACTTGAGCCGAAAGTCTGCGACGGAGGGATAAATCTAAATGACTGTAGCTGTTCGTAGGTGGTAGGCACTTTAACCCACAGCGGTCGCAGCGATACCCTGCTGCTTGTTTAACTGTTGTGGCAAGGTAAGGTCGAGGGGAGTGTTACCACTCCACCCCTCCTATCCGAAACCGGACATGAAACTTTCACTTCATCCGGCTACTCAATGTGTTTTCCATTTGTCACTACGGACTTCACACTACTTTGTTTTGATATAGGGGAAGTCTTCTTTCCATATCCACTCAACTTTGTTCCATTCCTGGGAAAGTTTTTGGAGATTTTCAGATTGTTGATTCTTCCGAATCTCTATCAGATCAACAGCAGTTTTTTGGTCGTGGCAATGTCGGTGTAATAGTTGTAGATTGTTCCATTCATCCTTTCCCTCTAGAGAGATGGGTTTGATATGGTCTACTTCCATCAAGTCACTTTCACGGAATATTAAGCCGCAATGAGTACATTTTCCCTTCTGCTTTTTGAGCAACAATGCCTCACGATTAGGCATTTCAGGGTGATGTCCCATTCTTGTACTCCAGTAAACTAGGTCGCCATCGTATGGACTTTTATCTCCCTTCACTTTTACATAGTTATTGCTACTGCAAGCTATATCCCTATGCAAATGTAAGCGGACAGAGTTCGCACCTGTTTCGGTCGAGAATACCCAGTTCCTACCGCCTTGAGCGTGCCAGTATTTTATTCCAGCCTTTGAACTATTACAGCGGCGTTTTGCCCAACGTCGAAGTTTCAGGTATGTGAGATAATCTTGTCTACTTGATTCTCCAACCGTTTTAATGTCAGAGTTTGCGTAGTAGTTCGCCCATCCCCTTATTACAGGGTTAAGTTCGCTAATCAGAGCCACTTGGGGTGACGAGCCGTGCTTGATAATGATGCTTTTAATTTTCTCTTGATGTACCTTACTCGCCTTCTTCGATGGGGTAATGAGTGTGATGAAGTCTAGGAGATTTCCATGTCGATTTTTTGAACAACGATGTTTTCCTGCTCGATATTGTTGTATGTGATGTCCTAAGAAATCAAATCCAGCTTTTCCGTCATCACTAAGAGTTTGTTCTAAGGTGTGAGTTAATCGAGTTTTTTCAGACTTCAATTCCAATCCAATACCACGTAACCACTCCGAGATAATTTCTCGGCATCTTTGGACGACGGCTTTATCTTCATGAATGACGAGGAAATCGTCTGCATATCGGATAACACTAGGAGGGCGAAAATGTAAGCCCTTCTTGTGAAACCAAGTTTCCCTTCCATTTTGGGATATTTCAGGGAGTTCTTTCTTGATTAATTGTTCTAAACCGTGGAGGGCAATATTAGCCAGAAGTGGACTAATGACTCCACCTTGCGGTGTACCCTCAGATATGGCAGTGAATACTCCTTGGTCGATGACTCCAGATTTTAGCCAAGCTGCAATTTGCTTCCTGACTATTCCTTTTTGTCCTAACTTATTAAGTAATTCATTGTGGTCGATGCGATCGAAACATTGGGCTAGATCTGCATCTAGTACAAACTTAGCTTTCTGTCTAATGCAGGTTTTAATCTGACTAATCGCATCATGGCATGAACGTCCAGGTCGAAAGCCATATGAGTTAGGCTCGAAATAGCTCTCCCACTCTGGTTCGAGAGCAGCTTTGACTACTCCCTGAAGGGCACGGTCGTACATTGTGGGTATGCCCAGTGGTCTTTTTTCGGCTGTTCCAGGTTTTGGTATCCAGACTCTACGGGTAGGTTTGGATTTCCCAGTTAGCTCTAATTGACTTACAAGTTCACATCGCTTTTTTGGGGGCAGTGATTTAATTCCGTCCACTCCTGCGGTGTTTTTACCTTGGTTATCTTGTGTGACCCGTCGTACCGCTAGAACCCTGTTCGACCAAGACCTCATCAATGTTCTTTGGAGTTTACGAGCTTGTCCTTTATCACCTTGACGTGAAGCGGCGTAGATGCGCGTTTGTAGCTTGAAGACGTATCTTTCGACTCGTGCCCAATTGATATCTCTCCATCCCTCGATATTCATGTTTGAATCCGATTTAGGCTTATTTACCACTAATAACTCCTCTAGCTCTGACACATTGCGATTCAAGTCTGCATATCCTGGGCGTTACCCCTTCCCTTTTTCGGCAATCCTCGTGTTTTCGAGTTAGGCATTAGCTTTTTGAACCATCCTGTCTCCCTGTTACTTGTGGCTTGATTGCCTACCTTCAGGTGAAGGAGTGACAGGGAGGTTATTTCGTTCCTAGCATTCATGTTTAGTTCCTTAGAGTGTGTCTTTCCACCGGAGGTATTGGAGATGCGTCATCTTGGTAGAAAAAACCCGATAGTCCATACTCTTATCGGCTATTTCCGAAACAAGGTCATGGTTTTATCCACATAGCTTATACCTTATTAAACTGGTAACGATGGTTCAACGACACTTTGTCTGCTCTACTCTTAGAACTACTGCTTGCGGTGTGTGCTTTCAGCAATTACCACATTGACCGCTTTAATCCCCGCTTTACAGATTTGATAATCATTCTCTTCTATAGGGGCTACCTTTTCTGGTAGTTTATTTGCTTTCAACCCCGCATCAGGGCGGAAGGACTTAGTGTATTTTGAGGAGAGTTGTATCTTTCAATTTTTCTACTTCCTCGCTAGTTTTCTTAGCTTTAGCTCGACTAGCTTTCTTCACCTTCATGAATGGTAAGTTATCATCAGTTCGGGATTAAAGTGCGAACTCTATCCTAATGGATTACCTAACTGATGTCTCTTATCCCCTGATTACTCAGTTTCAAGAGAACGAATCGCACTTTCTGTCCAATTGTCTGGGTAGTCCAGTGTTAAAGCCATGATTCTCAACTTACTCAGTAGGCCGTAATTCAGTCTTGGGTTTGGCGATTCTCCGTTGGAGAGGCTCCGCCAACGAGCATTTAGATATTCGACCGATCTAACACTAATTATATCCTTCACGATCGTACCAAAATCGCGAACGAAGAATTGACGATCTTGGTACGATCGCAGGCTAAAATAAAGGTAAGCTAGTCCCTTCATCAATATCGGCACCTTAGATGAAAATTCTGCACGGTACATGGATTCCCAGCTCAGGTGATGAATTTATCCAAGCAGGAAACTTTTATCTGTGGGTAGAAACCGATACGCC
>ENA-OFCD01001713-OFCD01001713.1-metagenomes-genome-assembly--contig:-NODE-1713-length-10398-cov-4.042347_pt1 | contig 10398 bp, 8 predicted proteins | sample MGYA00153392_OFCD01 | MGnify analysis MGYA00153392 | reverse complement strand
CCCGCCCCGACCTCGTGTCGCGGCGGGCGCGATTCTTTTGTACGCTTCGTGTGTGAATCAATCGCTCGTTCTGATCGCCGTGATCGCGTGCACTCCGCCTGCGACTCTCGTAGGGGCCGTCGCCTCGTCCGACGCTTCACCTGTCACCGACGCAATGTCCAGCACAGACTCCGAGCCCCTCACGGACGCGAGCTCCGTACCTGACTCTGCTGCGCCTGCGTCGCGTGTCTCGGATCAGGAGGCCTCTGCCGTACTGTTCACCACCGGTGTTCCGCCGGGTTGCGGCGATGTGAAGGGCGAGGTCGCGATCGAGTGCTGGCTCGGGCTTCGTTACGCGAGCGATCCTGCGGCCAAGGAGCTCGCGGTGGCTCTCTATCGCGAGACGGGAGACGTCGCGGGTCTCGGGGAAGACGAGATGATGAACGGCGGGTTTCGAGGGATGTTGCACCTCGTGCCCGAGGCGCCCGTCGGACAGTACAGAAAGCATCTCGAGTGGGTAGTGGCTGCGGCGCGCGATTTCGAGTCGTTCTTCAAGGACCTCTACGCGAGCGCTCCGCTCCCGAAGTATCGCTGGCGCGCTCTCACCGCGCGCTTCATGCGCTCGGTCGATCGCACGACGCCCAGCGCATACGCTTCGCCGTGGACGTTCTCGTACAACGTGAAGGGCTCTCTCTTGACGAGTGAGGGCGCCGTTCGCGAGACGCTGTTCCACGAGTTCTTCCACATGAACGACGCGGACCATCAAGACTGGTCGCCGCACAACCTGTTCTTGGACTACGACGCCATCCTCAAGAAGTGTGGCGCGTCGATCGCGTGCTTGTCGCCGTACGCGCCGAACGACACGGTCGTGCGCGGCGGCACCTACTACGCGTTTCAGCAGAACAACGGCACGCCCGTGCACGAGTACGGCGCAGAGCTCGCCCTGCGCTGGTACAAAGAGCAGCGCGCGATGCTCCACGACAAAAAGCTCTCGCAGAAGGCCTTCAAGTGCGGCCCGCCCGAGAACGCTCGCTCGTGGAAGGCGCTGGTGGACGAGTTCTTCGGCGGTCGCGACATCGTCCCCGCTTGCCCCTGAGCGCTTACAACGGCGAGCGGACAAAATCGCGCCGCTGACCCTTGTTTTCGCGGCTTGCCGAAGGTACACGCTTGCGTCCTTCTTTGACCATGACCGAGCAAAGCGAGCAGTTCGACGCGGGGAATGCCCCATACACGGTGAGCCTCCCCAGCTTCGAGGGGCCGCTCGATCTGCTGCTGCACCTTTGTCAAAAACACGAGATCAACATCCTCGACATCCCGATGGGGTTCATCACGGAGAAGTACCTCGAGTACCTCTCGGTGATGACGCTCATGAACCTGGACGTCGCCGCCGAGTATCTCGTCATGGCCGCGACGCTCACGCACATCAAGAGCAAGATGTTGCTTCCCTCGCCGCCGCCGGGGCAGGAAGACGACGAGCTCGTCGAGGAAGAGGAGGACCCACGCGAGGCCCTCATTCGCCGGCTGCTCGAGTATCAGAAGTACAAGCAAGCAGGCGCAGACCTCCTCGCGCGAGGCGTGCAAGGCGCGGACGTGTTCACGCGAGGCTCGGAGATCGAGGCCGCCGTGGAGACGGGTCTGGCCCCGCTCGCCGAGGTACCGCTCTATTCGCTCGTAGAGGCGTTCCAGCGCGTGCTCGCGAAGAACAAGGTGAAGCTCACGCACGAGATCGTCGCGGATCGCATCAGCCTCTCGGATCGCATTCTCCAGCTCATCGACGTGCTCAAGCGCCGCGAGCGGATGCTCTTCGAGGAGCTCTTCGAGGGCTTGACCTCGCGCGCCGATCTCGTCATCACGTTCCTCGCACTGCTCGAAATGACCAAGCTCCGCATGACCCGCCTCTTCCAAACCGAGCCGCTCGCACCGCTGTACGTCGAAGCCGTGATGGACTCCGCTGGCTCGGTGGAAGAGGCTGACCTCTCGAGCGCCGGTCCTGTGCCCACGAGCGAAGCCGCGAGCACGGTCTCGAACGACGCGACGAGCACGTCGCCGAACGACGCACCCAACGAACTTGGGGGCACGTGAACGAGATCGAGAACGACGCGCCGACCGACGTGGAGCTCGCCGACACCGCGGAGACCGAAGAGGCTCCCGAGACGCCGTTGCCTCCGGCGAGCCACGAGGCGGCGACCCACGAGGTGGGGGATCACCACCTGCGCGGTTTGGTAGAGGCGCTCGTGTTCGCGAGCGATCGGCCCCTGAAATCAGGAGAGATCGGCAAGCTCGCGAGCGCGCCGACGCGGCAGATCACGAAGGTGCTCGAGGAGCTGCGCGAAGAGTACAAGGGTCGCGGCGTACAGCTCGACGAGATCGCCGGCGGCTGGATCTTCCGCACGAGCGCCGTGTACTCGCCGTTCGTGAGAGACATGACGGGCCAGAAGCCGGTGCGCCTCTCGCGTGCGCAGGTCGAGACGCTCGCGATCGTCGCGTATCGGCAGCCGGTCACGCGGCCCGAGGTGGACGACATCCGCGGCGTGGACTGCGGCGCGGTGCTCAAGTTGTTGCTCGAGCGCGATCTCGTCCGCATCCTCGGCAAGAAGGACGAGCCGGGCCGGCCGATCCTCTACGGCACGAGCGCGGCGTTCTTGGAGCTGTTCGGGTTGAAGTCGCTGAAGGATCTGCCCACCCTGCGCGAGTTCACCGAGCTCAACGAGGACAGTCGTCGCACGGTCGAGAAGGAGCTCGAGGGAGATCTCGAGGAGCGCGGTGGAGGCGTAGACGAGCTCGTCGGCGCGCTGCAAGACGAGCACTCGCCCGCCTCGATGGAAGACCCGTCGCCCGAGACGCACGACGAGCGCCAGACGATCATGAGCCCACCTGTCGTCGTCGACGACGAAGAGCACGCGCAAGCGGAAACTGTCTTTCCGCCGGCAGAGCCCGACGAGCCGAAGGTCAGCAAGCTCTACGATCCAGCAGACGAGCTGGAGTTCCCGGATGATGCTGACGACGATGACGATGATGACGACGATGACGATGATGACGACGACGATGATGACGACGACGATGACGACGACGAAGACGAAAACGAAAAAGAGTCCTGATCAGTCGTCGTCGCCCGCGGGATCCGCGTAGCTCGCCGCGAGCTTCTGGACCTCGTCGCGCAAGCGCTTGTGAGCGGCGATCTTGCGGAGGAGTTCCCAGACCGCCGGATCGCGCAGCGCCTTCATCGGCTCCACGTTGCCCTTAGCCTTCTTCGGGATCGCTCCTCCACCTTTCGCGCGTAGCGCCTCCATCCGGTCGATGTACTGCTTGGTCGGAAAGAGATCGCCCTTCTCCCACGCCAGTACGGTGGCCTGTTCGAGCGCGAGTGCGCCCGCGAGCTCTTTGGCCGTACACGACAGCTCTTTGCGCAGGTCCTTGATCTGTTCGGGCGTCACGCCGCAAGCATAGGGAAGGCGTTGGAGTTGTCTACGCGTCCGCGCTACGCTGTGTTGTCGTGCGCTTCTGTCTTTCTCTTACCTTGATAGTCCTGACGACGGGTTGCCTCGAAATCGGAGGGGACCCGTTGGTGAAGGATGGTGCGGGTGACGCAGGCATCCTGCTCCTAGACGCGGAGAGAGCGGACGCGACCCTCCCAGACGGAGCGGCTCTGCCGTCTACGACCTACGTGCGTGTCGCGCAGATGTCCGCCGACTTCGGCGCGATCGACTTCTGCGTGCGAAGCAAGGTCGAGCAGTTCGGTCCGCTCGTCACGCCAAACGTGGTCGATGCGGGCTCGTCGGACGCAAGCGTCGCGGGCGTGGGGTTCGGGCAAGTTTCTCAGTACGTCGCCGTCTCGGTCTCGGGCACCGTAGACATCGCGATCGTCGCAGCTCCAGCCACGGACTGCTCGTCGCCAATCGCCGTCAGCACCGTCACGCTCGATCCCGGCAAGCACGACACGATCGCTCTGATGGGCGTCGCCAAGTCGAACGTGTCGTCCGATCGCGCGCTTGGCGTCTCGGCGTTCGTCGACGACTCGCTCGGCAACCCTGCGCTCGTGCGCATGCGCTTCGTCAACGCCGCACTCGGCACCGCGCAGTACCCTGGCATCGGACCGTTCGCCGCTGCCCTCGCCAATGCAAACTCCGTGATGCCGCTGGCGGGGGAGGTCCTTCCGCGAAAGGCGTCGTCGCCGAGCGTCGATCCCGTCGTGGACGCGCTCGGGTATCACAATCTCTCGGTCGCGCCGAAGGGGCAAGCGGGGCTGCGCGTCTCCTACGGCAGTGACTCGGGGATCAACGTGTGGACGAGCAAGCCGGTCGATCTCGCGTTGACCCTCGGGAGCTCTCGCACGGTGTTCGTCGTCTCGCTCCCGTACGCGTACAAGAGCTTCATCGGCGCGTTCGTCTGCGACGACCTGGAGCATGCTCCGGCGTCCCAGTGCGTCTGGGCTCCTGCCTACTAGCGGTCTATCTGCTCGTGATGGGCGCCGGGGTGCGGCGTCCTCATAAGACGAAGAGCGACAACGCAACGATCAACAAGTCGAACGGCGCGTTCGCCACCTCTCCGCGCGAGACGTGAAAGACGACGGCGCAGACCTGCAAGAGCGCAGCCCAACGCCGCGAGGACGGTCAGGCGCATGCGCGACGGACGCTCTTCAATTTCCCGAGGAGTCCGAGCTTGGCGAAGTCGTCATCCTCGATGCACGCACCTCGAAGACGTCGAACGGACAAACGCGAACGCAGTCCGCTTTACCTTCGCATCGAGATCGATCGACCGAGGGCGCGAAGTCTCCCGGCTTCGATCGGCACTCGCTCGCTCGGTTCGAGTTTATTCGCTGCCGCCCGCGATGGTCATCCGGGTGACCCGGAAGGTCGGCGCCGCCATCGACGTGCGCAGATCGAGATCACTGCCGACGGCATCGATCGACTGCAAGAGCTGATCGAGGTTGAGAGAGATCGTCACCTCACTCACGGGGAACGTGAGCTCACCGTTCTCGATCCAGAACCCGCTGGCCCCTCTCGAGAAGTCTCCAGTCGTTGCGTTGAAGCCGAAGCCCATCATGTCCGTGACGTAAAGCCCGCGCTTGGTTGCCTTCAAGATCGACTCGGGCGAATCGGTCGTCGGCGACAAGATGAAATTGCTCGTCCCCGCGCCGACCCCTGCGCCGCCTCCGCGAGATGCGCTCGCCGTGCTCTCTCGACCGAGCTTGCGCGCGGAGTAGCTGTCGCAGAGATACATCTGCAAGACGCCCTTCTCGACGATCACGTTCTTACGACTCGCGAGTCCCTCTCCGTCGTACGCGCGTGAGCCGGGCGCGCGCGGGATCAACGGATCGTCGACGACGTTCACGAGGTCGCTCGCGATGCGCGAGCCTTCACGGCCGATGAGATAGCTTGATTTACGCCAGATCGAGCTGCCCATGATGCAGCTCGCGAGCAAGCCGAGCATCGAGCGTGCGGTGTCCGGATCGAACACCACGGACGCCTCGGTCGTCGCGACGGTCTTGGCGCCGAGCTTACGGAGCGTACGTCGCGCGGCCTCTTTGCCGACGGCCTCTGCGTCGTCCAGCTCGGCGAGGTGGCGCTTCGCGGTCCAGTGATAGCCGCGTCGCTTCTTGCCGCCCGCGTCCTCCGCAACGGGCACGACCGACAGCGACGCGTACGAGCCCTTGGTGCTCGCGCGAAAGCCGCTGGAGAGCACGATCACTCCGCCGCCCGCCGTGCGACCGAACGTGCCGCCCTCGCTGTTGGTGATGCGCTTGTCGAACGCGAGCGCCGCGGCCTCGCCACGGATCGCCTCTTTGATCGCGCGCGCCGCGTCGATCTCTCCGCCCGCAGGATCATACAACTCGAGATCGGGCAGCTTCTTCGGATCGCACAGCATGCTCGGGTCTGCGGGGCCCGCGAACGGATCCTCTTGCGACAGCTCCGCGAGCTCCAGCGCGTCATCGACGAAGCGCTTGATGCCGGCTTCGGACAGATCGCTCGTCGAGGTGGTGGCGACGCGCTTGCCCTTCATCACGCGCAATCCGGCGCCGCGGTGCCCCGCCTCTTCGACGAGCTCGGGCTCGCCCATGCGGACCTTCGCGGAGAGCTCAGCGCCCGATCGGAGCATGCACTCGGCGACGGTCGCGCCACCCTTCTTCGCCATCTCCACGACACGCGAGCCGAGCTCGAGGAGTTGAACGAGCTCTCGGTCGATGCCTATGAGCGGCACGGTAGTGTGTTCGGACATGACGTCGTAGATTACACCAGTCCTAGACCCATGGGTCTGTCGTCTCGCCTGTCGAAGACACGTGACGGGGAGCTCCAAACGCTCGGGCTCGCTCGCACCTCGCGCGTTGATCGCGCCTAATTAGGAGAGCTTCGCGAGGAACTCTGCGATCTGTCCGAGCGGGAGTTCGTGCGTGACGACTCCTGCGCGAACGGCTGCGCCGGGCATTCCGTGCACGACCGCCGTCTCTGCGCTCTCGGCGAGCACGACCCCGCCGGCTTGACGAATCGCGCGCGCGCCTTCGACGCCGTCGTCTCCCATGCCCGTCAAGATGACGCCGACGCAGCGGACTCCGGCGGTCGCGGCAGCGCTCTTCAAGAGGCGATCGGCGCTCGGGACGCATTTGTCGGTCGGCTGCGCGCTCGAGACGCGAAGCGTGTAGTCGCCGGCGCGACCCACCAACTCCATGCACTGGCGACCTGGGCACACGAAGCCGACCGCGGCCGAGAGACGATCGCCGTCTTGCGCCTCGCTCACGCGGACTGGCCCTTTGCGACCGAGGCGCTCGGCGAACGTGCGCGTGAATTTGTCCGGCATGTGCTGCGCGATCACGTAGCTCGCCATCGTGTGCGCGGGGAGCTTGCCGAAGATTTCGAGCAGCGCGGACGGACCGCCGGTGGAACTCGCGATCGCAACGACGTGACGCGGCGGCCTGAACGGCGTGATCGAAGGGAGCGGGCGATTGGACGAGGGCACCTCGCCGTCGCTGAAGATGCCGCTGGGGATCCGCCTGGGAGTACCGCCGAGCCTTCCGAGCTGGCCGCGCGCGCGCCGGAACTGCATCACCTTGGCGAGGATCTGCTCCTTGAGGTCCGTCGCGTCCGGCGCGATTTGCCTGTCGGGCTTGGTGACGAAGTCGAGCGCGCCGAGCTCGAGCGCCTTGAAGACGTTCTCTTTCTGCGAATACGACGAGACCACGATCACGGGCGTGGGCTGCTTGCTCATCAAGATGCGCAAGAACGTGAAGCCGTCCATCCTCGGCATCTCGAGGTCGAGCGTGATCATGTCCGGCTTGAGCAGCGATGCGAGTCGCAACGCCTCTTCACCATCGGCCGCCTTGCCGACCACCTCCACCTCCGGGACGTTCACGAAGATGTCGGCGATGTTCCGCCGGTTGTAGGCAGAATCATCGACGATCAGGAGTCGCAGGATGTTTTGTACGTTCGGGAAGGTCAAGGAACTCCCGTGCGAGAGGGCTTTCGATAAACGAGGTCTTCTTTCAAGTGTAACAGCTCGAACGCGGTCGAGACATTCAGCAGCGACTCGGAGTGCCCGAGCAGGAGCACGCCCCCCGGGTTGAGGCGCTCCAAGAACATGTCGATGACGCAGCGGCGCGCATGTGCGTCGAAGTAGATGAGCACATTGCGGCAGAAGATAGCGTCGAATTTTCCGAGCAGGCGTGCGCGCTGGTCGTCGAGCAGGTTGAGCTGGCCGAACTGACACATTTCGCGGATGCGCTCGTGCACGTGCACTCCGCCCGTTCGCTCGGCGAAGTACGCGCGCTTCGCCTCGGGGGACGTCGTGCGAAAAGCGGCCGACCCGTACACGCCAGCGCGCGCGGTCGCCACGCAGCGCCGCGAGATGTCCGAGCCGAACACGCGGATGTCCCAACCATCGAACAGGCGCGTCTCGAACACGAGGATCGCGATCGTGTAGACCTCCTCGCCCGTGGAGCAGCCGGCGCTCCAGATCGAGAGCGACTTCTTGTTCTTGTTCTGAGCGGCGAGCATAGGCAAGACCTCCGTCTTGAACGCACGCAGCTGGTAGTCCTCGCGGTAGAAGTAGGTCTCGTTGGTGGTGAGCACTTCGATGGCTTCGTCCCACTCGGCGGACGCTCGCGGGTTGAAGCGCAGGTACTGGAAGTACTCGGCGAAGTTCGGGAGTGAGAGCGCCAGTAGCCGATCGCGCAAGCGTCGCTCGAGCGTGGAGCGGGCGTCGAGACCGAAGCTAATCCCGGTCTTCTGCGCGATGAGATCGCGCAGGAGCCGGAACTCCTCCGGCTTCATGACGATGTGCTCGTGCGCCGAGAACGGCACTCAGGTCGTCCCCTCGCCTCGGATGGATACGCGAATCGCGTCGAGGAGCGCGTCGCGCACCGACGCGTCCGTCTCGCGCTCGCAGCGCGCCTGTAAGAGCGCCTCCGCGGCGGCGCTCCCGTCTTGTCCGAGAAGCTCTGCGGTCGCGCGACGAAGCCCCCGTGACGAGTGATCGAGGACGAGCCCCAGGCGTGCGATCGTACGCGCATCGAGCGGGGCCACGAGACCCGAGAGCGCCGCGCGGACGACCTCCTCGTCATGGTGCTCGAGAGCCAGCAACATCACCTCGTCTCGCTGGGGCCCCGAGATCGAGCTTATCGCCCCGACCGCGACCGACGCGGCCGGCAAGTTCGCGCGACCGAGCGCGCTCTTTGCCTCGACGACGGCCTGATCGGGATCGGCCGCAGCGAGCGCGCGATAAGCCGCGCCGACGATCTCGACGTCCTTCGCCGACGCGAGGAGCGTCACGATCGGCGCGGCGTGTTTGAGCGCCCCGAGGGCGCGGATCGCGGCGACCTGCACCGTGGGCTCTTCGTCCGCGAGCGCGAGCGCGAGCGCGACCTTGGCTTCGGCCGTTCTGGTCGTTGCTAGCGCCTCCACCGCCGCGCGACGCGCACGCGCGTCACCCGAGGCGAGCGCGCGCTTCAAATACGTGATGACCGAAGGCGACGGGGAGAGCTTCGAGGCGCTGCCTTGCAGCATCACGCACGCCGCCGTCGCGCGGGTCGAGTCGGGCGCGATGGCCTCTGCGCGCGACACGGCCTCCCTCGGGAGTCGCGACGAGAGCGCGGCGAGAGCAGCCCTGGCCGACGAGGCCACGCGTGCGTCGTCGGAGATCGCGAGGCTCTCCGCGCGCGCCAGATCCTCCTCGTCGCCAAACGCGCCGAGTGCGTCGATGGCCGCAGACACGACGTCTGGCGCCGGATGCGACAGCGCGTCACGAAAGCGCGCGAGGTGCTCGGGTGTGGTCTCTTGGATCAGCTCCGACGCGAGCGATACGGCGATTGCCGCAGCCGAGTGGGTCAGCGTGCGCGCCTCGAGGAGCAGCGGAAGCGCCGCTGCTTGACCCATCAACGAGAGCGCGGACGCGGCTCTTTCCTCGAGCGCGGGATCGCCGAGAGCGCGCGCCAACAGACCCGCGTCGCTCGGCTGCGCAACCACGCCAAGCAGCACGAGCGCTGCCCCGCGCACTCGCTCGCCATCCTCCGAGAGCCAGCGACAGAGCTGAGCATGGGCCGTCGTGTCGAGTACGTCGCGCACGAGCCTCTGAACCCCGGGATCCGGCGGGTCGCCCAGCGCGGTCTCCGCGAGCGCGACCGCCGCATCGCGCGCGAGTCCGTCCGTGGACGTCGCGATGAGCTTCAACAACGCGACGATCGCCGCGTCGTCCTTACACCTCGCGGCGGTGGTGATCGCGGTGCGCCGCAAGAGCGGCTCCTCCAGCAGCGGCGCGATCTCGGTCCACTGCAGATCTGCCTCGAGCGCGATCAGGGCCTCGAGCGCAGAGAGTCGCTGTGCGGGGGTTACGCCTCGCGCCGGAGCGAGCGCGCGCTTCAGCCCGCCGATCGCGAGCGCGCGTGCGTCCTCACCCGCGAGCCTCGCGTTACGGAGCGCCTCGGCCGCCGTCATTCGCACGTTCGGATCATCGTCGTGGTCGAGCGCACGCACGAGCGCGCGCGTGCCCTCCAAATCGGGCACGCCCCCGAGCACCTCGACCGCCAGCTTCCGGCCGTCGGCGTCGAGCGACTCCAACGCGCGCACCGCTGCCGGAATGGCGTCCCGCCCTATCAAGACGAGCGCCTCCACGGCGGCGTTACGGAGCCCGATGTTCGTGTGATCGTCGAGCGCCGCCACGACTGCACTGACGACTTCTGCACGACGCGGCGCCGAGCGTGCGACCTGCGCGGCCTCTTTTCGAACGCGCCAGTCCTCGTCTCCGAGCGCGCGCACGAGCAGCTCTCCTACGCCATCGACGTCCTCGTCTTGGAGGCGCTGCACCGCGAGCCGGCGGGTCTCCGGATCCAGGCTCGTGAGGCTGGCAAGGAGTAGGCTCACTTGGAATTCTCCGCTGCGAGCTGCGCGATCTCTGCGTTCGCGATGGGCGTGAGGATGTTGGCGAGCCGCGAGA
>ENA-OFCD01001712-OFCD01001712.1-metagenomes-genome-assembly--contig:-NODE-1712-length-10402-cov-3.384749_pt1 | contig 10402 bp, 8 predicted proteins | sample MGYA00153392_OFCD01 | MGnify analysis MGYA00153392 | reverse complement strand
TGATGACCGCGGTGGTGGCCGAATCCAGCTACGCCGATATTCTCAAGCTGCTCAGCTTTGTGCTCGCTTCCTACTGCGCACTGCTGCTGATGTTTAGTGTGCATCTGAGCCTGGTTGCGGGAACGGGTTTGAATCCGGTGCGTTACGTTCAAAAGATTTTTCCAGTGCTGGCATTTGCGTTCATCTCGCGCACCAGTGCTGGTGCGATCCCGATGAATGTGCAGACCCAGACGCAGCGTCTGGGTACGCCAGAAGGCATTGCCAATTTCGCCGCTTCGTTTGGTGCAACCATTGGCCAGAACGGCTGTGCCGGTATTTACCCGGCCATGCTCGCGATCATGATCGCGCCTACGGTGGGTATTGATCCATTTACGGTTAGCTTCATTGCGCCGCTGATCGCCATTGTTACCCTGGGCTCAATCGGTGTGGCCGGTGTCGGGGGCGGTGCGACCTTTGCCGCGTTGATTGTGCTGTCGGCGATGGATCTGCCGGTGGCACTGGCCGGGCTGCTGATTTCGGTTGAACCGTTGATTGATATGGGCCGCACCGCGCTGAATGTGAGCGGCGCGATCACGGCAGGCACTGTGACCAGTCGCGTCATGGGCGAGACTAATCTTGCGATATTTAACAGCGATGCGGTGGTTAATCTGGATAGCGAAGAACCAGCAGTCTAATGTGCAAAACCTGGCAGGTGGCCTACGCAGACGCTGCCCTATCCGGCTATAGCAACTCGACCCCAAACCGGCGCATCAGCAGCGCAAACAGGCCAAAACAAATCACGGTAATAGCCACGCTCGCCAGCAAGGTTGGCCAGAATCCCAAGCGTGGCAATAGCATTGGAAAAAGCAAAAACATCGGCAGCGTCGGCAGTACATACCAAAATGTGTACCACGCATGGTTGGCAATTTTTTCCTCAGGCTGGCCTTCAATGTAGAGCCAGATCAGCGCCAAGAAAGTGACCAGCGGCAGTGCCGCTACAAAGCCGCCAAGCCGGTCGCTGCGTTTTGCCAACTCAGAGATCAGCACGACCACGGCGGCGGTGATGAAATATTTGGTGATGAGCCAAGTCGTCATATCGGCGTGCTTGAAATGTTGAGATCAACCGAGTATGAGAACCACGGATATTGGGTGCCACAAAGATGATGCAGGGCCGACATTATTTTTTATCGATTCCCGTAACCTCATGCCCACCAAAACCCTTGCGCATCATCGCCAGCAGTTTGGCGCTGTATTCATCCTCGCCTTGGCTGGCGAAACGCGACATGAGTGCCAACGACATCACCGGTGTAGGTACACCCAGTTCAATCGCTTCAAGCGCGGTCCAGCGGCCTTCGCCGGAGTCGGGAACGATGGGCGCTACACCGTCAAGGGCGCGATCCACTTTTAAAAACTCGGCGGTTAAATCCAGCAGCCAGGAGCGCAACACGCTACCTTGGCGCCAGGTGTCGGCGATAGCTGCGATATCGAGATCAAACTCACGCTTGGCGCTCATCAGCGAAAAGCCTTCTGCATAGGCTTGCATCATCGCGTACTCGATGCCGTTGTGAACCATCTTTGTAAAATGACCTGCGCCCGATGGCCCGCAATGCAGCCACTGGCTTGGCTTGGGTGCCAGGCCATTGAGAACGCGTTCAATGCGCTTAATTGCCACAGCTTCGCCACCGAGCATCAGGCAATAGCCGTTTTCCTTGCCATGAATGCCGCCGGATACACCGGCATCTATCAGCGAGATGCCTGATTCGCGAAGCATTTCCGCTTCGGCTACGCTGTGCTTGTAAAAATGATTGGCACCGTTCACCACCAGATCGCCCGGCGCGAGCTTTAAACGCAGCTCCTCAAGTGTGCTGTGGGTGACTTTACCGGCCGGCAACATCAGCCAGATAATGCGCGGCGCGGGCATGGCGTTCAACAATGAATCAAGCGAATAGGCACCGTCAAAGCCGGCCACATTGGTTAGCGCATCGACAGATTTACCGTCTGCGTCATAGCCCACCACATGAATATCTGCGTCGCAAAGTTTGCTTGCCATCGCGCCACCCATCCGACCTAATCCAATCATGCCGATTTGCATCTGTTATCCCTTTGTTATTTTAGGAAGCTGGCGATTGATGACACCAAGCCCGTTAAATTGCGCCGGATGATGGCACGCATGAAAGATGTCGTATTCTAGCAAGCTTGCGGTGGTTAAATGGACTGCAAGCCTGCGGTGGTTCAATAGATTGCAAGTATGCAGCCATTACCGCCGACTCTGGGATAATCGTGAATTCGCAGAAATTTTTCAAAGACAGGTTATCAATGCAACTTTCAATTTTGCTTACTACTATTCGATCTGGCATGTTGTGCATGGCGAGCACCATGTTGTTCGGGTTATTTGCGGCCATTCATGTGCTTCCATCTTTTGCACAGACCGTTATCCTCACACCTGATGCAACCTATGACCCCACCAGGCCGAACCCGAAGCAGGCTGAAGAGCTGATTAAATCCGGCGAGCGAAAATCATTTATTTGGGAAGTAAAATCCGTCACGAATACGATTTTTTTATTCGGCACCATCCATGTGGGGAAGAAAAGTTTTTATCCATTACCCACCGCGGTTGAAGACGCGTTTAAACGGTCCAGCAAGCTGGTGCTGGAAGCTGATATTTCAAATACGGATGGCGCAGCAGAGATCGGCAAGCTGATTGCCTACGCGCCACCCGACTCTCTGGACAAGCATATTCCCGCCGCACTTTACGAACGGCTGAAGCAGCAGGCTGCGCGCTTAAAGTTGCCTCAGGAAGGCATAAAGCAGATGAAGCCGTTTTTGATCGGTGGGCTACTGTCGATTTCGGAATTTACGCGGCTCGGTTACGACATGAATTATGGTGTCGAAGGTTATCTGATTGCACTCGCGAAAGAGAATAAAAAGCCGTTGATGGAGTTGGAATCACAGCTTGGTCAGATCAATATGCTTAACGATATGTCACCCGCGTTGCAAGAGGCTTTTCTTGATAACGCGATAGCCACGCTTGAATCGGGCCGCTCAGCAGATCAGGTGACCGGGGTGGTAAACGCATGGCAAAGTGGTGACGCGAAATTGATGCAGGATGTGACGGCGGACGTGAATAAAGACGCGCGGCTAGGCGCTGAACTCGATGATGTGCTGCTATACAGCCGCCATGCGGGCATGCTGAAAAAAATTGAAGGTTATTTGGCGGAAGATAAAACCTGTTTTGTGGCAGTGGGTACGCTTCATTTACTGGGCTCGCGCGGTTTGATCGAGCTATTAAAAATGAAGGGTTACAAGGTGAGTCAGTTATGAGTGCGGCAATAGTTACGAACGGTATGCGCAATGGCGGACAAATACTGGTTGATCAACTTAAAATTCATGGTGTGGAGTTGGCGTTTTGTGTGCCCGGCGAAAGTTATTTGCCCGTCCTCGATGCGCTTTATAAAACCCGCGATAGTATCAAGCTCATCACCACCCGCCACGAAGGTGGGGCAGTCAATATGGCTGAAGCCTATGGAAAATTAACCGGCAATCCGGGTATTTGCATGGTCACGCGTGGGCCGGGCGCGACCAATGCCTCAATTGGTGTGCACACCGCGTTTCAGGATTCAACGCCGATGATTTTGTTCATCGGCCAAGTCGGTAACGATTTTATCGAGCGCGAAGCGTTTCAGGAAATTGATTACCGCCGCATGTTTGGGCAAATGGCTAAGTGGGCCGCGCAGATTGATCGCACTGAGCGCATTCCGGAATTTATTGCGCGCGCCTTTCAGGTGGCAACCAGTGGCCGCATGGGGCCGGTGGTGCTGGCGCTGCCGGAAGATACGTTATCAAACAGGGTGATGGTGGCCGATGCGCTGAAATATCAACACGGTCAGGCCACCGCAGCCATTGGGCCATCGCCCGGAGAGCCAGCATTGGCGAGGCTTTCCAGCCTGTTGGCAGGTGCTGTGCGGCCGTTTGTGGTGGTGGGTGGTAGCGGCTGGAGCGTGGCGGCGTGTGCCGATTTGCAGCGCTTCACCGAGACCCAAAATCTGCCGATAGGATGTGCGTTTCGTTTTCAGGATTTGCTGGATAACGAGCATCCAAACTATGCAGGCGATGTGGGCATCGGCATTAACCCGAAGCTAGCTGCGCGTATAAAAGACGCGGATGTCGTGCTGTGTATTGGTGCGCGATTGGGCGAAATGACCACTGGCGGTTATACCGTTTTTGAAGCGCCGATTCCGCGTCAGCGTTTGATCCATGTGCATGCCGGTGTTGAAGAACTCGGGCGCGTCTATCAGGCAGAGTTGATGATTAATTCCACCGTTTCTGCATTTGCCCGCGCTATCGCGGCCATGCCACGGATAACCAACGCGAGCATTGATGCACTGACAACCGACGCTAGGCGCGATTATGGTGAATGGCAGGGCCGTCGTGAAACGCCGGGTGCGGTGCAAATGTGGGATGTGATGCAGCATTTGAAATCGGTGCTGCCCCGCGACGCTATTATTACCAATGGTGCGGGCAATTATGCGAGCTGGGTGCATCGCTTTTATCGCTATGGCGGCTTTCGTACGCAGCTGGCGCCGACTTCAGGGGCGATGGGCTACGGCGTGCCTGCAGCGATTGGCGCAAAGGCTGTGTACCCGCAACGCACCGTGGTTTGTTTTGCAGGTGATGGCTGCTTTTTGATGACGGGCCAGGAGCTGGCTACGGCGGTGCAGTACCATCTCAATGTGATTTTTATTGTGGTCAACAACGGCATGTATGGCACGATTCGCATGCATCAGGAGCGTGAATTTCCAGGCCATGTGTATGGCACAGCGCTGGTCAATCCGGATTTTGCGGCATTTGCAAAATCATTCGGCGCACATGGCGAAGTAGTCGAAAAAACTGCGGACTTCGCCGCCGCATTTGAGCGCGCCGCCCAAGCTGGCAAGCCTGCGTTAATTGAGGTTCGTATCGATGCTGAAGCGATTACGCCCAACACCACCTTGAGCGCGATTCGTGAAGCGGCCAGTGGCCGTTAATAACATTTAACGCTACAAAACCCCCAAGTCACCCAGGGACTTCCGTAAAAAAGGCCCCAGTCGCCTGGGGCCTTGAAGATACTACTCACTCCAACAGAACAACACTCACAACAAACCTTGATTACCATTTAGTCGTCGGGAAAATAAATTAGTTCAAACGTATTTTCATCATTCGGGTAACAAATATGTCGTTGTCCAGCGGCTATTCAATCGGCATCCACGCAGAATCCGAGCGGTACTAGCGGCATATAGTGAGATCAACCGGAAGTTTTTAAATAAAATCAGACACTTGCTAATCGGCTCACTTGAGCCACGCCCTAAGCATGCATCTGTGGCGGCGCTTGAAAAATAAAATTTGAGCCTCATTTAAATTCGATCAATAAAACACCATTTGCCCATTTTTACTTTATTCACATTTCAATCGCGCTTATTTGTGTTTGAGGTCGGATGGCAGATATTTAACTACGGAGACAGCATGACTACTACCCAAACTCAGACCGCCGCACCAGAAACAGCCGAGACTGTAAAAACCGTTAAAGAGACCATGGGTTTCCAAACTGAAGTTAAACAACTGCTTCAGTTAATGATTCACTCGCTGTACTCAAATCGTGAGATTTTTCTGCGTGAATTGATTTCGAATGCCTCGGATGCCTGCGACAAGCTGCGCTTTGAAGCGGTCACGAATAGTGCACTGTTTGAATCCGACAGCGATCTGAAAATCCGCATCGCGGTGGATAAAGCGGCGGGCACAATCACGATAACGGATAACGGTATCGGTATGTCGCGTGATGAAGTGATCGCCAATATTGGCACGATTGCGAAATCCGGCACCAAAGAATTTTTCTCCAAACTCACCGGCGATCAGCAAAAAGATGCACATCTCATCGGCCAGTTTGGGGTTGGTTTTTATTCGGCGTTTATTGTGGCCGATAAAGTCAGCCTAACGACTCGCCGTGCCGGTGTGGCCGCCAGTGAAGCCATTCGCTGGGAGTCCGTGGGCGACGGTGAATTTACGCTTGAACCGGTTGAACAGCTTGCACGCGGTACCGAAGTGACCTTGCACCTGAAAGACGACGCTAAGGAATTTCTGGACGACTGGCAGATCAAATCGATCATCCGCAAATATTCGGACCATATCCAGATGCCTATTGTGATGAAAAAATCCGAATGGAATCAGGAAAAAAGCGAGAACGTATTAACCGATGAAGATGAGACCGTCAACCGTGCAAGCGCACTCTGGACGCGCGCGAAAAGCGATATTAGCGACGAGCAATATGAAGAATTCTACAAACATGTTTCGCATGATTGGGAAAAGCCACTCGGCTGGACGCATGCCCGTGTTGAAGGCAAGCAGGAATACACCGAACTGCTCTACATACCCGCCAAAGCGCCGTTCGATATGTGGGATCGTGAACGCAAGCACGGTATCAAGCTGTATGTGCGCCGGGTGTTTATCATGGACGATGCCGAACAATTGCTGCCGCGTTATTTGCGTTTTGTAAAAGGCGTGGTGGATTCAAATGATCTGCCGCTGAATGTTTCGCGCGAAATTTTGCAACAATCCAAAGATGTCGATGCGATTAAAAATGGGTGTGTAAAAAAAGTATTGGGCCTGCTGGATGATTTGGCCGAAAACCATAAAGAAAAATACGCTACGTTCTGGAGCGGGTTTGGTCGCGTATTTAAAGAAGGTATCGGCGAAGATGCCGCCAACAAAGATCGGATCGCCAAGCTCAGCCGATTTGCCTCCACGCATAATACTGACGATGCACAAAATGTTTCCTTTGCTGATTATGTGTCGCGCATGAAGGCGGGCCAGGAAAAAATTTACTACGTTACCGGTGAAAGTTATATTGCCGCCAAGAATAGCCCTCACCTGGAGATTTTCAAGAAGAAAGGCATCGAGGTTTTGCTGTTGACCGAGTCGGTTGATGAATGGTGGCTGGGACAGTTTGAGGAATTTGACAACAAGAAATTAGTCTCCGTTGCCAAGGGCGATCTGGATCTGGGCTCGTTAGCGGATGAGACCGAGAAAAAAGCGCAAGAGCAAACTGCGGAGGAATTAAAACCATTGATCGAGAAAATAAAAGCCAGTCTGGGCGAGCTGGTAAAGGATGTGCGTGTGACCCATCGCCTGACAGATTCGCCCGCCTGTCTGGTGGTTGACGAAAACGAGCTCTCCGGTAATCTTGAACGCATGCTCAAAGCGGCCGGGCAAAAAGTCAATGCAAGCAAACCGATTCTTGAAATCAACCCCACCCATCCCCTGCTTGAAAAACTGAAAGCAGGTGTGGCGGAAACTGAATTCAGCGACTGGAGCCATCTGTTGTTTGAGCAATCACTATTGGCCGAAGGCGGCCAGCTCGAAGACCCGGCAGGGTTTGTGAAACGCCTGAACAGCTTGATGCTTAAGCGCTGAATTATTAACGGAACGAGGTTGTAATTATCGCAGCGAACTAGCTGAAACACCGGCACTGGCGCGGCTTTCCGGAATATTTAACCCCTATGGAAAACTGAGGAAATCTGAAAAATGAATCGTATTATCATCGTCGGTGGCAACAGTGGCATTGGCAAATCTTTGGCTGAACGTGTTGCACGACGTGGCATTCAGCCTTACCTGATCGGACGAAATGACAGTGCTTTAGCCGAAGTAGCCGCAGCTCAGCAATGCGAATATGCACTGGCCGATGTGCTGGATGAGGCCGCACTGGCCAGTGCGGTAAAAGCCGCCTGTGAAGGCGCGGATATCATCGGTCTCGCCTACTGCGTGGGCTCGATTGACTTGAAACCGTTGCGCCAACTCACTGGTGATGCGATGGTCAATGCGTTTCGTTTGAACACGGTCGGCGCGGCTATCGCCGCACGCGAAGCCGCAACAGCGTTGAAAGCCGCCAAAGGTGCAATGGTGATGTTCTCCACCATCGCCGTGGCGCAGGGCTTTATCAGCCACGCTATTGTGTCCGCCGCAAAAGGTGCGGTCGAAGGGCTCACGCGTGCGTTAGCGGCTGAATGGGCGCCGCATGTGCGCGTGAATGCAATTGCGCCCAGCCTGACCGATACGCCGCTCGCGGCCAAGCTAACGGCCAATGCCGGCATGGCAGAAGCCATCGCGGGCATGCACGCGATTCCGCGCTTGGGCCAAGCCAACGATCATGCCGCGCTGGCGGATTTTTTATTGTCGCCTGAAGCGAGCTGGATCACGGGGCAAATTTTCGCGGTGGATGGTGGCCGTTCGCGCGTACGCACTAAAGGCTGAGGATGAGACTGAAACTGAAACTGAGGCCAATGTTGAAGTTAAGCCAGGTTTTGGATCATCAAAGTTTGAACACAACGGAAAAAATAATCCATGCGCAAATACAGCTTTAAAATCCGCATTTTTAGCGGCGCTGTTTTTCAAGTGCTGATGATAATTGTAGCGTGCCTGCCTCAGGCAAGCGCTGCCCAACAGACCGTGATTATCGTGCGTCACGGTGAGAAAGTTGAGAAGCTTGAAAGCGTGGATATTGACAAAGATGCCAAAGATCCCCCGTTATCCGTGGTCGGTATGGCGCAAGCAGAAAAATTAGCGCAGATGCTATCAGCTACGAAGATCAACGCGATTTATGTGACACAGTATCGGCGCACTGCCATGCACGCGACACCGCTGGCAAAGCGTCAGGGTATTACGCCGATGGTCGTGCCTGCTGCTGATACGGCTGGGTTGATCAAGCGCCTTGCCTCGCATGGTGCTGATGAGACGGTGCTGGTCGTGGGCCACAGTAATACAGTGCCGTTGGTATTAAAAGGGCTGGGTGCTGTTGAAGAGGTCAAGCTTACCGAAGACGAGTATGACAATCTCTTCATGGTGGTGCCAAAGCCAGGCGCTGCGCCGACGGTAACGCGGCTGAAGTATTGATTGTGGCCGACTGGGCTGCCCAAGATGTAGCTAATGCTCACCAAAGGCTTACTCAAGATCCATTTAAGGCCCACTCCACATGCTCGCCCACCAGTGCCGACCCCATGCCCTGCGCACTTTGAAGTGCCGCACGTATGGGTGCTTTGCGGCTCTCTGCCAGATCACTGCGTAGTGCATTACCCATTGCCACGGCGATATTACGTCGCCATTGTTCATGGCCGATCCGTCGAATCGCGCTGCCGGCCATACGATCGCTGAATTGTTGCGGCGTCCAATTGAATAATTCGACGAGCGTGACGTCATCAAGCTGATGGCGAATTTGAAAATCAGTTTCGGTGGTCAATCGTGCGTATTTATTCCAAGGGCAAATGAGCTGGCAATCATCGCAGCCGTAAATGCGGTTACCCATCGCCTCACGAAACTCTTCAGGAATCGTGCCCTGATGTTCAATAGTGAGATAAGAAATACAGCGCCGTGCATCGAGTTGGTAGGGGCCAATAATGGCTTGGGTGGGACAGACATCGATACACTTAGTGCAGCTGCCGCAATGCTCGGTGGTATCACTGTCAAGCGGCAAGGGTAGATCGGTATAGAGCTCGCCTAAAAAAAATAGGGAGCCAGCATCGCGACTTAGTAACAGCGTGTGCTTGCCGCGCCAGCCAAGACCGGCCTTGCGGGCGAGAGCAACTTCCATGACCGGCGCTGAGTCGGTGAAAACCCGATAGGAAAATTCGCCGACCTCGGTTTGAATTTTATCCGCGAGCTTTTGTAATTTTGCGCGCAGCACTTTGTGATAATCACGGCCTAAAGCGTAGCGTGAAATGAATGCGGCTTCACTATCATCGATCACGCTCCAGCTTTCTTTGCCGTCTGCCGCCACGTAATTGAGCCGGACGGAAATAACCCGAACCGTGCCGGGCACTAATTCCTGTGGTCGGGTGCGCGCAGTACCATGACGCGCCATATAATCCATTTCTCCGTGATAATTTTGTTGTAGCCATTGCTGAAGATAGTTTTCTTCAATGCCAAGTTCGGTATCGCTGATACCTGTTTCCTGAAAGCCGAGTTCACGGCCCCAGGTTTTTATTTGGTCAGCGAGTGTTTTAAAATTAATGCCGGATTCCATGTGGTGAGTGTATATCGTGAGTGTGCATAGCAAATATTTTGGATGCCTGAATTTGATGGGATTGAAGCGCTAATGAAAATAGCATTAGATGATGAAGCCGCGCCCGTAATGCGGGCCGACGAGGCAGCGTTCGTAACGCTGGCCGACGAAGCTGCGTCCGTAACACTGGCTGACGAAGCCGCCACGATGGCGCTGGGTGCAGCGCTCGCCGCTGATCCGACCCGCCTGCACGGTACGGTGATTTATTTATCCGGCGATTTAGGTGCGGGCAAGACCACGCTCACACGCGGGCTATTGCGGGCATTGGGATTTGAAGGCCGCGTGAAGAGCCCGACTTACACTTTGGTTGAACTTTATGTAGTTTCTAAGTTAAACTTA
>ENA-OFCD01001710-OFCD01001710.1-metagenomes-genome-assembly--contig:-NODE-1710-length-10408-cov-4.557230_pt1 | contig 10408 bp, 11 predicted proteins | sample MGYA00153392_OFCD01 | MGnify analysis MGYA00153392 | reverse complement strand
AATTTATCTTACTTACATGAGAGATAGTCAACAAAAATTATTTACAGCTAATAACCTTACATGGGTAATAAACTACCCTCTTGAGGAGTTGTATAAATATGACGTGTGGGCACATGTTGATGGAATTAATAACTGGATTAAAGTGACGGCGATCTTCGTACAAAGTTTTTATGACGATCGGACAGATAATGAGGATAGTTGACTTGTCGAGCTGAAGTATTCACATACACTGATACAAGCGAAAATAATTTCTCATATCACATTGTCTTGCAATACTGTCGTAATTCAAATTGGAACCTCAGAATTTTAGTACTATTTTAGTAACACTTGATTATTATTGACTAATAGCTTGAGACACGATCGAATACACTGATTTACCAGCAAATCAAATAGAATTGCTGTAGTTTTGCCAATCGATACATCGGTCGATCTGATTTAATATAGTCACTAGTACACGTTGTGTAAATATATTGCTGTATTTGATAATATTTACACAACATTAGGAAAGACAATTGTTGTTGTTGTTATTTAAGGTAATTATCTTGTATAAGATAACGATCCGTACACCATCTAAATCCATTTCTAGGTGCAGGATAACCCTTACCAATTAAATTACTCCAGAATGTGTCTTTGACTACAGGCTTGAGTAAATGTGCCTCGATCGGCAATTGTAGTAATTCTGCTTGCGATTTTATCTGCTCGATACAACGCCGAACCCAATGAGAAACTATCGGGTTTTCTACTTGGGTATCTGTAGTTATTACATAAACCTTTTTTTTTCGCTTTTCGGGTGCTAATGTAGCGATCGCATTCCAAACAAGCTGTAAAATAGTACTAGAATCTTTTCCCCAGGATACACCTAAAATCCAGGGGATACTATCACTGCAATAAAGTTCTTGGATCTCAATAGTTAACTTATTAACATCTTCTATGAAATCCGCGACACTGCGCTGTTCGAGTGGTAGTGTGGTAGCTTCTGTCATAAAAGATAGTCTTTAAGTATACAATTTTGCAAAGCTGCAAATAGGTGAGTTATTTCAATTCACCTATAACAGTATATCAATAATTAGGTGTGTTGCTAATTTAAACTGATTCCTGTTTGTTTTTCAATTTCCGCGATCGCGATCTTGATGGCTTTATTAATTGCGGCTCTTTGAGCAATTATTTTTTTCTCTCCTTTCCCATCATCAATCACCACACTATTTTCCCACAAGCTACAACTGCGTCGATAGTCAAGATTAGCCAATGCTTTTATTAGGAGTGAATTTTGTTCCTCAGCAAAGTTATTTTCAAAGAGGATCAGATGTCCAATTCTACTGATTACTATAAACCCTACTGAATTAAAATCAATTCTTTCTTGACGTAAATTGTAGAAATTTAATAGATTATTTGCTTGGGAACGGGGCTGAAATAGCAGATTCCATGTATTATTGCTTCTTGCAAATTCAAGATAGAATGATTTTGCTCGATCGAGAAGGGCTTGATACTCCTCCTTATTTTCTACGGTAAATGAGTCTAAACTTTTATTACTAGTTCCGAATAAAAATTCAGATACGCCTATTCGCAGTTGATTCATTGTGAAAATATAATTTGCATCTTTACCTACAGTACTTGATATTTTATCAATTCTGCCATTAAAGATATCTAGTTGCTTAGTAAGATCGCGAGTAATTTTAGATAGAAAATCACTAACATCAAATGACGCTCTTAATGCTGGCGGGATTGGCTTATTTTTAGAGCAGTCCGCAAAGTCTTGATGAATTTGTTCTAGATCTTCTTCTTGAACGACCAATACTGTCACACTATCATTATACAACTCTGGTCTTTCTATTACTGCTTTTTCAATTGCCTTGAGTCTATGTTGTCCATCAGTAACATACAAAGATATATCACTAGAGATTACAGCATATCCAAATTTAACAGATCCACTACCAAATGCAAATACCTTGATTGGAGTATCTGAATTAAAAATAAATGGTGGGAGAATGTAAGCATCTGTATTGACTAGATACTTAGCAATTTCTTTAACATGAGGCTGCATGAGGGGACGGTTCATCATCTCCTCTGCATTGGACTTATTCCTCTTGCCATCCGCACTATTTAACTTTGCGATTTCGAGAAGTAGTTTTAATGACAGCGAAAATGCTAAGTGAGTTCGATTGCCTTGCTCGTACACATGACAGATAAACAGTCGCGCTCCAGAAGTTGCTGCACTTCGAGTAGCCTGAGCGAGTGCATCTGTTTCCGTGTCTAGAAAGATTACATTAGTACTGGGAGATTTACCGTCCATAGTGATTAGTGCTTTGTGGATTGCTTGTAATCACAAAGATATCTCATGAGAATAGCGATCGTCAAGATAAATCAGTCCATAAATGGACTGATTTATCAAATTTAAGCTTAAATTCTTAGTTTTCCAGTCCAGATCGGTAATAATACGCAGATTATTGGTGTTTTCAGAGTCTGGAGTTTGTAGCTATCTGCTTATCGTCTAAACTTTAGCCCTACAGTTCTGACTGTGACTGCATTTCATCTATTTTGAAATGGTGTTTGCACTGTTGACACCATTGAGAAAACTAACCTATCGTGTTTCTTTACCAACAGGCTCACCCCAATCGTATTCTCCATCGATTAATTCGGGTGTAACACCTACTAATAAATCCTCAAGTTGATACTTTCGCTTGACTGGCGAGATAACAAGCGTATTATTGACGACTTCAATATTTACCTCTGTACCAACCGTAAACCCTACCTCATTGGCTACAGGCTGAGGAATTCTTACCCCCAAGCTATTACCCCATTTATTGACGATCGCAGTCATATCTGGTATTTTATCTTATCCTATGTATATTCTAACTCCTAAAAATATCTTTGGAAACCGACACAGGTTGGAGCAAACTATCGAGTAAAATATGCTTTAGATATGTGACTGCGATCTGATTTGCAACAGTCACGCTGATGCAAACAAAGATATTTACCAAGAGGCGAGCAAAGTGTTAACCACGGTAGAAGGCATTTATCGAGATGGACAGATCGAGCTAAAGAGCTTGCCTAGTAATGTTGCTAACGAAGCTAGGGTAATTGTAACTTTTGTGGATGCTGATGTTGTCGATCTGGCGGAGCGTGGGATCGATCGATCGCAAGCAGAAATTTTACGCAATAACCTCGCTACTTTTGCAGATGATTGGAATAGTCCAGAGATGAGTATTTATGACAACTACGATGCCGCCAAATCCCAGTTATAGGCAAGGAGATGTTGTTTTAGTTCTGTTCCCAAATTCCGATCTAGTTACTGCAAAAACTAGACCAGCAGTAGTAGTTCAAGCAGATAACTTACAGACTGGTTTGCCTCAGATTATTGTAGTAATGGTTACTAGCCAAATGTCTCGGAGTCAACATCAGAGCCGTTTGACTATCTCGCTCGGCACGCCAGCAGGTCAGCAATCGGGTTTAATATCGGACTCAGTTGTCATGACTGATAATCTGGCAACTGTAAAATTAGCTGCTATTGCGCGTGTAATTGGCTCGATAGAGATCGAGAATCTTTACAAGAATCTACGCAATACTTTCGGACTGTAGCAAATCCGAATTATGACTATCGATCGTCTATTAAGTTTTTAAAAACCTTGCGAAGTATGCCAAGAAGCTGCTAGTCTAGTTGCGGTAAGTTCATTCATCCGTTGACAATGCCAGCCAGCAAGATTCCCAGCATCCAGCCAAACGAAATCCTCGTCCAACGTACTAATATGGGCGGAAGTGAGGCGTATATTGGCTCAGTCACGCTGCAATGGTTGGCCGATCGAGTAAAATATGCTTCAGAGATGAGCTTACTCTCAGAGCAGTATCAGCCTAAAGATAACAATATCGCGATCGATAGCGACAGCATCGAAGTCATCCAACAGCGTCCCCTCGACTGGAGTAGACAGGCTGCTCTAGTTCAATATCTAGCAGGGCGAACTACTCACAAATTTCCCCCTGTATTAGTAACGATCGATCGAGACTGGATCGATAATATTCATGCACCGGAATGGGGAAGAGGTGGGAAAGCAACTGAGTCGGCGGCGATGTTTATGCCGCTTGATGGGAATGACAGCTTTGGTTTATTAGATGTGGGGGCATCCGTGCGGATTTACGCGCTGGATGGACAACATCGATTGATGGGCGTGCAGGGATTGATGGAGTTATTACGTGCGGGTGAATTGCCTAGATATAATAAATATCACGAGCTGGTAGGTAATAAAATTACGATCGCTCAATTAGGTACGTCCGAGGCATATCTAGCAAGTTTACCGCAGGAGACGATCGGGATTGAATTTATCTCGGCGGTGGTAAAAGGTGAAACTCAATTAGAGGCACGACGCAGGATTCGATCGATCTTTGTCCATGTTAATCTGATGGCGATCGCATTGAGTAAAGGACAATTGGCTCAACTTGATGAAAATGACGGATTTGCGATCGTCGCTCGAAATATTGCAGTCAATCATCCGTTATTAAAAGATATCCCAGGACGCAAACCGCGCGTAAATTGGGATAGTGCCACAGTTGCGACTAAAACCACCGTACTAACAACTCTTCAAGCCCTGCAAGACATGGCGGCTAAATATCTTCAGTACCAATATCCTCACTGGAAGCCCAAAGCGCAAAAAGGTTTAGTACCCCTGCGCCCAGAGTCAGCCGAATTAGAAGCCGGAATTGCCGCCTTTAGTCGGTTGTTTGACAGGATATCCCAATTTATCAGTTATGGACGCTTACAGGCAGAAGATACCCCCACACTGCGCCGATTTAGTTTTGAACCTGGTGGCGGCGAGGGACATATTTTATTTCGTCCCGTCGGACAAGTAGCTTTCGCTCAAGGTGTCGGGATGGCGGTTTTTAAAAAACAAATGGCTGAAACCGAGGTTTTCCGTAAACTCGATCGGTATGATGCCGATGGTGGCTTTAGTCATATTAACTTGCCCCAGTCGCTCTGGTATGGCATATTATACGACCCAAATAAGAAACGCATTCTTGTATCTGGGCGCGATCTAGCTGCGAAATTAATTGTATATCTGCTCGGTGGTGTGGACAATGATTTCGATCGAGCCGAACTGCGTCGTTATGTCGCCGAAGCTAGAACCGTCGGGGATTATGCGATGAGTTTCGAGGGCAAATTAGTCACGCCCAAGGAGGTAGGCTTACCATCAATCCTCGCTTAAATAGTCAACTGTCAACTCTCAACTGTCAACTGTCAACTGTTTAACAATTCCTAGCCGCTGACGTAGCGCAGAATAAAATAGACCAATTCCAGGTACGGCAATGATACCCAATTGTCTCATCATTCCGGCTTGGTCGCCTTGACCCCAATGTTCGACCACTTTACCATCGATAACTCGATCGATGTGCATCACGGCAATTGTGACGGATCTCCCTGTCGCTGGTAAGCCCTGGAAGTTGCCCAAGTGAGTACCTGTAAATGTCCCGCAAGTCACCACTCGATCGCCGTCAGAGATCGGGCGATCGAAGTTATGATGACCATTAGGAAAAGCTTGCCTAAATTTAGTCCCAAATTCTGTAAATTTGTCTCGATCCAAAGTTGCGGACATCCCCACTAAATGAGCGACAAAGTTTTCAGATAGCAGATCTTTGACAGCTTTAAAATCACCGCGATCGAATGTCTCATAGAGTTTAATGATAATATTTTGGTTATTATTCAATCCAAACTCCTCAGTGATATTTTATTGGGTAGTATTTCGTAGGGTGGGCTGCCCACCACATAGGTTTCAGGTAATTTTTAGCTAATAAGTATTTGCACCCAACTACTTGAGTTAAGTACTCGCCAGAATCAAGCGTACCGCCTCTTGAGGAACATCCCATTGCGGAAAATGACCACAATTTTCAAACCAGTGCAACTTTGCATCTGGAAATAACTCTAAAGCACGTTGCGCCTGACTAGGGAAGCAGACAAGATCGCGCCGTCCCCAGCCGATAGTTAGCGGATGTGCGAGCGAATTTGCAGGCGCACCCTGCTGAACCTCGCCATACGCCAATTGCTCTAGCAGTTCGTCGAAAGATGGACAATTAGCGAATGTTCGCATTTCATCTAGCGTTACATCGGCTGGTAAACTCCAGGGATGGGCTGAAAACTGTGCGAATAGTAATGTGCGCGTAATGGGATTTCCAGTCAGGAAAGGCATCAGGGGCTGCAAAACCCGAATCAGTCGCACTGAGGCATACACCGAGCCATAGAAAGCGGTACGTTCCCAGCCTTGCCAGAAGCCCCCAGGATCGAGCGAGACAACTGCACCCAGCACACCACCGCGCCGCGCCAATTCGAGCACCAGCCGCGCTCCCATCGAACTCCCTACCGCATCAATTCCAATTAAATCCTGTGCAGTCAGAAATTCAGTTACCGCATCCGCCAGCGTCCGAATCGAAACTTCACCCAACAGCGGCGGTGTATCCCCAAAACCTGGCAGATCGATCGCAATTACATCCCGTTCTGCGGCAAGATCGTTAAGGATCGGATTCCACGATCTCCAGCTTCCACCCAATCCATGAATTAGTAACAACGGCTTACCCGTACCGCGCCGAATATGGTTCATTTCTCTAGTCATACAATTTTAAATTTTGGATTTTGCGACTGAAATCACGCGGAGGAAACCTCCTTGTGTGGCGGGGAACCTGTAAGCCCATGTGTTTCAGTTAACGTAGTAGGGTGTGTTAGGCTTACGCTTAACACACCCGTATTTAATATTAAGGATCTAATTTAGGATCGCAATAAATATTCATGTCTACCTAATTAACTGCCTTCCAATTCTCTAATTCGTGCTAGTGCTTGAGCTAATTGTGCCTTAGTATCTTCCACCTCTTGTCTAGCCAGTACCGCATCTTCCTCAGCAATTTTAGCTAATTCTTCTGGGCGTAAATAACGATTATTTCGATCGTCAAACCAAGACAAAACTTCCTGCTGTACGGCTCCAGATACCTCCGGGCACCGCCCGATTCCCAAGCCAATTTCTGGGAACCAATAAGGCTCACCGATTTGGAGTTGATAGGCACCATCTACCAATTTATAGACTTCAAACGGTTGATGACGATCGCGTTGCCAGTATTCTGGATTGTAGATGACATAGTAAAGTACCCCCAACTTGGCATAAATTGCCATCTTCTCCTCATACTCGCCCCCTGGAGTCCAAGATACCATTTCCAATGTGAGGATCGGCGGAATGTCATTCTCTTCCCACATCACATAACTACGGCGAGATTTATTGCCCTTGCGCCGCTCCACACCCAAGCTCAAAAATCCATCGGGGACGACAGGAAAGCGATGATTAACACCCGTGGGATGATACACGCCCATATCTACACCGAAGAACCAATCGGTGCGATCTGCCCAAATATACTTCAAAAGTAAAAGTAATACATTTGGAAGCCAATTCTGGTCTTCATTATCCACAGGAGTATCGTCAGAGTCCGGTAACTCAGTGCTAGAGGGTAAATGTTTGCGGTCTACTTGTAACATAATTAGATGTTAACACCTAGTGCTAAATCGGTTGCCAGTCTACTAACCATCGCACTTCTATTATAATTTAGTAATCCAGATCCTCGTTCAAACAACCCAATGGTATCGATTTCCGCAACTCATCCCACCAGCCGCCAGTACTTGCCCCCAGCTACTCCCGACGCGTCGCCCAATCAACACATTCTCCCACTTACTGCCAAAGTTAACGATCGAGATTGTCTCGAAGTTGGGGGCTGTGATGTCACCGAATTAGTTCAGCAATTTGGTTCGCCACTATATATCCTCGACGAGCAATCGGTTCGCACCGCCTGTAGACAATATCGGGATGGGTGGCAAAAATATTATCCAGGCGAATCTCTGGTAATATATGCCTCAAAAGCATGGAGTTGTCTGGCAATCTGCGCGATCGCAGGTAGTGAAGATTTAGGGATCGATGCGGTATCCGGTGGCGAAATTCTTACCGCGATTAAGGCTGGAGTGAGTGCGGATAAGATCTACTTCCACGGTAATAATAAATCAGTCGCCGAACTCGAACTCGCGATTTCAAAAGACTGTAGAATCATTGCCGATAACTGGCTCGAACTCGAAAATATCGCCACTATTGCCAGCGCAGCAGGTAAAAACGTCCCTGTGATGATTCGGCTCACCCCAGGGATTGAATGTCACACCCACGAATATATCCGCACCGGACATTTAGATAGCAAATTTGGATTCGATCCCAATCAACTCGATGAAGTCTTCACCTGGTTGAGCAAGCAGACAGACATTACCTGTATCGGCGTTCACGCGCACATCGGCTCCCAAATCTTCGAGCAACAACCCCACCAAGATCTAGCTGGTGTGATGGTGGAATGGTACAAACTCGCCCTCAGTCACGGCTTACCCATCAGTGAAATAAATGTCGGCGGTGGCTTGGGCATCAAATACACCGAAGCCGACGATCCTCAAAGCATCGATGCGTGGATAAAAAATGTCGCTACCGCTCTCAAAATCGCCTGTGACGCGCATGGAGTCGCCTATCCTCGCGTGCTATCAGAACCTGGACGTTCGTTGATTGGGAGTAGCTGTGTCACTGCCTACACCGTCGGCGGTAATAAAACCGTACCAGGAATTCGGACATATATTAGCATCGATGGTGGGATGTCCGACAACCCCCGCCCGATTACCTATCAATCTCAATATCGAGCGATGATTGCCAATAAAATGTCCGCGCCGATGACTGAAACCGTGACGATCGCAGGTAAGCACTGCGAGTCAGGTGATATCTTAATTAAGGATGCCCAAATTGCGGCGGCTGTACCTGGCGATATCTTAGTCGTTCCGGCGACTGGTGCATACAACTATAGTATGTCTTCCAACTATAATCGGATTACCCGTCCGGCGGCTGTCCTCGTCAATAATGGTGAAGCAAATATCATCATCCAACGCGAAAACTACGACGATCTCTTACGATTCGACAGATTACCAGAACATTTGGTGAAGTAGCTAAATATGACACTCGATCGATTTGCATCGGTGGTAGCCAAATCGATCGAGTCAATCTAGCATTAGAAATGAAAAATGTCAAAATCGATCGTCAAAAAGTTAATTACTATCTGGATTTGCAGGGATCAGACGATTTAGTGAGGCTCGTAATTCAGGAGTGAATTTATAAAGATCGTTTAAATCCCCAATCGGTTGTTTTGTTTCTTTAGCACTATCATCTAGGAAGCCAATATATTTTTGTTTTGAATTAAACCAAAGGCGGCAAAGAGTCTTTGTTGGCTTGCCATCCAGACATACTCCAAAATATTTTTGAGTGTCTTTATATTGAATTCGATTTGGTTCTACAACTTCTCTCAATAGAGATTTAACAATAAAAAATCCTTCCAATTCTTCCTCTGTTGTTACAATACTATCTTCAGTTTTCACTGAATCTGCAACAGGTGTGTGGATTTTTATTGGATGTTCGCTGCGATCTTCTACTTCACGTTCTATAACGGATCTCAACGTATCTGTAATTCGATCGCTAATTAGTTGATTTATTGAATCTTTAGTAATTTTAGTGAACTTATCAATTACACCTGACATGATTTTCCCTGAGTATACTTGAGATACAAAAAACTTTACGAATTCTGGTGATGGTTCCAAAAGCTGCTCGGACATAATCCGTTTAATTTCTTTGGTGTACATCAAGTTGCTAGCAGTACTTTTTAGTTCACTTGAATTAAATACAGATTTAGAAAACCTCTTTAATTCAGCAACATTAGATTCTTGAATATCTTGCATATTAAACTCAAAGAAAGGCTTTGAATCCATCGCATTTGGCTTCTCTAAATCTGTGTAAAAACGATAAATAATACCATTAGTTAGAATTCCAAACATGGCATCAGTTGAAGACAGATACCGATACAACTGAGAACCATGTTTTGGATGATCTAATTCATGCCCACACCATTTACATTCAAATAAAATGACAGGTTTACCATCAACCAAAATCGCATAGTCAACTTTTTCACCCTTCAAACCGATCGCATCAGCAGTATACTCAGGGCAAACTTCAGTTGGATCGAAGACATCATAGCCCAATGCACTGAGCAATGGCATGATAAAAGCATTTTTAGTAGCTTCTTCTGTCTGAATTTGTTCGCGTAGCTTCGAGATCTGCTCGCTGATTTGCTTAATTCGATCGATAAAGTCCATTGTATTCACAAGTATAAAATGTATACTTAGAATGCCCTAAAGTGAATGACAACTAACATTTGAATGTAAAGATGTCAACATTCGATCGATCTCGATGCTGTTAGCGATAGTTAGTAAATTGCAAAGCCACAGGTAAATCTTCCTGTTTCATTCGCTGCATTACACCTTGTAGATCATCTTTATCCTTGGCGGTGACGCGGACGACATCGCCTTGAATTGAGGGTTGAA
>ENA-OFCD01001709-OFCD01001709.1-metagenomes-genome-assembly--contig:-NODE-1709-length-10409-cov-35.872899_pt1 | contig 10409 bp, 11 predicted proteins | sample MGYA00153392_OFCD01 | MGnify analysis MGYA00153392 | reverse complement strand
CCATTAATTGTAGGGACACGGCACTGCCGTGTCCTCCGTTTATATCATTCCGAAGCTAACGGATTTGATATAACTTTCAATTTGGAAGCGAAGCTTCCATGAGCCGGGTGTGTACCCCATGCCCCATTCCTCAGCTTCGCTTTGCCCCATGCCCTTTAAGTGTGTTCCTTAAGAATATTTTGCAGGTAACTAGCCACGGCATCCGGCTGTTCCACCATTGCCAAATGCCCGCAATCAAGCTGAAGGACATTCTCGCCGCAACCTTGGAACATCCAGTGAAAGCTAGCCAAATGCAGCACATATTTTGGTTCCATAATTTTGTCTTTAGTGCCGGCAATAAAATAAACAGGCTGCTTGAGTTGGGATACTATTTGTGGCAAGAGGTGAATCTCCGCTTCTGTGGTGGAGTCCAACAAAGCCCCCAAAGCTGCCTCTGAATCGGCCGCCACGAAATCTCTCAAGCGCTGCTTTCCCCACGATCGACCGATCGATCCTGCGACAGAATCCCGCGCAAACACGAAATCTGCTAAGGGCAAATGAGGCAGCCAGCGGGGACGCATTTTCACTAGCTGCTTGCCGACGGCTCGAAACCGCTCGAATTCTTCCTTTAGATAGATGCCGCCGCCTGCATTGATGCAGACGATACCTTTAATGCGATCGGAGAATTGGCTGGCTCCCCAAAGAGCGATCGTACCGCCCAGAGAGTGTCCCACCAGCCAAGCACCAGAAATATCTAGTTTTTCGAGTAAAATTTCCAAATCGCGAGCGTAAGCTGCGGGAGTGTAGCAGGAATTTAGCGACTCCGAACACCCGCCAACGTCCGATTGAGAATCACCAAACCCTCGCAAATCGTAAGTCAGACACTGATAGCTTGGTGCCAAGCGATCGACCAAAGGTTGCCAGTAGCGGCGGCTTAACAGCCAGCCGTGGACAAATACCAGAACCGGGGAAGTTGCAGTCGGAGCCGTCAAATCGTAAGCGTGCCGAAACCCTAGGATGTCGATGGTTGCCATATTTTTATCTCCCAAAATCAACAAGCAAGGCATTAGCATCAAAGATCATCGTGCGAGGAATTCCCGTCTGCCACTTCAGCTAAAATCGCTCGCCTAGCAATCTTTGTCTCACTCCCTCAGCGATTTTCTGCCCCAGATACTCAGGAATTAAACTTTCATTGGGGCCCAACAAATAGAGAATTAGGCGAGTTCTCCCCCGCCAAACCAGCAAATTAGCATTTACCACCAACAAATCTTCTTGCCAGATGGCATACATAACTTTGTAAAAAAGTCCAGGCTGATTATCTGCTTCAATCAGCAGAGCTGGCAAGTGGAAAACCGGATCGACGTAGAATTCAGTTGCCACATCCTCCAAACCCGCGTCTAAATTAAATTCCACGGCCAACATCTCTTCCACCTCAAAATGCCCCGCCAAGGCCTCTCGAATCGCCCTACAGACGTTTTCTGCTGTTTTATCTGCCAGTACCTTGCCACCACGAGATACCACCAATTTGATAAATACCAGCATCGGCGGGTAAATTTGACCGTACAGACTCAGACTGTGAATCGTCAGCCCGTAAGCCGCGAGCACTCCAAAAATATCGCTCAGTAAAAAAGACTGGTTCCGGTAAGCAAAATGCAGGGCACTTTTGTTACCTTCGGCTCTGATTTCGATGACTGCTTGCCGAGTTTTGTAAAGTTGGTAAGCTAATTTGAGGTTTTGCAGTTGGATTTCGCTGCTGACAAATTGCTCATAAAACTGCGGAAACGCTCGGTTAAAGCGCTTGAGAAGTTCTAGTGTAGATGGTTTTAAACCCGAAGCCATAATTGAGGAGAAGGTGCGGGAGATATACTAGGTATTGAGTCTCCCATGCCTTATGGCAATGGGATTTTAGACTTGACGATTAGACTTTAAATTGTCCTGATCTCCTCACTAAAAGCAGTAGAAGTCAAATCTGTTTTGGAACATATATCTGAATATACCTCTCCCATAATTATTGTGGAACAGGCATCCTGCCTGTTCTTCACAGGCTTTTTGGGAGATGTCTAATGTCACAGTTGCGTCATTGAGAGTGGTATTTCCCATCAACCGTAATAAAGTTCCGTCGATCGCGCCAGCACTCAAAAGAAGCAATTCCCAAAATGCCTCAACCCTGGTTCAGCAACAAATTTTACCTTGCCAGAGGGTTGTCCGGGTACAGCCGAGCCGAAAAGTTCTACCAAAATAGAGGAGAACCAAAAAGCACAGACTGAATGTTGGACGACAAATCGCTGTTTTCGGCGTAAGATGAGTGTACCGTAAACTGTTGCTCAAAAGGCTACCCTCAATTCATCCCACGCCGATCGGAGTGGGTTTATCTGTCGGGTTCTCTTTCAAGTCGTCCAACTTCTACTACCTTAACCGCGCCTGCATGGGTTTTTGGAAAAACTTATTTAGTAGTTCTGAGTCTGCCTCTGTACCCCAAACAGCGGAACTTGAGGAAGATGTGACCGTTGGATTAGGCGATCCGCTTTCCCCAACGTTTCGCAAACCCGCCAGCGGCAACGCTCGCATCTTCTTCAGTTGCGATCGGGACATTGACCTCTACGAACTCGAAGAACTCTGTAATGCAGTGGGTTGGTCTCGCCGCCCCCTGCGTAAAGTCAAAAAAGCTATTCAGCACAGCTTCCTAGTCGTCTCTATGTGGGAGATGCGGGGCAACCAGCGACGGCTGGTAGGTTTCGCCAGAGCGACTTCAGACCATGCTTTTAATGCCACGCTTTGGGATGTGGTAGTTCATCCTGACTATCAGGGTAAAGGCATGGGCAAGGCACTGATGAAATACATCATTAAAAAACTCCGCAGTGAAGACATCAGCAACATTACCTTATTTGCTGACCCCCAGGTGGTAGATTTTTACCGAAATCTGGGCTTTATGTCCGATCCGGAGGGGATTAAAGGTATGTTTTGGTATCCAGATTAGCCCAGAGGTGCAGATCAGCGTTGATTTGTTGACGAAATGCAATATTGACGCTGCCAACGCCTCCTGGGCCTTGTGCTGCGGTCAGTTACGATTAAATGTATCCCCGCAGCGAAATCAACTCGCCCGATCAAACCGCACAACCTGAAGACAACTTCGGCGTAGCTGCATCGAGAACTAAAATAAAAAAAAGCTTGACAAGTCGGCAGTTTTGTGGTTAAGTATAAAAGGATAGCCAACTATCACAACGGGATGTAGCGCAGCTTGGTAGCGCGCCTGCTTTGGGAGCAGGATGTCGCAGGTTCAAATCCTGTCATCCCGATCGCACAATTTGAAATAATAGACTGAAACAGAAACTGGCTCTGATGTTTACACTTGCTTAAAGTGAAAACCGATTGAGGCAGTTTTTGTTGATCGTGTGAAGGCGCCAATCTTTGCGCTAATGTGTTTCAGGATCGCTCCTGGTGGAAAAACATGAAATCATTAGTTCGTTTAGGCGCAATATTGGGGATTGTCGGCAGCACTCTGCTTGGCCCCTCGCTAATTGGCAAGATGTCTGCACTGGCAATCCCCGAGCCGCAAATTTTGGAAAAATTGCGATCGGTACCAGTATTTACGATTACAGACGCTCAGGGTGCGCCCCTGATCGCTTCCGTGCCCAAGCAGGGTCAAGGTCAAACCGGTAATGCTTCCGTGGCGGGAATTTTCATTAGCCAAAAAGATGCTCAAGCTTTTGTCGATCAACTGAAAACCAGAAATCCTCAGTTGGCGGCGTCGGTGCGCGTGATGCCCGTGTCGCTGGGGGAAATTTATCAGCTTACTCAAGCAAATAAAGGCAAGCCAGATCAGGTGCAGTTTGCATTCGTTCCAGCTCCGCAGCAGGTGCAGTCGGCTAAAACTGTACTTCAGCAAACTGGGCAACAAGTTAACGAGTTTAACGGTGTACCTTTGTTTTTGGCAAGAGGCGGCCCGGAAAATGGTTATTTGACGATTCAGCGCGGCCAGCAAGAGGTGATTCCCCTGTTTTTCAATAAGGAGGAATTGCTGGGAATGGTCGAACGTTTTAAGCAGCAGCAGCCGAACGTGACTGCCGCAATTAAGATTGAGGTGGTGAACTTGGAGAGCGTTTTGGAAGCTTTGCGTACTGAGAATGACCCGTTTTTGACCCAAATGATTTTGGTTCCGTCGCGGGAGTCGCTGGAATTTGTCCGATCGCTCCAACCTGCGGGTGCTGGTAACCAAAATCCACAGATTGCTCCGGCTCCAGCTCCGACTGCTCCTGGCTCTGCGACTCCGGCTCCAGCTCGCCCAGCTCCGGCTCCAGCTCGCCCAGCTCCGGCTCGCTAATATTTAGTCAGTTGACAGTTGACTGTTAACCGTTGACAGTTGACTGTTAACCGTTGTCGTTAGTTGCCAATTCCCCATTCCCCATTCCCAATTCCCCATTCCCCATTCCCAATTCCCCGTTCCCAAAAAGTCCTATGTTTGTTTCTGGTTTAGAGCTTTGGGAGTGGATGAATCAAGCTAAGGCTCTGGCGATCGCCTCTGACATTCCCAATTCAGAACTCGACTGGCTGCTGCAAGAGCTAGCAGGTTTGGATAAGTTGGCTCTGCGTTTGGAGTCGTTTAAAGATTTGCCAAAAATTGAATTAAAGTTGCCTTTATCTGAACTTGCTCAATTGTGGGAGCGACGTTTGCAGGAACGGGTACCAGTGCAGTATTTAACGGGAGTCGCACATTGGCGGAATTTTTCCCTAAAAGTAACGCCGGCAGTCCTAATTCCTCGTCCTGAAACGGAATTGCTGATCGATTTGGCTGTAGAAGCTGTTAAAAGCTATGGTGTCAATCCAAAATCGCATTGGGTGGATTTGGGAACCGGCAGCGGGGCGATCGCGATCGGCTTAGCTTCGGAGTTGACAAATACGACGATTCATGCGGTAGATTGCAGCTCGGCAGCTTTGGCGGTTGCTCGACAGAATGCTGACAATTTGGGTTTTGGATCGCGAGTTAATTTTTATCAAGGTTTGTGGTGGGAACCGCTAGAATTTTTGAAAGGTCGCGTTAGCGGAATGGTTTCTAACCCGCCTTACATTCCCAGCAGCACGGTGCTGACTCTGCAACCGGAAGTTTTGAAGCATGAACCTCATCTGGCCTTAGACGGCGGTTTTGACGGGTTAGATTGCATCCGGCATTTGGTAGAAACGGCTCCCGATTATTTAGAATCTGGGGGAGTTTGGTTGGTTGAGATGATGGCGGGACAAGCAACGACGGTAGCTGATATGCTACGAAGTCACGGGAGTTATTGCAATGTTCAGATATTTTCGGATTTAGCAGGGATCGATCGGTTTGCTTTAGCCTATCGGCGGTAGGGAGCAAGGCAAGCAAAGAGAGAATTTCTCGACTGTACATACTTGCTTGATTTTGAGAGATATAGTTGGGTAACAAGTGCGATGGCTGCTTCCTTAGCTTACGCCTACGAACTCAGCACCCAAGAGGTATCACTGTGAAACTGGAATACCAGTTTACGTTCAAAGAATATTTAGAAGCTAGTAGAATTTCCACGAAATTCGAGACTTTCTCGAAATTCCAGTTTTGGAGTCGGGCTGTAGTTATTGTGGCGGGAGGAGTTGCCTATATTATCGCTATCCCAAATCCTCTCTGGGGTTATTTCATTCTCGGTTTTGGCATCTGCTACATCCCTATAGTGAAGTTCCTAGAGCGACGCAATATCATGTCGTTCGATAAAGGTTTCTTTTGGATGGTGCTTTTCATGCAGATTAAATTTGGGCTACAATTAGGGATTTTAGTGCCGCCCTTTTTGTTATTCTGGACAATTTTACAACTTGTTTATTGGGCAGCTCAATTTTTGGGAGCCTTTCAATTCTGTACGTGGATAAAAACTCCTTTTTGGCACGAAGTTGCTAGCTTAGCAGTGACAGAATCGGGACTGGAGTTGGAAACTGCAAAGGTTAACATTTTACTCAAGTGGCAATTTTATTCGCACTTCCTAGAGACCAAAAATTTGTTCGTCATCTATCCTTGCGAGTTTTCCAGCATCCCGCATCTTTTCCCCAAACAGGCATTTAACCGAGAACAGCGTCAAGTATTTAGAGAATTGCTATACAGCAAGATTCCGCCCGTTTCGCAGGTTTAAATGAAAAACAATGAATTTTGAATATCAACTGAATTCTAACGATCGTGACGCAGCTTGTCTGGCTGCTCTAAACGGCTCCTCTGAATCAGAACGTCAAACTCTTCATAAGTGGGTATTGTTAATAGGAGTTTTCTTTGTTTTGATGGGAATAATCTCGCAAGAGCAAGGCTTTTTAGTGGTGGGCGTTGTTTTGGTGTCCGTGCCTATTTTTTGTAAACTTTTTGTGAAAAAAGGCAGAGAAGAAATATATGAAATGTATGATGTGAAATCCGACATCAGCCTAGATCGAGATCGAGAGATACCGAACATCGCCAATTCGACGAACTGGAGGGAACCTACGACTGTTATAAGCCTAGATCGAGATCGAGAGAGGCCGAAAATCCTCAATCCGACGAACTGGGGGGAACCTACGACTGTGGAGGTGAGAGAAGAAGGGCTGGTACTTAATACTCCTAGTTGGCAAGGGACTTTTAAATGGGACAATTTTGAATTTTTTACTGAAACCAGAAATTTATTGGTAATCTATCCGGTGTTATCTCTCTATCCTGTGCCCGAAGCGAATTTTATTATACCCAAGCGTGCATTCAGCGATGAAGAGCAATGGTCGGATTTCCGAGAATTGCTGTGCCGCAATATCGGGAAACGCCGCTACAATCTTTTACAGAAGATGCAGAAGCAATTCTTCAATTTTTCAATCTAAAATCTAAAATCTAAAATCGAATGACTCAAGTTTCGATCGACTCTTTGATTCAAGGGGCAATTTCAGGAGATTATATTGTCAGCTTTCCCACTGATACCGTACCCGCTTTGGCTGCGAAGCCCGATCGATCTGAACTGATTTTTGTGGCGAAACGGCGTAGTCAAGACAAACCGCTGATTTTGATGGCAGCATCGGCGGAGGCTTTGTGGCCCTACGTTCAGGGGAGTCCAGCAGAGTTAAAATTGTGGCAGCAAGTGGCTAAATCCTATTTGCCAGGGGCGTTAACTTTGGTGTTGCCGGCTTCGGAAAAAGTGCCTGCTGCCATGAATTCGATCGATCGAACTACGATCGGAGTACGAGTGCCTAACTTTCCCCTTGCTCTCAAAATTTTGGAGCAGACAGGCCCTTTGGCGACTACCAGTGCTAATTTATCTGGCCAGCCCCCTCGGTTGTCGGTGGCAGAAATTGAGGCTCTGTTTCCCGAAGTCTTGACATTAGTCCCTTCTGAATTGCCAACAGCGATAACAGCTTCCAGTTTGCCTTCGACTGTGGCTAAATGGACTGGCAGTAATTGGGAAATATTGCGACAAGGCGCGATCGAGTTAGAATGCTAAAATCTAAACTCCTAGGCAAATCAATATGGCGCCGATCAGCTGGAGCGAATTTGTATATTTAGGTATGGGACTGGGACTGGGTTTGGGAAGCAGTTTGATTTGGCGCTCTCGGCAAAAAAGCTCGCAACAGCCAGAACCTGCGCCCTACGAGCCACCAACCCCTCAAGAAATTCAATTAGAGAAGTTTGATGCCCTTTCCGAGCAACTTAAGCAAACTCAGTTGGCTTATCAGATGGCATCGGAGATGAGTCAATTTAAGGGGGGTTTTTTGGCTCGAACTTCTCATGAGTTGCGATCGCCCTTGAGCACTATGATTGGTACGCTGCAATTAATTCTGTCGGATTTGTGCGACGATCCTGCTGAGGAACGAGAGTTTGTCGAGCAAGCTCACATCGCAGCGCTGAAGCTGGTGAAATTGATAGATGAAATTATCTCTGTTGCTAAAACTGAACACGGCACTGACAGGATGGATATTGAGCCGATTCAGTTAGCTAAGATTTTTGATGAAGTTGACGATCTAACTTACTTGCAAGCTGCTAATCGCAGCATTCGTTTGGAGATATTGCCGCCCGATCCCGGGATTTATGTATTGGCAGATTGGCCGAGGTTTCGGCAAGTTTTAGTCAATTTGGTAGATACTGCTGTGGCTCAGATGGAGGAGGGAAGTATTTCTGTTTCTGCGCATTCTTCGCCCGAATCTGGATACGTTCACATTTGGGTAGACGATCAGCGTTCAGTTAGTGCTTGGAGCGAGTCTTGGGATTTGCTGAAGCACGATTTGGAGTGCGATCCTACTAAGAGCAGCGATAATTCTAAGGTGTCTTCTGGAATGAGGTTATTGATGAATCAGACTCTCTTAACTTTGATGAATGGAAAGTTGGAGGTTCTGGCCGTCCCTTCTGAGTCTGAAGAGTGCAATTTTAACCGGACTCAGTGTTGTATTCCTTTGGCAACTTTGTGAAGAAGGAAGAAGGAAGAAGGAAGAGAGATTAATATCAATTCCGGCTGCGCCGGAATGACAAGCGAGGACACGGCAGTGCCGTTTCCCTACCGCGATCAATTGTAGGGAAACGGCACTACCGTGTCCTGATTTCGGGTTATATTAATTCCGATGCAACCGGAATCGATATGACTGGTTTATTCGGCATCATGCAGCAGATGCTAACTCTACCAATGCGATCAATTCAAGCATAAGTCCAAGGAGCAAAACAAGGGCAATTTTACCAGTTTTCGCGCTCCGACTGGTATAAAATAGATCTAGAAGCAGTTTAAAAAAAAATCACTGTTAGAGATTTACGTAACGATGATGAAATGTTTTTGCTGGTTGTTGCTATTAATATCTTTTTTCTGGGTGGCGCTTCCTGCCCAAGCCTCCGTATGCCGAAATTATCAACGGCGCGAGATTTGCATTGTCGATATCAAACGTAGTGCAAAAAACTATTGGGAATACAGGGTAATTCTTAGTGTTGATGGAGTGAAACAGCCTCTGGAAGTCTACAATTGTCGCGATCACACTACAGTTAAAAAGGATGGAACTATGTTGGCATTTGGACAAAACAACCCTGGTGAAATTGTCTGCCGTTTTTTTCATAAAAAATAGTTGCGCCAATTCAATTTATCTCATCCTCTTAAGCTGTTCGACATCTAAATTGCATTTATTGTACGGGCTCTTAGGCCCACCCTACAAGAACTTTATCAAATTTTGACTGTGGAGTTTCAATGCAGAACAGCTTATAGTTCAATCAAGCTTGACTATAAAATTTTGATGCGTCTGGGTGCACGAATATTGGGAACACTAATGCGTTTTTAAGCGCAAAGCGTGAGTATTTTTTGCGTTCAAACATTGATGAGGCTATCGCCACAGGGAAGATGTTCTATATCTGGGGCGACTTGACTGTAAGAGTTCTACGCCACACCGCCATAATATTCTCGGTACCACTCTACAAACCGACGAATTCCTTCCTCAATCGGCGTACTAGGCTTAAATCCGACATCCGCGATTAAATCATCTACATCCGCATAAGTAGAAGGTACATCACCGGGCTGCATCGGCAATAAATTCTTAACCGCTTTTTTGCCCATTGCTGCTTCAATGACTTCGATAAAAGTCAACAATTCCACAGGGGAATTATTGCTAACATTGTAAATCTTATAGGGAACGGTGCTTGATGTTTCTGAATTGGATTGAGGTGGCTTTTCCATGACTCGCACAACTCCTTCAATTCTATCGTCAATGTAAGTGAAGTCGCGCTGCATTTTACCGAAATTATAAACATCAATCGGCTTGTTTTCTGCGATCGCCTTTACGAACTTGAAATAAGCCATATCCGGCCGTCCCCAAGCGCCATATACTGTAAAAAAGCGTAATCCCGTCATTGGCAAATTGTACAAATGGCTGTAGGAATGTGCCATCAATTCATTGGCTTTTTTGGTGGCGGCGTACAGAGAAATTGGATGATCGACATTATCGCTAACTGCAAAAGGAATTCTGGGATTATTGCCGTAAACTGAACTAGAAGAAGCAAAGACTAAATGTTGGATTTTGCTGTGACGACAACCTTCTAAGATATTCAAAAATCCCATCAGGTTACTGTCTGCGTAAGCATGGGGATTTTCTCGCGAATAGCGCACACCAGCTTGGGCTGCGAGATGGACAACGCGGTCAAATGTTTGATTTTGGAAGAGTTGGGATACTAAAGTGCGATCGCTCAAATCTAACTGCTGAAAAGTAAATCCTGAATGCGGATGGAGTTGAGCTAAACGTGCTTTTTTGAGATTGACATCGTAATAGTCATTTAAGTTGTCTATAGCGTAAATCTGTTCGCCTTGAGACAATAATCTTTAAGCTAAGTGATAGCCGATAAAGCCGGCAACATCTGTTACTAAAATTTTTATAAAAACATTTTGTGCGACTTACCATACAACATACCGTAAGGAATGAAAAATAAATAACTTAATGAATTACTCAGGTTGAGGTACGGCTCGATA
>ENA-OFCD01001708-OFCD01001708.1-metagenomes-genome-assembly--contig:-NODE-1708-length-10417-cov-4.142926_pt1 | contig 10417 bp, 7 predicted proteins | sample MGYA00153392_OFCD01 | MGnify analysis MGYA00153392 | reverse complement strand
TGCCAGTCAGTCACCAGGCGAGAAACCTCCAGTGTCTGCGAATGGCTGAGGCTCACCCCGAACTCCGCAAGTACCGTGGCACGGATGATCCGTTGCCTCAGTGCTGGTGGGTTGTGTTCGAGCGCCCGCGCGGCAAGCGAAATCCCCGCCTCCGCATGGTCGGCCAACTCCTCGAGCTGATCCGCGGCGAACTGGTCGAGCGCATCGGTGTCTTCCCGCGCCAGGTCCGCGGTACGAGCGAGCGCCTCGGCGAAGCCAGGCCCAAGCTCGCGTTCGAGGAGCGGAAGCACGATTTTGCGCACACGCACCCGGGTGAACCGCTCATCGTCGTTCTGCGGATCGTTCCACGGCTGCAGTCCGGAATCGGCGCAGAACTGCACGGTCGTCGACCGCCGAATCTGGATGAGCGGTCTCAGATAGATGCCGGATGACGCCGCCATGCCCTTGATGCTTCCCAGACCGCTCCCCCGGGCGAAACCGAGCAGCACCGACTCGGCCTGATCGTCGAGGGTGTGTCCGAGGAAGACGGCCGTTGCACCGGTCTCCCGGACCGCCTCCGCGAGTGCCGCATAGCGCGCGTCGCGGGCGGCAGCTTCCGGCCCACCAGCCGTTCCGACGGTGACGGTCTTCACGATGACCGGGTCGAGCCCGAGGTCGCGAGCCTGCTGGGCAGCCCCGGCCGCGACATCCGCCGAGCCAGGCTGGAGAGCGTGGTCGACGATCACCGCTCCGGCACGGATGCCCACCCGCCCCGCCTCGAAGGCGGTGGCAGCGGCAAGCGCGAGAGAGTCGGCTCCCCCGCTGAGAGCGACCAACACTCCGCCGGCATGGCTCTCATCCTGTTCGTTGCCGCCATCCGCCGCACTGCTCACATCTCTTCGCGCTGCTCTCCCCGCGGCGCGACCTGAAATCGCGGTGCTCCCGGTACTTCCTTTGCTGGCGGCGCTGCCTACGCCAGCGACGCTCCCTGCTGCGGCGACGCTCCCTGTACGAAATGCAGGACCGCCTGTGGCTGGAGTTGACTCAGATGCCTCACCTGCAACAGTGGTCACACGATGTCCTGCATTTCGAACGGTCGGAAGCGGAGGAACGGACGAGAGAGAAGGAACGGACGAGAGCGGAGCAGCGGACGAGAGCGGAGCAACGGAGTCGGACGGAAGAGGAGCAGCGGACGGAACAGGAGGAACAGAGCCGGGCGTCAGCGGCTTGGCGCCGCCGGGGAGGAGGTACGCGCGCACCGCCGAGCGCACATCGGCGATCGCGGGGGTCAGTCGGGGGCGGGTGGTCATCCGATAACGTTATTGCGTCATCCACCAAACTTTAGGAGCGCCCCTTATGGCCAGCTACGACGCGATCATCGAGATCCCCAAGGGCAGCAAGAACAAGTACGAGGTGGATCACGTCACCGGCCGCGTCTTTCTCGACCGGGTGCTCTTCACCGGCTTCGTCTATCCGACCGACTACGGCTTCTTCGAGAACACCCTCGGCCTCGACGGCGATCCGGTGGACGTGCTCGTGCTGCTGGACTACCCGCTCTTTCCCGGTGTTGGCGTGAAGGTGCGCCCCGTCGGTGTCTTCAACATGACGGATGACGGTGGCTCAGACGCCAAGGTGATCGCCGTTCAGGCGAAGGACCCGCGCTGGTCGTGGATCCAGGACGTCGACGACATCCCGGAGTACACCCGCAAGGAGATCGAGCACTTCTTTGAGCACTATAAAGACCTCGAGCCCGGCAAATGGGTTAAGACCGAGGGCTGGGGCAATGCGGCCGAAGCCGAGGCCATCGTGCAGGCGGGTATCGCGAAGCTCGCCGACGAGGGCTCGCACTAGACCACCAACCCTCACCGGCTGGCGCGGGTGCTGTGGCAGACGCGTGGCGCTCCAGCATCCGTTAGCCGGGGCCGGTAATAGCTAGCCCAGGGGCGCGCCGCGCGCCGCCATAAAGGGAGCGGCATCGATTGCCGTACCTCCCGGCCGCACCTCGAAGTGCAGGTGACAGCCGGTCGAGTGGCCGGTGCTTCCGACGCGAGCAATCTGTTGGCCAGCGCTCACCTGCTCGCCCGCACTGACGAGGATGCCGCCATTGACGATGTGACCGTAGCCGGTCGAGATGCCGTCACCATTGTCGAGCAGGATGAAATTGCCATACCCACCGTTGTAGCCCGCAAAGATGACTACTCCCGAATGAGCGGCGACAATGGGCGCGTTACAGCCGGGAGCGAGGTCCGTTCCCGCGTGCAGCGCGTGGTCGCCGGTATAGGGGTTTACGCGCCATCCGTAGGGGCTCGAGATGTGCCCACCCGTAGGCCGCACCCAACCACTCGGACTCGCGCTTGTGCCGCCGTTGCCGGCCGGGCGGGGGGACGGATGCGCCGCCGCATAGTCGGCAGCTGCTTGCGCCTGAGCGGCTGCTTTCGCCTGAGCGGCTGCTTTCGCTTCCGCAGCCGCTTTCGCTCGCACCTGCACGCCGGTGTTGAAGTCCGCTTCGGTAATGGCACTGTTGTTTACCAACACCGCCCGCTGGGCCTCAAGTCGTTCCTTGTTCCCGTCTTGCTCCTTGAGCGCTGCGGCCGCCTTTTCTGACGCCGCAGCAGCCTCTTCCAACGCTTTTTGGGCGGCATCCGAGAGCACCTTGAGTGCGTCCTTTGCCACAACGGCCTGGTCGGTGAGCGCCTGGGCCGATTTTTGGTCCTGGGTGGCCTTCTCATAGAGTCCGGCTGACTGGTCTTTCACCATGCTGGCGAGCCCGAGCTGAGAAAGCAGGCTCTTCGACCCGCCACCGTTGAAGAACAGCCGAGCGGAGAGGTCACTTCCGCCGGCACGGGCGAGGCGTGCGGCGAGCTGGCCAGCCTGCTGCTTGGACTTCGCCGCCTTCGCCTTGGCGAGATCCGCCTGTTTCTGGAGTTCGCCTGCCTTGAACGACGATTCGTCGAACTTTTGCTGGGCGGCCTGCCACTCGGCGCCCTTCTGTTCGGCCATCGCCTGCGTGGCACTGACCTCGGACTGCAGCCCAGCCAGCAGCGCATCAAGCTGGGTGATCTGCACTTCTTTGGCCTTGACGTTGTTGCGGGCGGCCTGGACATCCCCCCAGGTCGGGTAGTCGACCGCAAAGGCGGACTGTGTGGCCTGGCCGAGAACGGTGACCGATACGACTATCGCGAGCGCCGTGATGATCGCGGTTACGCGAGTCGCGCGGGTGCCGATAGTTGATCGTGAGTCGGGCATTCCTGTCGCATCGCGAACAGGGGCCTGGGCGGCTCGGCGGGCGAGCAAAATGGATTTCATCATTCCCCGAGTCGTGCCGCAGATCCCCCGCGGTCACAGGTGAAGTCACATGAGTAACACTGTTAACATCTGCCACAGTAGCAAGCGGTCAGAAAACGCGCCAGTCCCACGAACAGGTGACGGGCACCCGCCTCCACGGTGAGCGGTTCAATTGGCCAGTTCGACGCCCATCGAACGCATGAACGGCACCGGATCCTGGGTGCCGCCGTTGTGATGGATCTCGAAATGCAAATGGCAGCCGGTCGACATGCCGGTGCTTCCCACCCTGGCGATGTTCTGGCCGACCTGCACACTCTGCCCGATGCCCACGAGGATGCCACCATTGACGATGTGCCCGTAGGCGGTCTCGTAGCTGCCGTCACCATCATTTTGGATGCGAATGTAATTGCCATAGCCGCCATAGGGGCCGGCGAGCACGACGGTGCCGCTGTGGGCAGCATAGATCGGAGTGCCACAGCCGGCCGCGAGGTCGGTGCCGGCATGAAGCGCATAGGAACCGTTGTAAGGATCGATTCGATAGCCGTAGGGGCTGGAGATATGTCCGCCCGCCGGTCGCGCCCATCCTTCCGTAGAGATCTGACCTGCGCGCGGAGCGGCCGCAAGCTGCGCGGCGAGCGCGGCTGCCGCGGCCTGGCGCGCGACCTCGACCCCGATCGCAAAGTCGGCCTCCGTCTGGTTGGTATTGGTCACGAGGATCGCGAGCTGCGCCGTGAGCTGCACCTGGTGCGCCTGCTGCTCGGTGAGGGCCGCGGAGGCGGCCAGGGCGGCGTCGGCCGCGGCCTTGGCGGCCTTCTCGGCTTCGCCCGCCAGCGCCTTGAGTGCTTCCTTCGCGACATCCGCTTGGTCGGTAAGGGCACGAGCCACGTTCTGGTTCTGGATGGCCTTCTCGTAGATGCCCGCGGACTGGTCTTTCACCATGCTGGCGAGACCGAGCTCTGAGAGCAGGCTCTTCGACTCACTGCTGTTGAAAAACAGGGTGCTGCTGAGGTCGCTGCCTCCCGAACGTACGAGCCGGGCGGCGAGCTGGCCCGCCTCCTGCTTGGAGCGGTCCGCCCTGGCCTGTGCGTCATCCGCCTGCAGTTTCAGCTTGACCGCCTTTGCTGCGGCTTCGTCGTATTTTTGCTGGGCAGCCTGGGCCGCTGCGCCCTTCACCACTGCACCTGCCGTGGTCGAATCGACCGTGGATTGCAATGTCGCCAAAAGCTGGTTGAGTATGTCGATCTCTGCCTTCTTGGCGGATTCGCTTCGCCGCGCATTCTGCACATCCGCATAGCTCGGATAGCTGGTCGCGAAGGCGGCAGAGGTCGAGCCGATGATCGAACCGCTGGCCAACATCGAAAGCACGGCAAACGCAGAAACCCAGTGTCGGATGCGACCACCCACGCGACGCCGGACGCGACCATTCGACCCGGGTTGACTGTGTCGCGCGGTGCCGCCGTTGACGAGCGCCATCAGTCCTCGATTCCGTGACGTCGACGAGCCCGAGTCACTCCAGTAACACTGTAAACACCAGTCACACTAACAACCCGGCTGCCGGATGACCAGTGTTTGCCAGGGTGCGGCGGTGCGGCGGTGGCTACGGGGTGCGAGTCTATGCAGGTGTGCGGCCGTGAGTGACACTCGCCGGCGAACGTTTGGGCGCGAGTGTCACCGATGGGCGCAGAGGTTTTGCGGCGCTCGCACCGGAGACTTGTCCACAGCAGGCGCGCCCGCGCCCGCCAGCGTGCGGCGCCGATGAGGATCCGTGCGTCCTCACGTCAGCCGTGCGGCCGGTTGTACGCCCGCATGGCCGACAATCTGCCGCACGGTCAGCGAGACCGGCGGATGCGACGCGCCAACGCCGCCGCGGCACCCGCAACGCCCGGGGCGACCCCGCTGAAACCAGTGTCAGTTAGCCAGCTCGATGCCGTTACTCCGCATGAACGGCACGGCATCGATGGCGTTGCCGCCTTGTCGCACCTCGTAGTGCAGGTGGCAGCCTGTGGAGTGCCCGGTGCTTCCGACGGCCGCGATCGGCTGGCCCGGGCCCACCGGCTGGCCGACGCTCACGTGGATCCCTCCGTTGACGATGTGCCCGTATCCGGTGGAGACGCCGTCACCGTGATCGATTAGTACGAAGTTGCCGTATCCGCCATTCGGGCCGGCATAGACGACGGTACCGCCGTGGGCGGCAAAGATCGGTGAGTTGCAGTTCGCTGCAAGGTCGGTACCGGCATGGAACGCGTAGGAATGGGTGAAGGGGTTGATGCGGAATCCGAAGGGGCTCGAGATGTGGCCCCCAGCCGGACGCACCCAGCCGGTCGTCGAAATCTTCCCCGCGCCGAGCCCCGCGAGTTCGCCCCAGAGCGCCTTGATCCCGTCTACGTACTCGGTCTCGAGGTGATCGACATTCGTCGTGAGAGTGGCGAGCTGCGCCTGCAGGCGAGCCGAATTATCGCTCTGCTCGGTGTACGCGGCCGCGGCCGCCTGCGCTGCGGTCGTGGCCTCAGCGAGCGCCTTCTGCGCGGCATCCGCGAGGATCTTCAGGGCCGCCTTGGCGACATCCGCCTGGTCGGTAAGCGACTGCGCGGTGTTCTGGTCCTGGATTGCTTTCTCGTAGATGCCGGCGGACTGGTCCTTGACCATGCTTTCGAGGCCAAGCTGGGCGAGGTACGCCTTGGAATCTCCTCCGCTGAAGAACAGGCGAGTGGAGAGGTCGTTTCCGGCGGAGCGGGAGAGCCGCGCGGCAAGCTGGCCGGCCTGCTGCTTCGACTTCGCGGCTTTCACCTGGGCGGCATCCGCCTGCTTCTGCAGCTCGGCGGCCTTGAAAGCGGCCTCGTCGTACTTCTGCTGCGCCGCTTGGTACTCGTCGCCCTTCAGCACGGCGACGGCCTGGGTCGAATCGACGGCGGCCTGCAATCCGGCCAGCAGTCCCTGCACGCGGGTGACCTCGGCCTGGGTTGCGGCCTGGCTCTGGCGTGCGGCCTGTACGTCGTCCCAGCTGGGATAGTCCACCGCGAAGGCAGGCGAGCCGGACTGGCCGAGGATCGATCCCGCCGTGAGTACCGCGAGCAGGGTGATCGTGGCGATTACCCGTCTGCCACGCAGCATTCGCGCGGAATGGTCCGTGCTTCCGTGCCCGCTAATGCGTGTCATTTTTCCCCGAAGTCTCGACAACACGTTGAACCTACCTCCGAGCGACGGCGAATGCCCGCATCCTCGCGGAGTGGCGGCGGAGTGACGGCGGAGTGGCGGGCGGATGCCTCGGCCGCGGTGTGCACATCTGAGCGTGGTTTGGAAAAGGGGCCGGGCACCCCTATGCTTGTGCCTCGGCAGCTAAGAAGGATTTTTCTTCACGGCCCCATCGTTTAGTGGCCTAGGACGGCGCCCTTTCACGGCGTTAACACGGGTTCGAATCCCGTTGGGGTCACGAAACATAGCTAGGCCCTGTAGCGCAGTTGGTTAGCGCGCCGCCCTGTCACGGCGGAGGTCGCCGGTTCAAGTCCGGTCAGGGTCGCAAGGCACGGTCATCTCTCGCCAGACGGCCGTGCCTTATTCCGTACCCCGTCCTGGTTTTTATGGGATGGGATGCACGGCTCTGTAGCTCAGTTGGTAGAGCGTTCGACTGAAAATCGAAAGGTCACGGGATCGACGCCCGTCGGAGCCACTGTTTAAAGTGCGGGCGGATCAGGCTTTTCCTGGCCGCTCCCGCCGTTTCTCCCCCAGGTCTGCTGAGTTCGGGCCATTCTTGGGCCATTTCTGCGACTGGATGCGCCCCTGAGCTTGGCTCCGGCGGCCTTGCCTAGTGCGCCGCCGAGGGCTTGGTCGAGCACGGCACCGGCGCGCAGCGCGACGCCTTCGCGGGCGCGGGAATAGCGCTCGGTGACCTGGAGGCTGGAGTGCCCGAGGGTCGCTTGCACGTCCGGAGCGCTGGCCCCGGCGTCGAACAAGATGGTGGCGAAGGTGTGCCGCAGGTCATGCACGCGCAGATCGGGGCGCCCGATCACTTTCCGCAACTTGTCCCAGTCGACCGCGCGGCGCAGGTTGTGATTAGTGAGTCGGCCGCCGTCGGGGCCAGCGAACAGCAGTTCGTTTGGCTGCTTGCCGCGGGCGGCTTCCTCGGCGCAGGGTCGCAGCGCGTCGATGAGCGGCACCTCACGGGACTTGTGGCTCTTCGGGGACTGCTCGATCAGTTCGCCGTGCTTGCCGGGGCTGAGGGAGCGGCTGATTCGGATGATGCCGCGCTCGAAGTCGACATCTCCGACGCGCAACGCCGTCCCCTCGCCAGCCCGCATGCCCGTGTAGACGAGGGCGGCGATGTAGCGGCGGTAGACACCCTCCGGTACGAGACCGAGCAGAATTCGCACCTGGTCAACGGTCAAGGCCCGCGAGATCGGAGAGATGGAGTCGCGCATGCTCGGCCGCTTGACCTCGCGGGCCGGGTTGTAGTCGATGAACCGCGAGCGGCGCGCGGCGTCGAGCAGGCGCGATAGCACGGCGAGCGCGTCGTTCTTCGCCGATGCGCCTCCAGACCAGGTGGCCATCGCGGATTCGATCATTGGCGAGGTGATGTCCTCCAACCGGTGCTGGCCCAGGCTCGGCTTGACCCTCAGCCGCCAGGCCACGTCGTAGCAACGCGCGGTCGCCGGCCGCACCGAGGACTCGATCGCCGGCCAGTACCGCTCGTGCCACTGCTCCAGCGTCATTGACCCATTCGGGTTGCGCCCAGCCACGACCTTCGCCAGTTCGCGCTTCGCCTCCGCGAGCGTCAGAAACATCCGCGAACGCTCAGCCGCCCCGCCGTCGACGCTCGGGCCGACGACGCGGATTTGATACCGCTGCCGGTCGGCGCGCCAGCGAATGCCCTCCGGCAGCGGCCGGCCGGTGCGCGGGTCGATCCGGGCAGGCGAGTCCTTACCGGGCCGCCCGGCCATCAGGTGTCCGTCCCTCCGCGGGCGAGCATCTCGTCGAGCGTGTCAGCCCGCCAAAGCAGGTGCTTGCCCATCCGGGCGTCGGGCTCGGGTACCAGCCCGTCCCGGCGCAGCTTGTCGAAGGTGGAGACCGGGACGCGGCATCGCTCCGCGGCCTCGACACGGTTCAGGTACTCGACCCGCAAGGCGGTCTCGGCCATGCTGCGCTCCTTCGGACCCGATCCACTGCCTCACCCACACTCACAATGAGCGCAGATATTTGCAGTTATCTGAGCATAGCACTTTGTCGCAGATTTCAGCAACTATCTGAGATAAACGCTCGGGATGGCTAGACTCGGGACATGCCCGCTCGCACTCCGCGCCCCGGCGACCAGTCCTACGACGGCCTGCTCGTCCAGAACGACCTGCCCGAAGGTTGGCATCTGCCCAGTCGGTTCCCCGGCGAGCGCGACGACGATGCCAGCGGCGACATCGACCGCATCCTCGGCTACAACGACCAGCTCGTAAGCGACGAGTACCGGCAGGCCAAGCAGGACTTCGAGCAGAACGAGACGGTCGACGGCCGCTGGCGCTACATCGAGCACGCGGCGACCGCGACGCGGGTTTTCATCCGGCTCCAGCGGCAGACCTTCTCCGTGCCGGAGGAGGTGCGCATCACCGGAGTCGTCTACCTGCCGTGGCGACCGGGCGACCCGATCACCAGCCAGCTCCTGCGCGAACTACCGACTGCCCGCATCGAGGCGGCGATCAACCAGCGCCTGTTCGCCATGAAGCGTGTCGAGGCCATCACCGGCGGCAAGATCGTCCTGCCCTCCGGCCGGAAGGTCTCCGAACGCGACCTGCTCAAGCCCCTGGCCGACCCGAAGCGCACCCCCGACTTCTACGAACTCGTCGCCCTCCAGCACGGCCGGCTCACCCAGCAGGGCGACAAGAACCCGAGCGCGACGATGGCCCAGATCAGCAGCGTCGCCCTCAGCACCGCCCAGGGCTGGATCACCAAAGCCCGCGACCGCGGACTCCTGCCACCCGGCCGACGAGGCCGGGCAGGGTAGCAACGCAAGGGGAGTCGAACTGTTCAGTTCCGCTTCACGTGCAGAATCACGAATCGACATTCCAGCCCGCGATCAAAGAGACGTCGGCGGGTCGCCCTGTGGACAACTGCATCGAGATACCCGCACCTACACAACGCTTAGCACCTGAGTTGGCACTTTTCGCAGCGCTGATCTCCCCGGCTTTAAAGGCGCGCAGCACGCCTGAACGAAGGAGACCATCGAGGTAGATCCGACCGTACCCACCTAGTGCGTATAACGCCCGCTCACCGGGCTTAATGTCGGGACACCTATACGGGTATCTTTGTGTGCCGAGAGGGTTCGATGTCAATAACGACGGGGAATTGCCCGGTAGTCGTCCCTCTAACGGTCGCTTTGAAGGCGGGCTTCTGCTCGGCTTCATTCACTCGCCCGAAGCGGGATCTTTTCCGTCAGCATCGGGGGCTCCTCGTTCAGCTCCAGCTTCGGCTGGCCACTCAGCAATGCCGGAAAACGATTGACGCCAAATGGCACCTGCTTGTTCTTGTGCCTATTCGTCGGCGGAAAGCGGAGCATCATCCGTTTGATTTCGCCGTGTTTTGCCGTCCGTTGATGTGGATTGGTGCGGAGCGTGTCCGCGGAGGCTTTCTCGGGCGATGGCGGCGAGGTGGCGAAGTCCGTCGCGCAGTGGGTGCAGGTTGGAGCGCCGTCCTGCGGCCGGGGGCTGCAGAGTGATGGGGGTTTGGGCGATGCGTAGGTGTTGATGGTGGGCGTGGGTGAGCATGTGGGTGGCGAATTCCATACCGGTGCTCCAGGTGGGCAGGTCGGTCATGGTGGTTCGGGTGAAGGAGCGCAGTCCGCAGTGGATGTCGCGGGCCGGGGTGCCGGTGGCAGTTCGGGTCAGGGTCGACAGGGCCCAGTTGCCTGCCCGGTTGCAGCCCGGTTGCAGCGGCTCATAGCGGCGCGACTGGGGGGCAGGGCGAAGCGGTCGCCGATGACGATGTCGTGGGTTTGGGCGGTAGCGATGGGGTCGTAGAACGCGTCGAGGTTAGTCAGATCGTAGGTGTTGTCTGCGTCTGCGATGATCACAATTCGGCCGTGTGCGGATTGGATCCCAGTGCGCAGGGCGTTGCCGTAGCCGACGCGAGGTTCGTCGATTACGCGGGCACCGGCTGTGAGAGCTTGGGCGGCTGA
>ENA-OFCD01001707-OFCD01001707.1-metagenomes-genome-assembly--contig:-NODE-1707-length-10421-cov-5.027397_pt1 | contig 10421 bp, 8 predicted proteins | sample MGYA00153392_OFCD01 | MGnify analysis MGYA00153392 | reverse complement strand
CTGTATCATGCCCTCGGCGGCCGACCCGAGCCTCCGTGGCTCGCCCACAGGTTCTGCTGAGGAGCCAGGATCACGACCGTGGCGTTTTAGTCTTTTGAGGCGACCTTGCGTTTCGCTTTGCTGAAAATACGCAATTTTGTGGGCGGCTTGGAATCTGCAGTACGGTCTAAGCGGGCCTAATTCGGGTCCTAAACAGAAACGAGTCGCTTATATGCGTTACAGGAGAACATTCGCCATCCCGTTTGTCGCGGTGGGCCTTTTCGCGCCGACCGTCGCTCACGCAACGGACTTCAGCCTTAAAGTCGAGCCCGGCGTCGCCATTCCGCTGACGTCTCCGCAATCCGACCTCTACGACATAGGCGGTGCGCAATCCGTCAAGGGCCTGTTCGGAGTCACACGCTGGCTCGATCTCGGACCGGCCGTGTCGTTCATGATGTTGCCCTCGACGACGGCGGGCGCAGACTCCGGGGTCGTCTGGGGTTTTGGCGGAGGCTTGCGCTTGAAGCGGCCTCATGACGCCGTGAGCGCTTGGGGGATCTCACCGTGGTTGGACGCGGACATGCTCTACATGCGCACGGGACCGCTCAATCGACCCGGCTTCGACGTCGGGGTCGGCGCTTCGGTGCCGATCGGCGAAGAGCGCATGTTCTGGATCGGGCCGTTCGTTCGATACGTGCAGACCATCCAGCTCGACCGAGACGGCTTCGACAATCGAGACGCGAAGGTCCTCCAAATCGGCCTCAGTTTCGAGTTCGGCACGGGCATCGAGCGCGAGCGCAAGGATGCGCCACCGCTGCCGCCGGAAGTCCGCATCGTCACGCAAGAGCGAATCATCAAAGAGGTCGTCACCAAAGACGGCGTTTGCCCCGACCGTGACGGTGACGGTCTCCAAGACTCGGTCGACCGATGCCCAGACGTGAAGGGGCCCATCGATAATTGGGGCTGCCCCGCTTACAACAAGGTCGTCATCGCCAAAGACAGGCTGGAGCTCAAAGAAAAGATTCAATTCGCCTTTGACAAGGCCAAGCTGGAGGACGCGTCGTTCCCCATCTTGAACGAGGTCGTCCACGCGCTGACGGACAACAAGAACTTCAAGGTCGAAATTGACGGCCACACCTCCTCCGAGGGCGGAGACGCGCACAATCAGCCACTCTCCGAGGCACGCGCCGCCTCGGTGCTCGAATTCCTAGTTGCGCACGGAGTGCCTCGCGAGCGGCTAGTCTCGAGGGGCTTCGCCTCGTCGGTACCGATCGACACCAACAAGACGAAAGCGGGCCGCGAAAACAATCGGCGCGTCGAGTTCCTCCTCACTTTCAATATCGTCAACAACGCAACCAGCGAGACCCCTCAATGAACCATCTCAAAACGGGCGCGGTGTTTCTTCTTTGCCTCTCGGCTTGCGGCAGTCAGGTCGTGGAGTTCGGGCTCGACGCGAGCCTCGACGGCAGCGGTGGCAAAGACGCCAAGAACGACGTCGTCATCCCGGACGCCGGCAATGACTCCAACAGCGAGGAGGCCGGCAACGATGCCTCCGACGACGTGAGCAACGACGTGAGCAACGACGTGAACAACGACGTGAACAACGAAGCGGGTCTCGCGCCGGTCGTCGTCGCGGTCACCCCGCTGAACAACGCGATGGATGTCTCGATCAACGAGAGGCCAACTGCCAAGTTCAACATGCCTATGGACGTCACGACGGTTGTTCCGCTGAACTTCGTCCTGAAGCAAGGCGTGAACGTGGTCAACGCGCCCGCCACGCTCGACGTACTGAACAATACAGTGACATTCACGCCGGCGGCGCCTTTGGGGCTCAGTCTGCAATACACTGCAACGATCACGACAGGCACGAAGTCCGTCACGCAGCTTCCATTGGCTGCTGATTACTCGTGGAGCTTCAACACCGGCGCGTGCAGTCTCGCTGGCGTTCCGCTGGGCGGCGCGGACGGCTTCGTCGTGTTGGCGGGCTCGACTGTCACCAGCACCAACGCGACCTCGCTCACGGGTGATTTGGGTGTGAGCCCAGGTACTGCCATCGTTGGATTTCCGCCCGGCCTGATCGTCGGCACCAAGCACTCCGGTGACCCGGCCGCCGCGACGGCCATCGCGGATCTGACCACTGCCTACAACGACGCGGCCGGGCGCACGCTCTGCGCGGTGACGGTTGCTGGCAACTTGGGCGGACAGACGCTCAAGCCGGGCTTGTACAAGTCGACCTCGTCGTTGGCGGTGTCATCCGGTGACCTCACCCTCGACGCGGGCGGCGACAAGGACGGTATCTACATCTTCCAGATGGCGACGACGTTCACGACCACCGCAGGTCGCAAGGTGATCTTGGCCGGAGGCGCGAAGGCCACCAACGTCTATTGGCAAGTCGGCTCGTCTGCGACGCTCGGGACGACCTCCGCGATGGTCGGAACGATCATGGCGGACCAAGCCATCACGCTGAACAACGGCGCCACGCTCGACGGACGAGCGCTCGCGCGCATCGCTGCCGTCAGCATGGACGCCAACACGATCACCAAACCCGCGCCCTGAGCGGCATTTCGTAGCGCCATTCGCCGCGGCGACCCGTCGAGAGATTGGAGCCGCGGCGATTGTTCCCCCAAGACGCTTCGCCAAGCTAAACTCTTGGCCATGAGCTTCGAGAATGTCGCGAAAGTCGGCTTTGGCGTCTTGTTCTTGTCGGGGCTCGCGTGCGCGACCGCCGCAGTACCGATCGACGACGTCGACGCGAGTACGCCCACACCCGACAGCTCCACCTGCTCAGGCACCTGCGGCGGGAAGTGCGTGGACCTCAAGACCGACAATGTGAACTGCGGAAAGTGCGGCAACGCATGTCCCGCCACCGCGACCTGCGTCGCCGGAAGTTGCCAGTGCGCGCAAGGCCAGAATCGATGTGGTAACGCGTGCGTCGATACCAAGACGGATCTGAACAACTGCGGCAAATGCGGCCAGGTGTGCGGCACCGGCGATGGGGGCGCGATCATGGGCGGCGGCACTTGGGTGTGTGCGGCGGGCGCGTGCAGCGTGCAGTGCCCGATGATGAAGTCCGTTTGCACCAACACGTGCGTCGACACGATGACCGACATCAACAACTGCGGAATGTGCAACACAGCGTGTGACCCGGCCCTAGAGGCCTGCGCCATGGGTAAGTGCTGCCCGCAGGGCCAGGTGAACTGCGCCGGTGCATGCGTGGATACCCAGAGCGACCCAAAGAACTGCGGCGTCTGCGGCATGGCCTGCAGTGGAATGACGCCCGGCTGCAGCAAGGGCATGTGCGCCGCGTTCGTGGACCACGGCCCGATGCACACGTTCGCGAACCTCACGACAGACCACTACGTCACTCAGGGTGGCTGCTCGAAGGGCCAGGGCGACGCGGTAGACGCGGCGTATTTCTGCACCCACTTTTATGGTAACAACTGCACGCCACTGATGGGATATGCGAAGCACACCTGCCCGAATCCGACGTACGGCAAGATGCACAAGAATGGTGGGTGCACGAGCATGGGCACCGATATCCCCAACACGACATGCGATTCAGGCGCTTGCAAGATTGGCAATTGGAGTGAAGTTACTCAGGGGTTGAACAACATCGTTTGCAGGTGTTTGTAGCTCGTCATGCGCAACCTCCGTTGGCTCCTGATTGGCGCGCGTCTGCTCGTGTGCGGCTCGATTGCGGCGTGATTGCGGCGTGCGGTAGCAGCGAGACACTTTCTACGGACAGTGGCCCTAGCTCAGACGCGCAGAGCGCATGCCATTGGGTGCAGCCAGATGGTGGGGCAGTCCGACTGCAACTTCTGTCGGTGATGCTCGTGGACTGTGTGGCCACGCTCGACATCGGGGTCAACGTGGACCGGTCGATCTTCATCGACGACGACACGACGATCGAGTTCACGAGTGCCGGCAAGTTCATCATCAACAACTTGTTCGAGCCGGCGTTCGTCATCGCCAACACGAAGAACGTCACGATGACGAACTGGAACGTTCAGTGGAACTCGAGCATGCCGATCACGATGAACACCAACGGCTACTCGCAGCCGACAAATACTACCCGACGCCGGGTCACAACGGCTCTGGCACGTTCAGCGACAAGGTGCTGTCCGATTGGCTCACGAAGAACCGTGGAGTGCAGTTCCCCGACGGGCCGAGCCACGGGCTTTGGGCTTACCTTCTCGGCTCGATCAACATCTCGTCGACATTCTTCATGATTGGCGACACGACCAACGTGAAGATCACGGGACTCAACCTCGACGTGCCTCACCTGGACTAGCCATCCACCTACAACCCATTCGGCTTCGAGCTCGGGCTCGAATTCAAGAGCAACCAGATCATCACGACCGCCAGCCCCAAGGCCGGTGACCCGAACGCGAGCACGGTCTTCGCGGCTCCGACGGGCCTTGTCCTCGACGGCGTCACGCTCGACGGCATTATCATGGGCACCCAAGGCAACACCATTGGCGCGACGTTCTCGAACGTAACTGCCAAGCACGTGAGCGATCTGCAAGACACCAAGGGCGCTAACGTCGGCGGGATCGGACAGAACTTTCCGCCGCCCCATCTCTTCTATTTGAATTTTCAGTACAACGGCGACCCCGCGCTTATGAACGCCAACATCACAATCAAAAACGTGAACGAGGTCGGGCCACGTTTGGGGAATGTTCGGCCGGGTGGTGGCGGCTATGCCAACTCGCTCAAGCTCGGCTGCAAGGCGTGCAGCGTAAACGCCTACAAGACGAATCGAAAAGACGGCTTCATGGACGTCCTCGACTCGGACGGGCTCAGCTTCTCGAACGTTACTGCGACCTACGACTCTGCGTTCGTCGACCAGTACAACAATTGGCCAGGCTGGCGTTGGCCCGGCGGAGGCAGTCCCGTCTACTTCAAGAACGTCACGTTCACACACGTCACCCTGACCGACCTCGCGGCCGAAACCGTGGCCGGTCCCATGAGCAACAACATCGCCGTAGACAACACGAATATCGTCGGCGCGTGTGCCCTAGCATCGAGTGTCCGTCGCGAGAGTCGCACCAATCGCGAGGGGTGTGAGGTCCGTGAGTGAAGATGCGGGACCGACGTTATGCGGCCGCTGGTGCGACCGGTGGCTACGCCGAAACTTGGATGCGCGGCTTACCTGCCGTGAGGCGCCCGATGATGTCGGCGCACAAGGTGCCGTTGGCTTTGAGGCGTTCGACGAGCTCGGCTGCTTTGGACTCGGAGACGGCGATGAGCAGTCCGCCGGAGGTCTGGGCGTCGCAAAGTACGAGCTGCGACTCCTTGTCCACGCCTTCGAGATACTCGACCCAGTTACTCAGGAATTGCCAATTGGCGTGTGTGCCGCCAGGGGCGATGCCTTCGCGCACATACTTCCATGCGCTGGGTAGAACAGGCACGCTCTTGAGGCTCGGCTCGGCGGTGCAACCACTTGCCGCAACGATGTTGCGCAGGTGACCCAAGAGTCCAAAGCCGGTGATGTCGGTCGCTGCGTTCGCTCCGACCTCCACCATGGCCTCACACGCCGAACGGTTCAGCGTGCACATGACGCGGATGGCCTCGCGGATGGCGCCCTCAGTATCCTTCTCCTGCTTGGAGGCGGTCGAGATAATGCCCAGACCGAGCGGCTTCGTCAGAACGAGTACGTCGCCCGGCTTTCCTCCGGCATTGGAGACGATCTTGTCGGGATGAATCCAACCCGTGACTGCGAGCCCATAGATTGGCTCGTCTGTCTTGATGGTATGGCCCCCGACGATGTCGATGCCGGCCTCTTTTGCCTTCTCGGCGCCCCCACGCAAAATATCTCCGAGGACGGATGCGTCGAGCTCCGAGTCGGGAAAGGCGACGATATTGAGGGCGGTGAGAGGCTTGCCACCCATCGCATAGACATCACTCAACGCAGCAAGTAGCCCGGGGGGTGCTTTGCGGCGCAGCCCGCTCGCTTGGCTAGTGTCGTGAGGCGTACCGTCATCTCGTTCTACGGCCACGGTGAGAGCGAGAGCCCACCGATCGATGCAACCAACCACACACCGGCCGCCAAAGCTACGGCCACGCGCCAACCCGCTTCTCTCGCTACGACGAGGAGAGAGGGAAGATTGATGATGGGACCGGCAACCACCAATGCGAGGCAAACTCCGGTAGGCACTCCGAGCTGTAGCAAGATGAGCGCGATAGGGTGTGACGCGCTTCGTGATCCCCGAAGTGGGAAAACTTCGGCGGTGGCCGCGCGATGAGTTCGCACCGCTCGCGCAGGGTGGCGAGACGACTCAATGCGACAGTGGGTCCGCGTTCACTGCAACGGGCCCGTCGGAAAACGCCTTATCGAGCAACCGTGCGCAAGCTGATCGACTGCATCGAACAGATCGGGCCTTCGGTGCAGCACCGGGCTCGACGATGAGAAGTTCTTGGGGTGGGTCCGACGAGCCTTTCGCGTCTGGGACCGAGCCACGGCTCATCATCACGAACCAGAAGTAACCGCCCGCCGCGACTGGCGCGAACGTGAGTTACTTCTGGGCGAGTTGCACCTCGCTGTACGGAGCTGTCGCGTTCGTGATGTAGTGCTCACGCGTTCCGAAGCTCCTCATCCCGCCTTGGTCTCGCTTGGTCTCGGCGAAAACCGCCGCGCTCGTCGCTTGGCGACTAGGACTAGGGCGAGAGGGATGAACCAGGCTGATCCTTGGGGCGATTTGGATCCTTGCAGATTACAACCACCGCTATCGCTGCCTGGGTCGGCAGGGGGTGAGTTGGGGGTTCCGGAGTCTGGGGCTACGCCTCCGTCGCCCTTTGGGGTCGGTGGAGGGCCGGTGGGGACTGCGTCGTCGATGAAGTACACCTCGGGGCCCGAGCCGGTGACGAAGAACGGGGTGGCGCGCCAGTCGAGTGCTTGCGCATTGCTGTAGACCTTGCTCGCGGGCCACTTGGCCACCGACATGTGCCACGCAGTGAACGACGCGGGATCGATCACGTGCCTGCGTGTCGTGCCGTCGATCACCCAGACCTCTGGGCTCCCGTCGTCTGCCTGCACTACCGTGGGCGTCGCGGGGAAGTCGGGGCCCTTCGCGTATGCTGCGATCACCGGATCGGGCTCGCGTGCGACGTCGAGGAGGTTCGAGAGCTTCCACGCGGTCATCGAGTCGCCGGTCGTCACCCAGCGCTTGATGCCGTGCGCTGCGTCGACCGGAGGCGCGGGCGTCGCACACTTCAGCGTCCCGTTGCCGATCTCGGGGTTGTTGCCGTTCCCCGACGAGTCGATCGCGTAAACGAACACGGGGTGCTCGTTGCCATCCATCATCGACAGCGGCGGAGGGAAATCGAACGCGTGATCACAAGAGCCGAGCGGCTTGCAGAGATCCGCACGCGTCTTGTCGGCCACCATGGGCAAGCCTTGCGCCTTGCTGTCACCCGCCGGGCCGTCGAAATAAAAGTGGACGGCGATCGCTTGCGTCGGTGTGTCCTCGTCTTGCGCCCAACCCGCGAGCTGCTTGCAGTCGATCACATCGACGTTGCCGCGCGGCGCGACATCCGGCGGACGCGCGAACGCTTGGAGCGCCTGCAGGTTGCCGTTGAACTCGTCGCCGTCCACGAGCGACGGGATACCCGGCACGGACTCATTGTCCGCCCACTGCCAGAAGTCCCAACCCGAGAAGCCGTTGGGCATGTTGGGACAGTTGGCCTGCCAGTTGGCGACCCAGAGCACGGCGTTCACGGCTGGCGCGCCGATCGAGCTCCAGAAATACGGTGCCGTGTAGACCATCGGCTTGCGACCGATCTTCGCGGCGACGTGGTTGACCCACGCGATGACGCCGTTCGCGACGGTGCTGCCGCTCTGTCCGTCCGTCACCTCCACGTCGAGGACTGGGGGTAGATCGCCGACGTCGAGCGGACCGATCTTCGCCAGCATCGCGTCGGCTTGCGCGATGGGATCCTCGCTCGCGCGGAAGAAGTGGTAGCTGCCGCGGATCATCCCGGCCGCTTTGATGTTGGCGTAGTACGTCGCGAAGTTCGGATCTTGAAACTTACCGTCGCTCGTACGCGCGATCGCGAACTCGTGACCTGACGCCTTCACCTGCGCGAAGTTGATGTTGCCTTGGTAGTAGCTCACGTCGACGCCCTTCACGACGGCGCCCTTGGGGCACACCTGGAGCGCGGCCGAACTCTGCTCGGAGACGTTCTCTCGAGTGTTGGGATTGGAGCCACACGCGGCGAGCAAGCCCGCGACGAAGACCAGAGAGAGTTTGATGTTCACGGCAGTGCACCTAGCGAGAACCGCGCCGCGCCATCACGTCTGCAGTTCTCGTGAGTGCTCACTACACGCTCGCGGTACGTCGCGAATAAAGCGCGACCGAGCGCGAAGTCCGCAAGAACGCGCCACGTCGTCGCACGCCGAGTGAGGACTCAGTGATCCACTAGAAGTCGAAAGGATCGTGGTCCGGGGGATCGGACGGTCGGTTGTGACCCGCGCCCGGTTGCATCAACAAGCGACGAAGCGACAACGGCGAATACGCCGCGATCCACCACGGCGTCTTCTGCGGCGGACCCGCTTGCACCGGCATCGCGCGCTCCGGGATGGACGACGTCGTGGGGCAAAACTGGCACTTCGCTAGAGTGTAGCTAAACCCGACGAGCCTCGTCTCTTTGCATGTCTCGCTACATCGCAGCCGGCAAGAGGTTGGTCTCGGCGCGGCGAGATGGACGAACTCATTCCTGAGATTGGGTCTGGGCACCCCCCCCTGGGCGGCTGATTGCCCATCGTTTGCCCATCCGATTGTCGGGGCGAGAGGAATTGTATCCCTCGCCTCTCAACTGGCGGCTTCGCGTGCAATTCGCCCTGTTTCTTGCGGGCTCGTGATTTCGGTGGTGTCCTGTCGCATTACCCGATTGGCCCTGCAATTGCCCACGATGTTGTGCGATACGCGCGGCGTCGACCAGACGTGGATGGTCTGGCCGAAGCGCTGGAGATCTTCCTCCTTCCCCAACTGGAGGGGCTGACGCCCACGGCAGCGCGAAAGATCCATGAGATGCTCAGGGAGATCCTGGTCGGCAGTACTCCCGAGGTCCGCACGCGCTTCGACAATCGGTTTGACGATCTGTTCCCAGGGCACAACGACCAATGACCGAGGAGCCGGAGTTCGTCGTCCAAGCGGATTGGGAGCCATATCTCGAGAGTCGTTTCCCCGGGTACCTGCTCCCGAGCTCGGAGAAAGCTGCCGCTTCGCTTCGAGCGGCAAGGCAATTCTTGCGGCACCTCAGACCCAACGTGCCCGACGAACTGTCGCTCGTCTGTTCGGCAAGTCTCATGACGGATGCGGACAAGCGAGCCGACTTGCAGGCGCTCGTGGACGGCTTGCCTGCTCTGCTTCGTCGGTTGCCGTCTACCGCAATCGTAGAGCGGCGAGAGTGGTCTGGAGGATGTCAGGGAAGGCTGAACATTTCTGAGACTCTCGCTGCGCGTGGTCGCGGCGAGCGGCTGACATACATCACCAGCGCGCGACGCCGGTCGTTCGCGATGCCCGAAGCCGAGCTGCTTGCAGTCACGCTTGGTCGGCTCCGCAAACGTCTGAAGCTCTTGCAGAGCCGGGACGCGTCAAGGTTGTTGTCGGATAAACTCGATTACGCGACTTGAGAGATTCTTTGTGGGTTGAGGGTGACGTTTCCGACCGGAGTCCAGTTCCGAATATCTCCAGTCCATCGGCGAGGCGTGGCTTGTTTGGCAGCGGAGTAGACGACGCGACGCTTGGCCAGGATGGCGTTGTCGCGGCGCTCATGTCGGTCATTGGGAGTGACATATCGAATGGCGCTGTGGAGGTGCTCGTTGTTGTACCCATCGACGAATCCGGCGACCCAGGCACGCGCGGCGTCGAGACTGTCGAACGGCTTTCGCGGATAGCCGGGCCGATACTTCAATGTCCGAAAGAGCGCCTCGCAGATCGCGTTGTCGTCGCTCACGTGGGGTCGACTGAAGGATGCCGCGATGCCGAGTCGCTGGAGTGTGGCGAGCATCGTCGCGCCCTTCATCGGGCCTCCGTTGTCCGAGTGCCACACGAGGCTGCCCGGGGTGATGTTCTCGGCGGCCGCAGCCTTGTCGGCGAGTGCTGCGGCGAGGTCCATCGACTCGTCCGAATGGACCTCCCACGCGACGACCTTACGACTCCAAATGTCGATGACGAGATAGAGGTAATAGAAGGTACCGCGCACGCTGGCGCGGAGGTATGTGATGTCCCAAGTCCACACTTGGCGCGGGCCGGTGGCCAGGTGTTCGTTGGGCTTCGAGTGGGTCGCCGGGCGGGCGTGGCTCCGATGTGCCATGAGCTCCATTTCGTGCAGTACGCGATAGAAGCTCGACTCCGACGCTATGTACTTGCCCTTGTCCGCCAACGTTGGCACGAGCTGCCGCACCGAGATATTGCGGTATTCAGGCGACGTCGCGATCG
>ENA-OFCD01001706-OFCD01001706.1-metagenomes-genome-assembly--contig:-NODE-1706-length-10423-cov-4.067515_pt1 | contig 10423 bp, 9 predicted proteins | sample MGYA00153392_OFCD01 | MGnify analysis MGYA00153392 | reverse complement strand
TATTATGACATAAATTCAAATTACTAGAAGTTACTCAAGAGCTCGCTTGGAAAAAGTGCGCCTCGTGGGATGAAACTGGGCACTGGAAAATGACTCTAGATATGGGAAATTACTAGTAACTAAGGATTGCCTCGCAAGTCATCCTTTTTGAGCCGCGAAGAGAATGTGAGTTCCTCCGTCTAAGGCACCAGGTTGTTCACAAGCCCAGACCTCATTACGCAGAAAGTGTTCCCAACTCTCAGGATTTCCACTCAGTGGTTCGAGAACTTCCCGCGAATTCATGGAAGCCCAATTACTTGCACTCATTGCCAGGACTCTTGCGCGACAACTTTTAATCAGTGCTTCTAGGTCAGAACTCTTATACATCTGACAGATGTGATCAGTTTCATTAAGACGCAAGTCGCCCGTTTGCAAGATCGCATTATTAGTCTCTTCACCTTTTGCTTGACCAATAGCAAGAGCGCCTTTTAGAAAGTAACGCCAAGTGCCGAGCGTTGACATGACAGAGCCTATGACCGTCCCATGGGGTTTAAGAATGCGAAATAAATCATTGAGTGCGTCCTTTGCTTCATCAAAAGCGTATGACAGAGGACCCCCGTAAGCCATTACGATATCGAATTCACCATCTGAAAACTTCGAAGTATCGCAAATGTCTAGCAATTCCCACGATTCAATATTTCTCGAATTGGAGAAATTCTCTTTGTTGAGTTCAAGTTGAATTTGTGAAATGTCAGTAACAATCACTTTGGTGTCGAGTGCGATTAGCTGTTTAGTAAATCTTCCGGGCCCCGCGCCAATTTCCAGGACTCGATCTCCAGCTTTTACAAATCGGGCCAAGAATCTTTGATGTATCTCAAGATTTACTTCACCTGGAATATCTGTGTCGAATCTATCCCACTCTTCTGCACCAAGAGCATCGTAAAAATCCCGCATTTTCTCACGATCCTCTTTGGTCATGCCCTAAATGATGCCACTGCGAAAGTGTTGCCACTGGGAATTATTCATCTGACACTATTTGAAGCGGAATATCTCCAGATTGACGTGTTGAAAATGTCAGTTTGTGCGCTTGAAGGGATTCGAACTCAGCTCCTTCAATGAGTGATAACGCATCTTTATTCGTAGGGGGTTGCAGGCGCAGGGGAAACCGAGGAAGGTGTAGTCATTAGAGATTTTAAATTTTCGCAAAAGAGGGGAGTAACCAGAAGTGGAAAAGGCAAACCTGGCCCTGGTGGATGATCTTTCTGTGGGTGATTGGATTAGAGAATCTTTACATCCTTTGGTACTTTTTTCTGATATCCCAGTAACTATTGGAATTGTTATTCCCCGGGGCTATGAAAGTTATGTGCTAGTTCGTCATTCAGGGCCGGGTGATCGCCACGGTGGACTCGGGGACGAGACACTCTCTCGGCTTGTTGAGATTCTTTCGAAGTTTACGAATACTCCCGATCAATGCCTACATGCTTTGTGGGAAGGGTATGGCTGGATGCAGGAAGGGAGTATCGGTGGAATTTTGCCATCTCGACACCCGAAATCTAATAATTTTCTTCGTGCAATATTCCAAAAGAGTAAGTTGCTCCGACCTATATATGGGCGAATCGGAATGTACGCGACTATGAGAAGAATTCGGTCACAAGTTAAGTCTTTGGGCCACGCGCAATCACTTACTTTGCCCGAGGGAATTATGGCGTCGAAACGGTTTGAACTTCCGAACCGCAATTACTTATTGATGTCTGGTTCCATCGAAGAAGCGACAAAGGTCGGATGGAATTTTGTTAGATCCTTTCAACGTCAATCTCCGAATCTTCTGTGGCCGATAGACAGAAAATGGATATTGGTAACTGAGATCGATTTCAATGTAACTCTGATAGGTGGAAGTGTGGAGTTAGTAAAAAATATAATTAATTCGGGTCAGTTTACAACTCAAATTTTCAATGTCACAGACGCGATTGATGGATTGCCGGTGGTGGAGTAACTAATTTGAATGGAGGATGGAGTTAAGCCCGTCCCAGCCGCCGACCTTAGGGACAACTTCAAGATTTCCACTCACGGAATTGCGTCGGAAGATTAAATTGTTGGCGCCAGAAAGTTCACGCGCCTTTACAACCTTTCCATCAGGCAAGGTGATCTTGGATCCAGCGGTGATGTAGGTACCCGATTCAATGACGCAGTCATTCCCAAGTGAAATTCCAAGTCCGGAGTTTGCTCCAAGTAAGCAACCTTCACCAATCGCAATAACTTCTTTGCCACCGCCGCTGAGTGTCCCCATGATGGAGGCTCCGCCACCAACATCGCTACCATCGCCTACGACAACACCAGCGCTGATACGACCTTCGACCATTGATTTGCCCAGTGTCCCTGCATTGAAGTTGACGAAGCCTTCGTGCATGACCGTCGTACCTGAGGAAAGGTAAGCACCCAGGCGGACTCGGTCGGCATCAGCGATGCGCACGCCCTCAGGAATTACATAGTCGACCATTCGTGGGAACTTATCTACGCTATAAACCGTGACATTTCCATGCGCTGCGCGGAGCTTCGCGCGAGTTGCTTCAAAGTCGATAAGTGAGCAAGGCCCGGCAGAGGTCCAAGCGACGTTGGTCAGCAGTCCAAAGATTCCTTCGAGGTTTAGACCATGCGGCTTTACCAGGCGATGGGACAAGAGGTGAAGCCGTAGGTAGGCGTCTGCCGCAGAGTTTGGGGCGCCATCTAAATCGATCTCCAGATCGACCAACTCTTTGGTTACCCCGCGAACCGGGTCGGAGTTCAGCAGGCTAGAGCGATCAACGGGCGCGATTGGTTCTAGAGCAACTCGTAGGAACCAACAATCGAGGAGATCCCCATTGGCGGCAATCGTCGCTACGCCACTTCCAAAGCCTTTTCTCATACTGAGAACGCTATCAAATAGATAATGACTCCCGAATTTCTCTCGCCTTTCATTGGCGTTCTACTTTGCTACCGCTACTAGTAATCTGACATCTATGAAGCCCACCCCGTCTCTCGCAGATCTTCTGGCGAGCCTGCCGGAGGAGGAGCGAGTTGTGCTCTCTTTACATTATGTCAAGGGGATGGAGACAAATCAGATAGCACAGACCCTGGGTGTGCCCCACACGGCGGTTACCTCGGTGATTGAACAGGGGAAAAGACGCTTATTTCAGGCACTCGATTTCCCACCATTAGCCTGATGCGAGATACTTCTCCTTACGATCTTCGTTGTTTGAGGTAAGGGAGTTTCACCATGGCAGCCATGAAACCACGTACTGGCGATGGTCCCATGGAGGTCACCAAAGAAGCTCGAAGCCTAGTTATGCGTATCCCCCTTGAAGGCGGTGGCCGACTAGTTGTCGAGTTAAATGTTGAAGAGGCGACGAATTTAGGAAATGCCCTTCAGGCGGCGGTAGCGCTCGTCAAGAAATAGAGGTGTTTCGTGCGCCTACCCCTACCAACTTTTTCCACGGTTGGACTAGCTAGCAAAGCAATTCTGCAAAAATTTGAAGTAATTGTTCTGCCTGCTTACTCCTCTGACCTCGGACCCTCCCTCGAGTCAGACGATTTTGAACTTCTATCTTTTAGCGGTGATAGTTTTAAAGGGATTCTGGCCAAGTGGCCGGAATATCTGGCCAAGCCAGGGGAGATACTTGAGATCCCCCTTACCGGACCCGGGAAACTCGTTCGGCTTCTGATTCTGGGGTTGGGTAGCGGCTCGATGGAAGATTCTCGTAAAGCGGGAGCGGCTCTGGGTCGAAAGGTGAAGTCCTCGGGTCATTCAATTTTTAACGCTTACGTTGCGGATTACGACATCTGTGTTGCACATGTGACGGCCATTTCCCTCTCGCAATACGGTTGGAGCTTAAAGAGCGGCCACTCCAAGGGCGATAAGAGCGCGCGTGAAAAGGGATCTACAACTTTTGCTTTCGACTCCTCCATGGAGTTAGCGGTCGAGCGCGCTTCGATATTAGCGGAGGCAGTTTGGACCACTCGCGACTTAATCCATACCCCTTCAAATATAAAGAACCCTGCTTGGCTAGCGGCGCAGGCGAAGCAACTGGTGAAGAAGGCCAAGACACCTGAATTAACAGTTGTTGTGAAGAAGGGCCGCGATCTGGAAAGTTTTGGAGGCTTGAGGGCCGTCGGTAGTTCGTCTCCCAACGCTGCTCCACACCTGATTGAAATCCATTACGAGCCCCTCGGTGGAAAAAATTGGCCGCACGTGGTTCTGGTTGGCAAGGGAATTACCTATGACACTGGTGGCCTCTCTTTAAAGCGCCCCTTTGACGTGATGATTCCAATGAAGAGCGATATGGCTGGAGCTGCTGCAGTTCTAGCTGCAACTGTTGCCATGGCAAAACTTCAACCTCGAGTGCGAATTACCACGTTAATGATGTGCGCTGAAAATATGGTTTCTGGAACTGCGCAACGCCCATCAGATGTCATCACCCAATTTGGTGGGACAACAGTTGAGGTTATTAATACTGATGCTGAGGGTCGATTAGTTCTGGCTGATGGACTTGCCTACGCAGATCTAGAGTTAAATCCCGACTATCTCCTTGATATCGCCACTCTTACGGGTTCTGCAACACTGGGACTTGGTAAGCAGTATGCCGCGATGTACTCCCGTAATTTGGCGTTGACCGCGTCACTTCATGAAATCGGTGAACGTACGGGCGATCGGGTCTGGATGATGCCGCTCATCGATGATTACCTTCCAGCCCTCGCTAGTCCGGTAGCAGATTTTAATCACGATGCCTCAGCTAAAGACTTTAGCGCAGGCTCGGTGACAGCCGCCCTTTTCTTAGAGCAGTTTGTAGGGGAGCGGAAGTGGGTGCACTTGGATATTGCTGGTCCGGCGCGCTCCGATGTCGATTCAGGTGAGGTAATAAAAGGTGGTACTGGATTTGGCACCCGCCTCATTATTGAATGGTTGGTCTCTCTCTCGTGATCGGAAATCGCGGTGATATGTCCGCCTTCTCTGAAAGTTATGTGCGCGAAGATATTTTTATGCAGCAAGCCCGGAACAACGCTGAGGAGTTGGGAACTTTAGAGCCGACGCCAGCCGTTGGCGGCCTACTCCGCTTCATCGTGGAATCTTTAAAAGCGCGATCAATTGTAGAAATTGGGACTGGTTCGGGAGTCAGTGGTCTATGGCTCTTTGCCGGGGCATCTCCAGAGACCGTGCTTACCTCAATTGATACCGAGCGGGAGCACGCTGCCTCAGCTCGGACGGTGCTCGAAGAGTCTGGCATAACCAGTCAGCGCTTCCGCTTAATCACAGGTGCCATTATGGAAGTTGTCGGCAAACTTGCAGATAGCAACTATGACCTCATTGTGATTCGTCCCGCCGCAGATCTGATGGAGCTAATCCACGAGTCTTACCGCATGCTGCGTCCAGGTGGAATTCTATTTATTGATCATGCCCTGAGTGGAGGGAAGGTTGCGGATCCCACCCAACGTGACTTTGATAGCATTTCGCGACGTGATGGAATTCGCTCAGTAAAAGAGGATTCTCGGTGGAGTTCAACGGTCCTGCCTCTAGGGAGCGGCGTACTTCTGGCAACAAAGCTTTAACTCACTTATAATCCGTGTATGTCTGAAGATGAAGTCTCGGTTGCCGCCTTGCCCACCCAAACTCCTTGGTGGGTCTCTGAAGGACCTCCGATGGCGAGTACTTACGCCCCGCCGATTCTGCCCAAGCGTGTAACGCAAGTTGCTTGGTACATGGCATTAGCGATGTCCCTTATTGCGGGTTTAGTGGGAGCGTTGGTCGGCAAGGCGGCATTTGATAATAATCCACATTTGATTACATCCGGAGCGGTCATTGAGCGCGCACCAAATTCCATCGCCGGGATTGCAGCGAGAGTTTCCCCTTCTGTTGTTGAAGTTGACTCCACAACTCCTTCGGGAAGTGACACCGGTTCTGGTTTCTTTATTCAAAGTAATGGTTACATCATCACCAATAACCATGTTATTGAAGCAGCGGTTTTAGCAAAGTCAAAGATTTCAGTCAAACTCTCTAATAACACCCAGTACACGGCGACGGTTGTTGGACGCGATACTTCTTATGATTTAGCGGTACTCAAAATTGATGTCACTGGTGCCCCGGCGCTCGCTCTTGGTAATAGTGACAAGGTGCAAGTAGGTGATCCCGTGATTGCAATCGGTTCTCCACTTGGTCTCCAAGGCACGGTCACATCAGGAATCATTTCGGCAAAAAATCGCCCCGTAACAACTAATTCGGATAACACCACCGGCGAGAGTTCGTTTATTAATGCGCTACAAACCGATGCCGCTATTAACCCTGGAAATTCAGGAGGACCACTTGTTGATGCGACCGGCGCTGTTGTAGGCGTCAACTCCGCGATTGCATCATTGGGTAGCTCAGCCTCAGGTCAACCCGGCTCAATCGGTCTGGGATTTTCCATTCCTATTAATCAAGTCAAGAAGACGGTGGATCAATTAATAAAGACGGGGACTTCGCACTATCCAGTAGTTGGCATGTCCCTTGACTCAAGCTTCCCTGGTCCAGGGGCAAAAATCGCAGGAGTGGCCAGCGCGATCCTCGCCGGAGGACCAGCTGCTCTGGCAGGCTTACAACCAGGCGATGTTATTTTGTCGATAGATGGTCGGGATATTGGGGTGGCGGATGACCTCATTGTCGCTATCCGTTCTCACTCTATCGGGGATACCATCACGCTTAAGTACGAACGGGGTAGTGTGACGAAGTCGGTCCAGTTGGTTCTCGCAGCATCTAAATAGAACCGTAGAGTGCTCACATGACGGATTTAGTTGTAACCGCAATTCACCAAGCGCTAGCTCAGGTAAACGATCCTGAGTTACGTCGCCCACTTCCTGATCTTGGAATGGTGCAGAGTGTTGAATTCGCGGGTGGTCTTGCAAAGTTGGTTATCAAACTAACTATCAGTGGCTGTCCGATGCGCGAGCGTTTGCATTCTGATATTTCAACGGCAGTTCTTTCTGTCACAGGAGTAGAAAGAGTTGAAATTAACTTCGGTGTGATGAGCGATGAAGAGCGCGAGGCGGTAAAGAAGTTGCTCCGCGGAGGCCGCGAGAAATTCAATCCGTTCGCACAGGAAGACTGCTTGACTCGAGTAATTGGTATCGCCTCTGGAAAGGGCGGAGTAGGAAAATCTTCCGTCACCGCGAATCTGGCCGTTGCCGCTGCGGCGCGAGGACTCAGTGTTGGAATTTTAGATGCCGATGTCTATGGCCACTCCATCCCTCGTCTGATGGGAATTTTGGATAAGCGACCAACCGCATTAGATCAGACTTTTATCCCCGTTGAGAATCACGGAGTAAAAATTGTCTCTATGGAGATGTTCAAACCCAAGCGTGAAGATCCCATCGCTTATCGCGGACCTTTACTTCATCGTGTTCTTGAGCAACTGATGAGCGATGCCTACTGGGGTTCTCTGGATCTTCTGCTGCTGGATCTTCCGCCCGGCACCGGCGATATCGCAATCTCCCTTGGACAGTTGATTCCTCGCTCTGAAATCTTGGTCGTGACCACTCCTCAGATCGCCGCCGCCGAGGTTGCAGAACGAGCCGGGCGAATTGCTTTTCAGATGAAACAGCGCGTTATCGGCGTTGTTGAAAATATGTCCGCAAGCCCTTGCCCGCGTTGTGGCGAGCCCATCGCTCTCTTTGGCAGCGGGGGTGGAGCGGAAACTGCCAAGCGCCTCACGGCACTAGTGGGCTCTGATGTTCCCCTCCTGGCGGAGATTCCCTTTGATATGCAACTCCGTGATGGGGGCGATAACGGAGTTCCCGCCTATCTTGGAACCGGGAGTACCCTCATGAAGAAAACATTTGATGAACTCCTTACGGCGCTGATGGCGACGCGTCCATCGCTCGTTGGTGTGCCACTCTCCCTGCATACTTAGGTCCTGCACCAGAGTCCAGCCCGTAGGATAACGGGGTGAAACGTCCTCCAGTCTCCTCAATCAACACCGTGGCAAAGCGCTTGGCAGGACGCAGCGACCTCTTAATCTCGCGGAAAAGTGTGCGGGATTCTTTGGTCTCATTGGCAGGATTGATTGGTCGACCCGTTATGGATCCTGAAGGGCGCGAGATTGGTCGTCTCGTTGACGTAGTTGTGCGTCACGGCGAAGAAACCTATCCACCCGTCTCTGGGTTGATCGTTAAAGTCGCCAATCGCAAATCCTTTATCAATGGGGCGCGTATCTCCCAGTTGACCCCTAGTTCTATCACGCTCTCCTCTACAAAAATTAATCTCGAGCCATTTTCAAGGCGCCCCGGAGAGACACTCCTAGACGCCGATGTTCTTGATCATCAAATTGTGGATGTTGACGGTCTGCGGGTTGTCCGCACCTCCGACCTTTACTTAGCGCCGTTCAATAAGGAGATCCGAGTTATTGGAGTGGATATCTCCTTCGTCTCATTTCTCCGCCGACTATTTCCAGGATCTCTCTCTCGTCGGCCTACCCCAGATCATGTAATTGACTGGGCATCGGTTGCTTCCTTAACGGATTCCACGGGAGTCGTTCGTACTTCGGGAACTAGATCTGCGCTGAGCCAACTTCGCCCTGCTGATTTAGCAGATCTCATTGAAGACCTCGCCGGGCGTGAACAAGGCGCTCTGATCGAGATGCTCGACCCAGATCTTGCTGCGGATGTGTTAGAAGAGATGGAAGATGATGAATTAGAAGGTGTCTTGCGCGGCATGTCAGCAGAGCGTTCGGCTGAACTGCTCTCTCTTATGGAGCCAGATGAATCGGCAGAGGTATTGCGTGACCTAGATGATGAGCACCGAGAAAGCATTCTGGAAGCTATGGAGCAAGGAACGGCAAAGCAGCTCCGCCAGTTAGTCTCCTTTGACGAAGAGCTAGCGGGCGGAATCATGACGACACATTTATTAATCGTGCAGAGCACCGGTACCGTTGCTGACGCCTTGAAATTACTAGTTGAAAATAAGGAGCGCGAAAGCTCTGATGGAGTTGTAGTCGTGGATGGGAAAGGCACGTTACTGGATCATATTCAGACCGTTGAATTAATCGCCGTCGACCCCCAGAGTCTGGTCTCAGAATTGGTGGCTAAACCATTTCCCACCGCAGTATCGATCGATACCCCCATTGCCGACGTCGTCGAAGAGTTTTCCAATAACCGAGGTTCCTCCATTATCGTGATTGACGAGAATAATAAGCCGATAGGTCGCATCTTGGCAGATGACTTGGTCGATGCGCTCTCGCAGAACCGGGGCCGATTTTCCCAGAGTGGCGTGACTCGTTCATGACCCAAGTGACTATTCCCAGTGGCCGCAAACTGCGTATCGCAGCTTTTCTCGCAGTCATGGGACCTGGGATAATCGCTGGACTCTCGGATGATGATCCCGCGGGGATTACGACTTATTCGCAACTCGGAGCCAAATTTGGCTACCGCTTGCTCTGGGTACTGGTTGTTTCGACCTTTGCGTTGATTGTATTTCAAGATCTTGGTGCTCGTATTGGTGTAGTCACGCGTCAAGGACTTATTGGTTTGGTCCGCCAAAAATATGGCGCTCGCGCCGGGAGTTTTAGCGCGGTAGCGCTCATTTTGGCTAACTTGGGAACGATGACTGCAGAATTTGCTGGAGTCGCCGCTGCGGGTCAACTCTTTGGAATTTCCCGTTACATCACGGTGCCACTTACCGGCTTGTTAATCTCGGCGCTGGTGCTGCGAGGTACATTTAAAAAAGCAGAGCGAGTCTTCTTTCTTCTCTCTGCGGTATTTATTTCGTACATTATCGCTGGATTTATGTCACATCCACAATGGGGCAGCGCCTTTCGCGGCATGATCGTTCCGTCAATGCCTTTTAACCGTGATGCCATCAATCTGGCGACCGCAACTCTAGGAACGACTCTTGCTCCTTGGGGTTTGGCCTTTATTCAGTCGTATGCGGTCGACAAGCGGCTGACTCGAGCTGACCTAAAATTATTACGAGCTGATGTCTGGGTTGGTTCTGCTCTTACAGGAATTATTGGTTTCTTTGTGATCATCACTTGTGCCGCAACGCTCAACCGCGAACATATTACAAATATCACTGATGCAGCCCAGGCGGCTCGTGCCCTACAACCACTCGCAGGAACTTTGGCGAAGGATATCTTCGCCATCGGAATCATTGGTGCCGCCCTTTTAGCTGCCTCTATCCTGCCGCTATCTACCGCGTACTCGGTCAGCGATCTGACCGGTTCTCCGGCCGCGCTTGATGACAAATTTCAAGAGGCTCCACTTTTCTATCTCACCTTTGCCGCTATCACAGTTGTCGCAGGTGGCCTCATAATGATTCCAGGAGTTTCGCTAATTTGGATACTGATCTCCTCCCAGATTCTCAATGCAATTCTCCTTCTTCCACTCCTCATTTATATGTTTGGTATTTCTCGCGATAAGAAGTTGATGGGCGAATTTGCTGCTGGAA